>Ga0315902_10001178_pt1 | contig 42388 bp, 35 predicted proteins | sample LakEriMetagenome_9_FD_203523 | JGI IMG/M metagenome (GOLD analysis project Ga0315902, IMG submission 203523) | Freshwater fungal communities from buoy surface, Lake Erie, Ohio, United States - Buoy 12 MA117 | ecosystem: Environmental > Aquatic > Freshwater > Lake > Lake biofilm | place: USA...
GTTGACCTTCCGGCGTCGGAGAAGCTGAAGGCCGTGTTCGGCGTCGCCTCTTCGGTGGAGCCAGGCCGCGTCTACGGGGATCCTGCCCTTGGGACCGCCCGGCGCTTGGACCTGCCCTACATCACTCATCCCTGGGAACACTTCTCGTCCGGCGGCGTCGCGCCGGTGGTGGACTGGATGCAGACGCGGCTCGAGGGAGAGGCCCATCCCCTGCCGCCGGAGGACCAGGTCTGGTTCTGGAAGGAGATCGGGACCCTGCTGGCTCTGGTCGGCGCGGGCGTTCTCCTGCTGGGCGCATTCGAACTCGCGCTAGGCCTGCCCTGGCTGTCCACCCTGAGGCGCTCGCCCGAGCCCGCCGCAGCGGTCCGCGGGACGGGCGGCTGGCTGGCCCTGTGGCTGACGGCGGTGCTACCGGCCCTGACCTACCTGCCCTTCATGAAACTGGGCGCCGTGTGGTTCCCCTCCGCCCTCTTTCCGCAATGGGTCCACAACCAGCTCCTCGCCTGGGCCTTGGCCAATACGGTCCTCGCCATCCTGATCGCCGTGGTGCTGCGGAGGGGCCGGCCGGTCTTCAGCGTCGACATCCTGCGCTCTGTCGTCGCCGCCATTGTGTCGGTAGGCGCGGTCGCGCTGGCCCTGACCGCGGTCGACCGCCTCCTGCACGTGGACTTCCGCTTCTGGGTCGTCGGACTCCGCCCCCTGTCAGCGGACCGGCTCCCGATCTTCCTGACCTACCTGCCCTTCTGGATCGTGCACTCGGTCATCGCCGTGCGCGGGCTCTGCGCCCTGCTGGCGGTGGACGGTGCGGGGCGCCGGATGACCTACACCACCGCTGCAGCTGTGATGGGCGGCGGTTTCCTGGTCCTTGCCGTCGTGCAGTACGCGACCCTCTTCATGACCGGCCTGCTGCTGACCCCGACGGAGCCTCTGAACGTGATCGTGGCCCTGCAGTTCATTCCCCTGCTGGCCCTGGTGGGGATCCTTGCCGTCTTCACCTGGCGACGGACCAACAGCTACCTTCCCGGCGCGCTGATCTGCGCCCTGTTCCTGTCCTGGTACGTGACCAGCGGCACAGCCAACCACTGGTCGCCGGACTATCCCATGACCTTCCCGCCGGCGGCCCGCGACCGCTAGGGGGCTTCAGAGCTGGTCCAGGCCGTAGGCGGCGTGCAGGGCGCGGACGGCCAATTCGGTATAGGCGGCGTCGATCAGGACGGAGATCTTGATCTCCGAGGTCGAGATGACCTGGATATTCACGCCCTTTTCGGCCAGGGCGCCGAACATGGTCTTGGCCACGCCCGCATGGCTGCGCATGCCGACCCCGATCACCGAGACCTTGGCCACGTCCTCGTTGACCTTCACGTCCTCGAAGCCAACCTGGCCCTTCAGGCTGCGGACGATCTCGACGGCCCGGCCAGCATCCCGCTTGCCGACGGTGAACTCCATGTTGGCCGTGTCGGCGACCCTCGCATGGCTCTGCACGATCATGTCGACGTTGACGTTCGCGTCCGCCAGGGCCCCGAAGATGACCGAGGACACACCTGGATGGTCGGGCAGGCCGAACAGGCTGATCTTGGCCTCGTCCCGGCTGTAGGCGACTCCGCTGACGATCCGCTTTTCCATGATCTCTTCCTCGTCGCACACGATGGTGCCCTGACCCGGGGCCTCGCCCGGCTCGACAAAACTCGACAGGACCCGGACCGGCACCTTCTGGGCCATGGCCAGCTCCACGGACCGGGTCTGCAAGACCTTGGCGCCCAGGGACGCCATCTCCAGCATCTCCTCGTATGAGATCCGCGACAGCTTGCGGGCCCGGGATTCGATCCGGGGGTCGGTGGTGTAGACCCCGTCCACATCCGTGTAGATATCGCACCGTTCGGCCCGCACGGCGGCGGCGATGGCGACGGCGCTGGTGTCCGACCCGCCACGGCCGAGGGTGGCGATCCGGCCCGAGGTCGTGACGCCCTGGAAGCCGGCGATGACCGCCACCTCGCCCGAATCCAGGGCGGCGGCGAGCTTCTCCGGCGGGACGTCGTCGATCCGGGAGCGGCCATGGGCGTCGTCGGCGACGATTGGCACCTGCCAGCCCAACCAGGACCGGGCCGGCAGACCCATATTGCGAAGGGTCATCGCCAGGAGACCCGCCGTCACCTGCTCGCCCGAGGCGACGACGACGTCGTACTCGTCATCCGAGGCTGGAAGGCCCTCCGCGGCGGGGCCGGCGGCGTCGGTCCAGGCCACCAGCTCATTCGTCTTGCCGGCCATGGCCGAGACGACGACGGCGACCTTGTGCCCGGCCGCGACCTCGGCGGCGACGAGCCGCCCGACGCGCCGGATGCGCTCGAGGTCAGCGACGGACGTGCCGCCGAATTTCATGACCAGCCGTGACATGGCTCGAAATCCGCACTCCAGACCCGGGAAGACAGGCCTTCTAGCGGCCGGGCGGGGAGGGGGCAACACCTGCGCGCCGGGGCTTTTCCCTGTGCACCCGGCCCGGGGCTCTGGTATGTGCGGCCCATGCCCGAGCCCGGTTCCAGCATCGATCCCGCCGAAGTTGAGCGGTTCTCACGCATCGCCGCCGAATGGTGGGACCCCAAGGGCAAGTTCGCACCCCTGCATCGCTTCAATCCGGTCCGGCTGACCTTCATCCGAGACCAGGGCCTGGCCCATTTCGGCCGCGACGGCGACGCCCGCCGGCCGTTCGAAGGGCTGAGGCTGCTGGACATCGGCTGCGGCGGCGGCCTCCTGTCCGAACCCATGTCGCGGCTGGGCTTCGACGTGACCGGGGTCGACGCCTCTGAACGCAACATCGGGACCGCCCGTACACACGCCGAACAGGCCGGGGTTCCCGTCACCTATCTCTGCTCCACAGCCGAGGCCCTTGAGGCGGAGGGCGTGGCGCCCTTCGACGTGATCCTCAACATGGAGGTGATCGAGCATGTCGCCGACCCGGGTGAGTTCCTGCGCACCTGCGGCAGGCTTCTGGCCCCTGGCGGCCTGATGATCGTGGCGACCCTGAACCGCACCCTCCGCGCCCTGGCGCTGGCCAAGATCGGCGCCGAGTACGTCCTTCGCTGGCTGCCGGCCGGCACCCATGACTGGAGGAAGTTCCTGACGCCGGAGGAGCTTCGGGGCTTCCTGTCCGGGACCTCCCTGGACATGAAGGGGCCGTTCGGGGTGAGCTTTGATCCCCTTTCCGGCGTCTGGCGGCTCTCGTCGGACTCCGGGGTGAACTACATGATGACGGTGACGCGCCGGGCGGACTGACCGGTCGGTCGGCCGGGTCAAGGGAGGGACTGGCGCATGTTCGGATTGATGATGGACAGGCCTCTGACCCTGCCCTCCATCCTGGAGTATGCGGCGACCTGGCACCCCGCCCGAGAGATCGTCACCCGCACGGTCGAGGGGCCGATCCACCGTTACGGCTATGCCGACGCCCTTCAGCGCGTGAAACGCATGGCCAACGCCCTGCAGTCCCTTGGGGTGAAGCCCGGCGACCGCGTGGCCACCCTGGCATGGTCCACCCACCGGCACTTCGAGCTCTATTATGCGGTCAGCGGACTGGGAGCGGTGCTGCACACCATCAACCCGCGCCTGCATCCCGACCAGGTGGCCTGGGTGGCCAACCATGCCGGCGACAGTCTGCTGTTCTGGGACATCTCCTTCGCTGACCTCGTGCCCGAGATCGCGGGGCGCCTGGAGACCGTGAAGACCTTCGTCGCCATGACCGACCGGGACAACCTTCCGGCCTCGGCCCCGGTCGGGACCCTCGTGTACGAGGCGTTGGTCGCGGCGGCCTCGCCTCACTTCGACTGGCCTGAGCTCGATGAGCGGCAGGCCTCCGCCCTTTGCTACACCTCAGGCACGACGGGGAACCCCAAGGGGGTGCTCTATTCGCACCGCTCGACCGTCCTTCACGCCCTGTCGGTCATCCAGCCCGACTGCTTCGGGCTTGGCGCGGCCGACGCCATCCTGCCCTGCGCCCAGATGTACCACGCCAACGCCTGGTGCACGCCCTACGCCGCGCCCCTGGTGGGGGCCAAGCTGATCCTTCCGGGACGGCATCTCGACGGGCCTTCCGTGTGCGACCTGGCGGTGGCCGAGCAGGCGACCTTCCTCCTCGGCGTGCCGACCATCTGGGTGGGCGTGCTGGACCACCTGGACGGAACCGGCCAGTCCCTGACCAGCGTGCGCTCCGTGGCCGTGGGCGGCTCGGCCCCCACCGCCTCACTGATCTCCCGGGTCCAGGAGCGCCTCGGCGCCGACGTCCGGCAGATCTGGGGCATGACCGAGACCAGCCCCCTGGGAGTGATCAACACCCCCCTGGCGGCGCACGCGGGCGAGACCGCGGAGGCCGCCCTGGCCCGCAAGCAGCGGCAGGGACGGGCCAACTGGGGCGTCGAGCTGCGCATCGTCGGTGAGGACGGCGCCGTGCTGCCGCGCGACGGCCTCCAGTCCGGGGCCCTGCAGGTTCGCGGGCCCTGGGTGGCCTCGGCCTACTATCGCAACGATGGGGCCGAAGCCTTCGGCGACGACGGCTGGTTCGACACCGGGGACATCGCCGCCATCGACCCCGAAGGCTATCTGCGCCTCACGGACCGGGCCAAGGACGTCATCAAGTCGGGCGGGGAGTGGATCTCGACACTGGACCTGGAGGATGCCGTCTCCTCGCATCCCGCCGTCGCCCTCGCCGCCGCGGTCGGGGTCCCGCATCCCAGGTGGGACGAGCGTCCCTTGCTGCTGGTCGTGCTCCGCCCCGGCCAGGACGCCGAGCCGCAGGCCCTTAGGGACCATGTCGCCGGACGGGTGGCGAAGTGGTGGGTTCCGGACGAGGTGCGCATCGTCGAGGCCCTGCCCATCGGCCCCACCGGCAAGGTCCTGAAGCGGGAGCTCAGGGCGACGCTCGCCGGGGCCTGAAAAGAGTCTGGCGCCAGTCGCACCAAGGGCGATAAGGTCGAAGCAGTCCGGCGCGCAAGGCCGGTCAAGGCGACACAGCCCGCATGGGCGAGACTTGGGGAGATGCCGACATGAAGGCCGCCGTTCTGCGCGAAGTGGGCAAGCCGCTTCAGATCGAAGACGTCCAGATCAACAAGCCTGGCCCGCACGAGGTCCTGGTCCGCACCAAGGCCGCTGGCCTGTGCCATTCGGACCTGCACTTCATGGAAGGCTCCTACCCGCACCCGCTCCCGGCGGTCCTGGGCCATGAGAGCGCCGGCGTCGTCGAGGCCGTGGGCTCCGAAGTACGCACCGTGAAGCCGGGCGACCACGTCATCACCTGTCTGTCGGCCTTCTGCGGCCACTGCGAGAGCTGCCTGACCGGGCGCCTGTCCCTCTGCGTCAGCCCCGAGACCAAGCGCGGCGCCGACGACGAACCCCGCTTGACCCAGAATGGGGCGGCCCTGCCGCAGTTCCTGAACCTGTCGTCCTTCGCCGAGTACATGCTGATCCACGAGCACGCCTGCGTCTCGATCCGCAAGGACATGCCCCTGGACCGCGCCGCCCTGATCGGCTGCTCGGTCATGACCGGCGTGGGCGCCGCCATCCACACCTCGGGCGTGCGTCCCGGTGAGACCGTGGCGGTCATCGGCTGCGGCGGCGTGGGCCTCTCCGCCATCAACGGCGCGGCCATCGCCGGCGCCGGCCGGATCATCGCCATCGACATGTTCGCCGGCAAGGACAACCTGGCCCGGGAATTCGGCGCCACCGACTTCATCGACGCCTCCTCGACCGACGCGGTGAAGGAAGTGCTCGAGATGACCCGCGGCGGGGTGCACCACGCCTTCGAGGCCATCGGCCTGTCCAAGACCGCCGAGCAGGCCTTCAACATGCTGCGCCGGGGCGGCACGGCCAACATCATCGGCATGATCCCGATCGGCCAGAACGTGACCCTGCCGGGCGCCGCCTTCCTGGGCGAGAAGCGCATCCAGGGCTCGCTGATGGGCTCCAACCGCTTCCCGGTCGACATGCCCCGCCTGGTCGACTTCTACATGTCGGGCAAGCTCAAGCTCGACCAGATGATCTCCCAGCGCATCCGGCTGGACCAGGTCAATGAGGGCTTCGACGACATGAAGAAGGGCGGTCTCGCCCGCTCGGTCATCGTCTTCGACTGATCCCAACGGAAGAGACGAAACGGGGGCCTCGCTGTCCTGCGGGGCCCTTTTTCGTGGGCGGCCTCAGAGAAGGTCCAGGGCCTTTTCTGGGGGCCGGCAGACGGCGACGCCGCGCGGACCCTCGACCACCGGCCGCTCGACCAGGATGGGGTCACGCACCATCGCTGCGGCGAGGGTCGCTTCGCTCACGTCGGGGGCGGTCAGGCCGAGCGCCTCGGCCGCGCCGCCGCGCGTGCGCAGGAAGGCCCGCAAGGGGACCCCTGCGCGCGCGGCCAGGGAGGTCAGCTGGGCCTCGGTCCACCCGGCCTTGAGATACTCCACGACACGGGGCTCGACACCCTTCTCCCGCAGCAGGGACAGGGTGTTGCGCGACGTCCCGCAGGCCGGGTTGTGATAGATGACCACCTCGGACACGACTTCCTCCTCCGTCACCACCTGTAGGTCGCTTCCGCCCGGATGAGGGCGGTGTCGCTGTCGCCGAAGGCCATCTCCCTCGGTCCCCGGTTCGGCAGGGGCGCGAGTTGGGCCGGCCAACTTCCCGAGCGGGCCAGGGTGCGGACCTCAAGGGCGCCGGGACCCGCGGGCTGGAATTCAATGACCAGGGTCTCCGGCGGCGCCTGCAGGCGGATCCGGTTCCAGACCCCAGGAGCGGCGAGGAGGCCGGCGGGCCGTCCGTTGACCGTCACCGCAGTCGCCAGGGTGTTGCTGCGAAGGTCCAGGGTCAGTCCGGCGGCGTCAGCTGGCGGCCTGATCACCAGTCGCTGGCGGTCATCGTCGAGGGCGGAAAGGGACGTCTCAGCGCCCTCAAGGGGCGCCGGGCGGGCGGGGGACGCCCAGAAATCCCTGCGGGCGACCAGTGGGTCCCCGGTCCGTGACGGCTGTCCGCCATCGCGGGCCAGGACGGCGGCGGACCAGTTCGAGAGTCGCGGCTCGGTCGAGATCAACAGGGCTGTGGCGGCGCCCGCGTCCTGCAGGTGCTGGACCATGGTGACCTGGGGGTGTCTCTCGCTCCAGGGCGAGGTCAGCCTGAGGAAGATGGCCAGCCCCAGGCCGGCCATGAGGACCCCGGCGGTGACCAGGCCGGCCCGGGCCTCGATCCGGCCCGGTTCGGGCGCGCCGTGGGCGAGGGGCCAGAGGCAGAAGGCGGCGAGCCAGGTGAAAAGGGCCAGAAGGGCGGGAAGGTCGAGCCCCAGGAAGACGCCGTGGCCGTAACCCAGGATCCAGGCGGTCACCGGCGTCGCGACCAGGGCTCCCGCAACGGGTGTGATCCAGGACCGGGGTGTCGCACCGAGCGTTGTCACGGCCGCCAGCAGACAGGCCGCCAGCAGGGGCCAGGCGACCAGGAAGGCGGCTGGGGGGGCGACCACCTGCAGCCCCAGGGCGACCACGAGGCCAGTCAGCAGCGTCCCGGTCCAGGCCGGAGCCACCCGGACAGGGGGGCCGAAGGTCATGAAGCCCGCGACTGCGGCGGCGACGCCCAGGGCCACTGCGGCGATATCCCATCCGAAGGGAAGGGCCGCGGCGCCGGCGGCCAGGGCCAGGGCCCCGGCCTGCAGCCGGCTTCGGCCCTGCCCTGCAAATCGCGGCGCAAGGACAAGCACGCCGAGGGCGATGAGAAGGAGGGCCGTCTCCCAGGCCGTTACCCGGGCCAGAAGCGACCTCTGCTCCAGGAAGCCCGCCCCGTCCGCCGCGATCCGCCGGGCCAGGTGCAGGAGGGCCCCGGAGAGGAGGAGGAGGTAGAGGGCGGCCCCGACGCCGCGAACCACGCCAGGCGCATCAAGGGCGCCTCTGCGGCGGGCGTTCCGGACGGCGAGGGCCAGGAGGCCGGCGCAGGCCGCCAGGACCAGCCAGCCGGCGGCGGCGGGGTAGGCGATGATGAGGTCGCCGAAGACATGGGAGAAGACCATGTCAGGCCCCCTGGCGGGCAGGGTGCTGGAACCGGAGAGCTCAAGGGCCAACGCCGTGACCTGGTCGCCCATGTGCTGGAGACTTCCGGCATCCAGGTTGGCTGGGGTCGATGTGGCGGCGTGGTAGTCGAACTGACGGCCGATGAAGGCGAAGTTCATTCCGTCGATCCGCGCGGCCCTCGCGATGGTGAAGTCCGTGTCGTTTGGCATTGCCGAATAGAGCAGGACCGAGAGTGAGGAGGCCGAGGGCTGGCTGGCCGTCCGCCGCAGGAGGTCGGTGGTCCCCTGGTTCCGGGCGCCTGTCTGGAACATCTGCACCAGGCCGCCGCCGCCCCTCGCCTCCATGTTGACCAGGAAGCCGATGCGGCCGGCCAGGGGATGGCGGGCGAAGAAGGCCTCCGCGCCCAGGAGCCCGGCCTCCTCGCCATCCGTGAAGAGGAAGATGACGTCCCGGGCAGGCGTTCCGCGCGCCTTGAGAGCCCGGGCTATCTCCAGGGCAGCGGCGACGCCAGCCGCGTCGTCGGCGGCCCCCGGCGAGCCGGGCACGCTATCGTAATGCGCCATCAGGGCCAGGGCGGGCGCAGACCGGTCGCGTCCAGGAAGGACCCCGACGATGTTCTCGATCCGGCCGCCAAGGAAGACGGGTTGCTCAACCCGCGTGACCCTGCGGAGGCTGAGGTCGGCCTGGACCTGGGGCGAAAGGCCCAGGGCGGTCATGCGGGAGACGATGTAGTCGCGGGCCCGGGCGTTCTCCAGGGAGCCGGTGGGATGGGGCTCCCTGGCGATCACGCCGACGTCCGTAAGCGCCCGGCCTGCAGAGAAGGCGTCCGCCGGTGCAGTCACCGGCTTTGGCGACGGCGGCCTGCCCGCGACCAGGGCCAGGATCAGCGCGACGACCAGGGTGAGGCCGAGGACGGCGAGCCGGTTCATCTTCATTTCCCTCCCCCGGGAACGGTGGCCGAACTTATCGCGGCGTCCGCCGGAAACAAGAACGCCCGCCTTGCGGGCGGGCGCTCATAGACCATGTCGGGTCCTGTGGTCAGGCGGCGGCCTGGCCCTCCATGGGATCGCGCAGGACGTAGCCGCGGCCCCAGACCGTCTCTATGCAGTGCTTGCCGTCGGCGGCGGCCGCAAGCTTCTTGCGCAGCTTGCAGATGAAGACGTCGATGATCTTCAGTTCGGGCTCGTCCATGCCGCCATAGAGGTGGTTGAGGAACATTTCCTTGGTCAGGGTCGTGCCCTTGCGCAGGGAAAGCAGCTCCAGCATCTGGTATTCCTTGCCGGTCAGGTGAACGCGGTTGTTGTTCACCTCCACCGTCTTGGCGTCGAGGTTCACCAGGATATCGCCAGTGCGGATAACGGACTGGGCGTGGCCCTTGGACCTGCGGACCACCGCGTGGATCCGGGCGACCAGTTCATCCTTGTGGAAAGGCTTGGTCATGTAGTCGTCGGCGCCGCCGCCGAGCGTCTTGACCTTCGTATCAATCTCGGAAGTGCCCGAGAGGATCATGATCGGCGTGTCGATCTTGCCGACCCGCAGGTTGCGCAGCACGTCCATGCCGCTCATGTCCGGCAGGTTCAGGTCGAGGAGGATCAGATCGTAGTCGTAGATCTTGCCCAGATCGACGCCTTCCTCCCCCAGGTCCGTTGTATAGACATTGAATCCCTCCGACTTGAGCATCAATTCAATGCTCTGAGCCGTTGCGCTGTCGTCCTCGATCAGCAGTACGCGCATACTCGCCTCCTTGCCCCTCTCGCTCCGGCCCTGATTCGCTTCTCGACAGGGCCCAGCAGCGTCACCCTGCCAGAGGGTCAATTTAAGAAAGGTTAACGTCGGTAACCTTGATGGCGAAATCGTTAACCCGCTTTGCGAATCACCGGCAAGCCCTCTTGGCGCCGGGCGGGCCGGGGCGTGTTGAATCTTTTGTGATTGGACAGGCGGGGCGAACGACTGGGGCTTTTCCGGACTGGCGCAGGATGAGCCAGGCCCCATATCAGGAGGGTCCGGAAATCGGTCCGGCGGATGGGAGACACTCGCATGTCCTTGGATCTGGATTCTGATCCCGGTCCGTCAGTCCTCGCGGAGGCCGGGGCTGGCCTGACCCTCGCGGACGGTTGCGGGAACGAGGATCTTTCCGCCCCCCTCGAGGCGCTGCCGCCCCAGCCCTTCAGCCTTTCCGATGAGGTGCGCTTGAGGCCCGGCCGCAGCCTTGGCGGCATCCTTCTTGGCGGGGTGGTCCTGGGATTCCTGATAGGGCGCACACTTGGTCTTCGGGGGCCATCGACGCGGGGAGTCTGACCCCGCTTCACAACGACGTCTTCATGGCTGATTAAGCCTGTTGGAAACAAGCTTCGGGCTTGAGTCGCCTGCGGGAGGCCGCGTCTTGCAGAACCTGGTCGAGGCCGTCGAGAAGCTGGATCCCTTGGTCGTGACCGGACGGGTCGCAGCCGTTTCCGGCCTTCTGATCGAGGCCCGGGGCGGGATGACCCGGCTGGCCGTGGGCGCCCGGGCCGAGATCCAGCGAAGAGGCGCTTCGCCTCTTCCGGCGGAGGTGGTTGGCTTCCGGGACTCCCGGGCCCTGTTGATGCCCTTCGGTCCCGTGGAGGGGGTTGCCCCAGGCGCCGCAATACACATCGAGCCCGACGGGGCCAGCGTCCGGCCCACAACGGCCTGGCTCGGCCGGATCGTCAACGCCTTCGGGGAGCCCATCGACGGTAAGGGCCCACTCCCCCAGGGGCTCGCCGCCTATCCTCTTCGCGCCGCGCCTCCGCCCGCCCATGCGCGCGACCGTGTCGGGGCCCGGCTGGACCTTGGCGTCCGATCCATGAACGTCTTCACCACCTGTTGCCGGGGCCAGCGCCTCGGGGTCTTCGCAGGGTCCGGCGTCGGAAAGTCCGTTCTTCTCTCCATGCTGGCCCGACAGTCAGAATGCGACGCCGTCGTGGTGGGCCTGATCGGGGAACGGGGCCGGGAGGTCCGGGAGTTCATCGAGGAAACCCTAGGCGAGGAGGGCCTGAAGCGCGCCGTCGTCGTTGTCGCCACGTCCGACGAACCTGCGCTGAAGCGCCGGCAGGCCGCGTACATGACTCTGGCCATCGCAGAGTACATGCGTGACCAGGACCTGGAGGTCCTTTGCCTGATGGACTCCGTGACGCGTTTCGCAATGGCCCAGCGCGAGATCGGCCTGGCGGCGGGGGAGCCGCCGACGACGAAGGGCTACACCCCGACGGTGTTTACTGAACTGCCCAAGCTCCTGGAGAGGGCTGGCCCGGGGCCGATCCGCCCTGACGGGACCCGAGGCGGGCCCATCACGGGCCTCTTCACGGTCCTTGTGGACGGGGATGATCACAACGAGCCGATTGCAGACGCCGTTCGGGGTATTCTCGATGGGCACATTGTCATGGAGCGGGCCATTGCAGAGCGGGGCAGGTTCCCTGCCATCAATGTCCTGAAGTCCATCAGCCGGACCATGCCCGGCTGCCAGGATACGAGGGAGCGGCAGATTGTCCGGGATGCGCGACAGGTTCTCTCGGCCTTTTCCAACATGGAGGAGCTGATCCGGATCGGCGCCTACCGGACCGGGTCCGACCCGCTCGTCGACCGGGCGATCGCGCTGAACCCGGCGGTGGAAGCCTTCCTAGGTCAGGACAAGGACGAGGTCACAAGTCTTCCTGACGCCTTCTCGCGCCTCGAGCAGATTCTCGCCGGCGGCGCCCCATGAGCTGGGAGCAGAGCCTCATCCGGATCGCCGGCTACGAGGTGGAGACCCGCCAGAAGCGTCTCGCCGAGGTCGTCGCTCGACGTGAGGCCGCAGAGATGAGGCTGGTGATGCTGGATGCCGAGATTGAGGCGGAGGTCGCCTACATCCGAAGCGAACCCCTCGCCGCCTTTCACCAGGCCGGGTACATGGCGGGCTGCAAGGCGCGGCGGATCGGTTTCCTGAGCGACATCGACCGGGTGGCGGCGGAGGAGGCCGGCGCCCGCGACGCCCTGGCGGAAGCCTTCGAGTCCCAGAAGAAGTACGAGCACGTGGCGGCGGACATGGCCCGTCGCAAGGCGAAGGAGGCCGCGCGCCTGGAGACCGCCGAGCTGGACGAGCTCGGCGTTCGCCAGGCGAGCCGGCCCCCGGCTGGCGGCGTCTGAGGATCAGTCGCGGGACGGTGCGTTCTGCTCGGGATCGTTTGCCCGGCGCAGAGCGTGAATGTCGTCGCTGAGACGGAAAAGGGCGACATAAAGTTCACAGAAGGCCCGCCAGAGCAGGGCCAGCACCCCGATCACCAGAGCCCCGCCGACGAGGACGCCCAATCCCAGAAGGAAGCCGAAGGGCGACTGTTCGCGGATCGCGACGCCGACTGCTGTCCCGATGAAGCCGAAGCCGACCAGGGCGGTGATCCCCAGGCCCGCCCAGTAAATCAGGTGGATCACCTGCCGGGTCATGAGGGTTTCGAAGGACATGAGGTCCCAGAGCATGTCTGGCGTGAACTTCGCCGGCCGGCTGTTCGGTTTCAGATCAAACATCAGCTTTCCATGTGCTGGACGTCGCCGGCGCGGGAGGGGAACTCGCTAGCAGTCCCTCGGGCAGCCTGCAACATGGCCTGCGGAATCCCCGGGCCCCGCATCAGATCACGCCGACCGTCTTCAGACGGGCCCTCGGGTGGACCTCGTTCTGGCTCATGACCGGCGTCTGGCCCCGGAACCGCTCAATGAGCGACCGCACATAGGGGCGAATGCCAGGGCTTGTCAGCAGGACCGGCGAGTCGCCCACCTGCGCCGCGCGCTCGAAGGCGTCGCCCACCGCACGGATGAACTCCTGCAGCCGGGACGGCGCCATGGAGAGCTGTCGATCCTCGCCATTGCCCACCAGGGATTCAGCGAAAGACGTCTCCCAGTCCGGGGAGAGGGTGATGATCGGCAAGGCGCCGTCGTCGCCGCGGTGGGCGAAGCAGAGCTGGCGGGAAAGCCGTGTCCGGACCTGCTCGACCAGGTTGGTCAGCGAGGCGCTGTGCGGCGCGGCTTCGCTCAGGCCTTCCAGAATGGAAGGCAGGTCCCGGATCGACACGCGCTCGCGGAGCAGGGCCTGGAGAACACGCTGGATCGTCGTGACGGACACGACCGAGGGGATTATGTCGTCCACCAGCTTCTTCTGCTCGTTCGGCAGTTCCCGAAGCAGTTTCTGGACCTCCGCATAGGAGAGCAGGTCCGGCATGTTGTCCTTCAGGATCTCGGTCAGGTGCGTGGTCAGGACCGTCGACGGATCGACCACGGTGTACCCCCGGAAGGTCGCCTCCTCGCGGAGTCCATCCTCAATCCAGGTGGCTGGCAGGCCAAAGGCAGGCTCCCGCATGTGCTCGCCGGGAAGCTCCACCTGCCCGCCACGGGGGTCCATGGCCATCAACGAGCCAAGCCGCACCTCTCCTGCGCCAGCCTCCAGCTCCTTGATGCGGATGAGATAGCCTTGCGACGCCAGCCGCATGTTGTCGAGGATGCGCACGGGCGGCATCACGAAGCCATACTCGGCGGCCAGCGTCTTGCGCAGGGCCTTGATCTGGTCGGTGAGGCGCCTTCCCTCGAGGTCGTTGATGAGGGGCAGGAGTCCATAGCCCAGCTCGATCTTGATCTCGTCTATGGCCAGGGTCTGGCTGATCGGCTCCTCGACATCCTGCGGTGGAGCAATTGTGTCCTCCACACCGAGGACGTCCTCAAGTCGGGACCCGGCGGATCGTTTCCAGGCGAGCATTGCAGCGCCGATGGAGAGCAGGACGAAGGGAATGATCGGCATGCCCGGGATCAGGGCGATGACGCCGGAGGCGGCGGACACCATTCCCAGGCTGATGGGGTTCATCGCCAGCTGGGTGACCAGGGCCTGGTCGGTAGAACCTTCCACACCCGCGTTGGAAACCAGGAAGCCGGCGGCGATCGAGATGATCAGGGCCGGGATCTGGGTGACGAGGCCGTCGCCGATGGTCATGAAGGTATAGGTCGCTGCGGCGTCGCCCAGCGGCATTCCGTGCTGGAAGGTGCCGATCAGGATCCCGCCGATGATGTTGATCGCGACAATGATGAGGCCGGCGATGGCGTCCCCGCGGACGAACTTCGAGGCGCCGTCCATGGAGCCGAAGAATGTCGACTCCTGCTCCAGCTCCTTGCGGCGGCGACGCGACTCGTCCTGGTCAATGAGGCCGGCCGACAGGTCGGCGTCGATGGCCATCTGCTTCCCGGGCAGGGAGTCGAGGGTAAACCGGGCGGCCACTTCGGCGATCCGTCCGGAACCCTTGGTGATGACGATGAAGTTCACGATCACCAGGATGGCGAAGACGATGATCCCGATGGTGAAGTTGCCGCCGGTCATCAACCGGCCAAAGGACTCGATCACCTGTCCCGCCCCGTGCACGCCCTCGTGGCCGTGGGCGAGGATCAGCCGCGTCGACGCGACGTTCAGGGCGAGGCGAAACAGGGTGGTGACCAGCAGGACGGTCGGGAAGGAGGTGAAGTCCAGAGGCTTCTTGATGAACAGCGAGGTCATCAGGATCAGGATGGACGAGGCCAGGGAGATGGCCAGCAGGGCGTCCAGCAGGAAGGCCGGGACGGGCAGGATCAGCAGGACGATGACCGCGACGACACCCAGCGCCAGCGCAACCTCGCCCCGCGCCAGCCACTTGATGACCAGGGCCGGGGTCAGTTGCTGAGGCGCGCGCCCCGGGAGGATCGTGTCGGTCACCGTTCAGCTCCTCAGGCCGCGCTTGCGCCCATCTGCGGGGCCGGCACGTTCACGCCCGCCTCCGAGTACTCCTTGAGCTTGTTGCGAAGGGTCCGGATGGAGATGCCGAGGATGTTGGCGGCATGGGTGCGATTACCGAAGCAGTGTTCCAGGGTGTCGATGATCAACTGCTGCTCCATGGCCGCCACGGTCTGGCCGACGAAACCGCGGGCCACGGCCTCAGCCGCGCTAGCTGCAGCCTGCGCCGTCCGTACGGCGGGATCGGCGGGACCGAGGGGCTGGCCATCCGGAAGCCGGATGGCGGATTCGTCGATCTCGGGACCGCTGGCCAGGAGGACCGCCCGGTGCATGGCGTTCTCCAGCTCACGGACATTGCCGGGCCACCGGTGCGCTAGAAGCCTGCGCCGCGCCTCCGAGGACAGAGACTTGGCCTGAACGCCATTAGCGGCGGCGTACTTGCGGATGAAGAAGTCCGCCATGGGCAGCACGTCCCCCGGACGCTCCCGAAGGGGCGGGAGCCTCAGGTTGACCACGTTCAGGCGGTACAGGAGGTCCTCCCGGAAGACACCCTCGCGGACCGCCTGGATCAGATCGCGGTTGGAGGTCGCAAGGATGCGAATGTCCACCTTGACCGGCTGGGAGCCGCCCACGCGGTCGATCTCCCGTTCCTGGATGGCCCGGAGCAGCTTGGCCTGGAGGCGAGCGTCCATCTCGGAGATCTCATCCAGCAGCAGGGTGCCGCCGTTGGCCTCCTCAAACTTACCTATGCGGCGCGCCAGGGCGCCCGTGAACGCACCCTTCTCGTGACCGAACAGCTCGCTCTCAAGGAGGTTCTCGGGGATGGCTGCACAGTTCACCGAGATGAAGGGCTTGCCGCTCCGGCGCGACTTCAGGTGCACGTGGCGGGCGACGATCTCCTTGCCCGATCCGCTTTCGCCGGTGATCAGGATCGAGGCCTCGGAGGGGGCCACCTGCTCGGCCATGGCGATCACCGCCCTCATGGCGGCGTCTTCGGCGATCATCGGCCGGTTATCGTCGGAGACGGCCGCCAGCACGGCGGCGATCATCTCGGCGTCAGGCGGAAGGGGAATGAATTCCTTTGCGCCTGCGCGAATGGCGTCCGCCGCCTTGCGGGCGTCCGGATCCACGCCACAGGCGACCACGGGCGCCCGGATGCGTTCCGCCTCGTTGGCGGCGATCAGGGCCCCGATGTCGAGGTTGTAATCCACCAGCAGGAGGTCGGCGCCCTGCCCAGCGCGCAGGGCGTGGGTGGCGGCGGCGATGGTCTCCACGTGGCTGACCTTGGCCCCCTGGGACATGGCCATCTTCACCGCTGTCGCCATTTGTCCGTTCAGTTGTCCGACGACCAGAAGTCGCATGTTTCCGTCTCCGTTACGTCAACCGGGTCCTCAGACCTGGGTGTCGCCGTCCTTGATGATTTCCGTCATGGTCACGCCCAGGCGCTCGTCGACGATCACGACCTCGCCGCGCGCCACCAGGCGATTGTTGACGTAGATGTCGATGGCCTCACCCACCCGGCGGTCCAGCTCGAGCACGCTGCCGGAGTTGAGCTGGAGCAGCTGTGAGACGCTGAGGGTGGCGCGACCCAGAACCGCCGAGATCGAGACCGGGACGTCAAAGATCGGGGCGAGGTCCGAGGCCGTCTTCTCCCCATCGTCGCCTCCGGTGGCGGCCGGGTTGCCGTCAGGGCCCAGCTCGTCGAGTTCCAGTTCGTTCTCGCTCATGATGTCCTAGCCTTTCACGCCGGGATCCAGAGGTTCAGCATGCAGTCCCTCTGTCGCCAGGGCGGCCTTCAGGGTGTCCCAGATCCGCTGCGTCGCCGCGTCCGGGTCGTAGCTTGCCGATCCGTCCCCGAAATCGAGGGTGAAGGCGGCGCTCGTGAGCCCGGCGTCGTCCCGGACGAGGATCTGTCCGGTGAAGCCCGCCGCGGCGGCCGTCGCCGAGAGAATCTCCTGCAGGCCCTCTGCTCGCCCGGGCGCCACGGTGACCATCAGCTTTGGCTCGGACTCGATCTCCCGCGCCAGACTCTCGAGGGCCTTCTGGAGGGCCGCTTGCGGAAACAGCTCCAGCACCTCGCCCGCGATCGCCCGGCCGCAGGCGAGGGCCAGGGCGGCGGAACCTTCCCGATGCGCATGGGCGATACGGGCCAGCCCTCCCAAGCCCTCCTCGGCGCTTCGGGCGATCTCTGCAAGGGCGCGCGCCTGCAAGGCGGCCATCTCCCCCAGCGCCTTCTGCTCGCCCTCCGAGAAGGCCTGGGCGCGCAGGGCCTCAACCTCCTCGGCGGAAAAGAAACGCTTCTGCCGCGCCTTCGACTGGGTCACGTTGCCGCCGCCGTCGAAGACAGTGTCAAAGCCGAATTTTTCGAGGATGGGCTCGCTCATCAGTAGATCAGCTCATCATCGCCGCTGGAGCCAGCCAGCATGATCTCGCCCCTCTGGGCCAGTTCCTTGGCGCTCTGCACCATGGCCATCTGGGCCTGGTCGACGTCTCGCAGGCGCACCGGCCCCATATTCTCCATGTCCTCGCGCAGGATCCGCGCGGCGCGCTCTGACATGTTGGAGAAGAAGAGGTTCCTGAGGTCTTCCGAGGCGCCTTTCAGGGCCAGGCCCAGCTGCGCCTTGTCGACAGCTCTCAGCAGGGTCTGAACGCCGCCGGGATCCAGCTTGGACAGGTCCTCGAAGACGAACATCAGGGCCCGGATACGCTCGGCGCTGTCCCGATTGCGCTCCTCGAGGGCGGAAATGAAGCGGGTCTCGGTCTGGCGGTCGAAGGAGTTGAAGATCTCGGCCATCATCTCGTGGCTGTCGCGCTTTGAGGTGCGGGCCAGGTTCGACATGAACTCGGTGCGCAAGGTTTGCTCGATCTTGTCGAGGATCTCCCGCTGGACGGGCTCCATCCGCAGCATGCGGGTGACGCACTCCATGGCGAAGTCCTCAGGCAGGGCGCCAAGGACCCGCGAAGCGTGGTCTGGCTTGACCTTCGACAGCACCACCGCGACGGTCTGCGGGTACTCGTTCTTCAGGTAGTTGGCGAGAACACCCTCGCTGACATTGCCCAGCTTGTCCCACATGGTCCGGCCGGCCGGACCCCGGATTTCCTCCATAAGGTTGTCGACCTTGTCGGGGTCGAGGAAGGAGGCGAGGAGGCGCTGGGTCTGTTCGAACGAGCCCATGACCGTGCCGCCGCCTGACACGTTCGAGATGAACTCGACGAGGAGGGACTCGACGACAGAGGACTGGACGTTGCCCAGAGTGGCCATGGCCTGGGAGATCTCGCGGATCTCCTCCTCATCCAGCATCTGCCAGATGGCGGTGTGCTCCTCGCCCAGGGTGAGGAGGACGATCGCCGCCTTCTCCGGCCCCGTCAGCTGGGAGGGGTCGGTGATCGGGCCTGATTTTGGTCCGCCCTTGCTCATGCGGACTGGTGCAGCCAGGTGCGGAGCATGGCCACGGACTCTTCAGGGTGCGATTCCACGAACTCGGCGACGCGCTTCACGGAACTGGCCTTCACCTGACCCTCGATCCGGGCGATCTCGATCCTCTGCTCCATTTCGGTTTGGTCAGGACCGGGAAGAGCGAGAGGCTCGCCGGTCGAGGGATCGACCGGAAGCATCCTCGGGCCGTCAACCGTTGTGACCAGCCGCGTCACGCCGCCCCGGGGGCCTGCGCCGCCGCCAAACAGCGGGCGGACGACGAAGAAGATGGTCAGGAGAGCGACGATGAACAGGATCACCCACTGAATGATCTGCATGATGTCGTTCTTGTCGAAGCCCATGAGGGGGTTGGCTGCGACCACGCCGCCGCCCAGGCCATCCGCGCTGGGGAACTGGACGTTGATCACCGTCACCTGGTCACCGCGCTGCTGGTCGAAGCCGACGGCGGTGCGGACCAGTTGCTCGATCCGCTGCATCTCCGCCGCTGGGCGCGGGGTATAGGCGCCAGGCTTGCCGTCCTCGCCGGCGGGGGCGGTGACGCCGTCCACGGCGACTGCGACGGACAGGCGCTTGATCTGGCCCGGCTCCTTCACCTCGGTGCGGACGGTCTTAGAGATGTCGTAGTTCGTGGTGGTGCCCGTACGACCGGAGGTCGATGCGATCAGTCCGTCGGGATTGGCCGGCGCTCCTGGTATGTTGGCCGCCGCCGTCACCTGACCCGTCTGGTTTGGTTGGTTCTCGTTGGCGTTCTCCTCGCTGGTCGTCTCAGAGCGAACCACCTGGCCGTCCGGGTCGAATGTCTCTTCCTGGATGGTGACCTGGGACAGGTCGAGTTCCGCGGTGACATTGACCCGCGCCTTCCCCTGTCCGACCACGCCCTCGACCATGGTCTTCACGGTCTTGGCGATCCGCGCCTCAACCGCGGACTTTCGGCCATCCGCAGCCATGGCGTCGCCTTCCGCGCCTCCCGAGAGGGTCTTGGCGTGCTGGTCGACCACCGTGACCCGGTCAGGTTTCATGTTCGGTACGGCGCCCGCCACCAGGTTCTGGATGGCGCGGACCTGTTCCGGCGAAGGCTCACGCGCGCCGACGGCGATGCTGACCGATGCGGACGGCTGCTGGATCTCGTCCTCGAAGAGCTCCTTCTTCGGCAGGACGAGATGGACACGGGCGGAGGTGACGCCATCCAGGCTCTGGATGGTGCGGGCCAGTTCGCCCTCAAGGGCCCTCTGGCGATTGAGTTGCTGGACGAAATCCGTCTGCCCCACAACGCTGGACTGATCGAAGATCTCGTAACCGACGGACCCGGCGGTGGGCAGGCCCTCGCCCGAAAGAAGCAGACGGGTGGAGGCGACCTGATCGCGGGCGACCATGATGGTCGAGCCGTCTCCCTTGGCCTCGTAGCGGATGTTGGCCTGATCCAGCGCCTGGGTGATCTGTCCGGCCTCCTTGAGGTCCAGATTGGAGTAGAGCAGGGCGTTGGGCTGACCCAGGTTCATGAAGACCGCCGCCATAGCAGCGACGATGCCCACGCCGATGCCTGCGAAGGCGGCGAGGCGCCCCAGGCCAAATCTCTGCAGGGAAGCGAAGATCCCGTTCACGGTCCGCAGTCTCCCACCGCCGGCCGCAAGGTGTGCAGTTCCTGCCGACGTGTAGGCAGGATTTACCCAGTAGTTGGTAAATGAGACGTTTACGCGGTCGTCAGATGCGAGGTCCCCAGCCTAGCCGGCCCAGGGGGAAAGCCCACCCCAGAGGCCGAGCAACAGGCTGAAGGCCAGGGATACCACAACGGTCGCCGTGAACCCGGCGCGCCGCAAGGGGGTCCAGCTGTCGAGCCTTCGGCCGCTGCGGAGCACAAGGGGCAGCAGGGCGGCGTTGGCCACCGTCAGCAAGGTCGCCACGAGGGCGCAGGCCGAAGCGGCCAGAGGCAGGAGTCCTGGCCAGTCGAAGATGAGGTCGCTCTCCTTCGTCAATGCGACCCAGGCCACGGAAAGGGTGATCGCGGACAGCCAGAGAATGGACTGAAGGCCCTGGAGCACTCCGGCGCGGGCCTGGATGTGGGTCTGGCGGAAGTCCCGGCGGTTGCGGAAGCCGGCGAAGGCGAGGGTCAGGAGAGCGGCCAGCCCGGTGGCGACCGCCGCAGCCGCCAGCAGGCCTCGTCCGCTCCAGAAGGGCGTCCGCTCATAGGTCTGGGTGTTGAGTGACGTCAGGATGTGACGGGTGCGTCCGCCTTCGAAAACAAAGACGCGCCGGTCCCATCCGGTCTCCGATACGAAACGCCCGGCGTTCGCAGGTCCTTCCGGGACCCAGGACTGCAGGCGTCCCCCCTCCCGGGTGATCAGCCGGCCATCGGGCGTCACCTCCACCCGAAGCTCCCCTGTCAGGCGCTCCAGCATCCCCTCAAGCCCGGAGTAGGCCCTCCGGGTCCCAAGAAACCGCCCCTCGTAGAGCCGCCGGTAAGCGTAGAGCTCGGGCGACGGCGCACGGGGCCAGGCGGCGGGTCGCCCGGCGATCTCCTCCACCAGGCGTGAGGCCAGCCTCTGGGTCAGGGCCCGGCCCGTGCTCGTATTGGTGCTGACGAAGATGCCGAGCCCGAGCTCTGGCACAAGGGTCATGTTGGTCATGAAGGTCAGGGTGGCGCCGTCATGGCCGAATCCCGAAAGACCGCCAGGCAGGGCATAGGCGATGAAGCCGTGGCGCCACCCGTTCACCCCCGCCGGGGTTTGCCGAAGCGGGGTCTGAAGCGCCCGCGCGGTGAGGTCGCCATAGACCCGCGCCTCGCCAACCCGACCACCGTCAAGAAGGGCGATCATGTAGCGCGCCATGTCATCCGCCGTGGAGGAGGCCGACCCGGCCGGGGCGATCTGGCCTATGTACTCGAAGGGCTCGGGCCGGAAGGCATAGCCATTCCAGGAGAATCCCTCCGACAGGTCGGCGGCCAGTCGCGGCGCCATGGGCGCCGGCAGGTCGGCGCGTCCGGGCCGAGGTTCGCGGAAGGTGGTGCGGCCCATGCCGAGGGGTTCGAACAGGGCTTCCTCCGCCAGCTGTTCGAAGGTCTTGCCTGAGACCCAGGCCGCCGCCTCTCCGGCCAGCGCAGCGCCATAGTTGGAGTAACTGGAGACCAGCCCTTCCGCACGAACCCTCCGGGGCCGCTCCTGCTGCAGATAGGTGACGAGCGGCCGGACCCGGGCCGGGTCGCGTTCGAAGAGGTGCCCCAGGGCGCGGTCTTCGAAGCCGCCGGAGTGTGACATCAGGCTCCGCAGGGTCACCGGTCGGGTGAAGCCCTGGTCGCGAACCTGCACGGCCTCCGGCAGGAAGAGATTGACCGGCGCATCCAGCCTCAGGCGCCCCGCCTCTGTCTCCTTGAGCACGGTGAGCCAGGTGAAGGTCTTCGAGACCGAACCCAGGCGGAACAGGGTCCGGTCCGGGTCAACGGGTCGCCGGGGCGAGAGCCCAGCCGCCCCGTAACCCTTCTTCAGGAGGACCTGGCCGTCCTGGACGATGGCGACAGTGGCTCCGACGATGTGGTCCTGGACAAGGGAGTCGCGGACAATCCCGTCGACATAGGCCTCGAGTTCCGCGACCGGCGGGGTCGAACGCTGGATCGCCGGCGGCGGGGGCGCCGCCCCCGGTGGCGAAGGCTGGGCCAGACCCTTGGCCGGCGAGACCAGGAGGGTGAGGCCCGCAAGGGTCAGGGCCACAAGGGCGGCTGTCCGGACCCAGCTCATCGCGTCGACCTTGCCGGGAAGGCGTAGAGGGGCAGCAGAGGCCGAAGCTGGGGCCCTATGAATACCTGAGGCTCCGAGGGCGGCCGGACCCCCTCCTGGACTTCCCGGGCCGCGACACAGGAGCGGACCAGGTTCGCCAGGCCGCCGAAGTCATGGGCCGAGCCGGTGCTCTGCAGGAAGCACTCATCGAAGAAGGGGTACCGGTTGGATTCCCCGCATCCAAAGGAGGTCCGGTCCGGTCGGGCGGCGGTCATCACCATCCGGTTGGCGGCGCCCAGGTCTGGTACGAAGACACCGGAGAAGCAGGCCGAGATCACCGCGATGGTGGGTCGCGCGCCGCAGGTCCTCTCGAGCATGGCCGCCAGGATCCCGGGGGGCAGGATGGACTGGTCCACCACCGCGCCCTGGGGAAGCCCGTGGGTGGTCAGATAGACAAGGCAACCGTCGGGATTCCGGGCCGTAAGCTGGCTCATGCCCTCGAAGATCGCCCGGATGTCCGACTTGGCCAGCCGCTCCTTCCCGTAGCGCTCGGGTCGGACCGAGTACTGGAGGATGTTGCTGGAGTTGAAGCCCAGTCGGACCAGTTCCGCGGCGATGTCACGGCGCGCATTGTCGAAGGCTTCAGTCGGCCCGCCGCCGGAGCCCTTCCAGTCCCCAGCGATGACAACGGCGCCCCAGCTCCGGAACGGAGAGTCCGCCATCGCTCTTCCGGCCAGCACCTGGAGGAGGCCGATCAGGATGAGGATGGAAAGGGCCCGCGCGGGCATCTAGCTCTTGTAGGACTTGAACGGCGTGGGAACGGCGGTGCCGGTCGCCTTGGCCAACAGCCGACCCTCAGGATCATAGAGCTCGCCCTCGGTGAAGGCCAGGGTCCGACCCCACTTCAGGACTCGGCCCACGCCGCGGATGGGCCCGGGCTGGGCGGGCCGGAAGAAGGAGGTTTTCATCTCGGCAGTCGGAGCGACATGGGTCATGCCCGAGGTGACCATGCAGGCGACCGACATGCACTCGTCCAGCATGGCGCAGAGATAGCCGCCCTGTATCTGCTTCATGGGGTTCAGCAGCAGCTCGGCCCGTGCCTCGAAAGCGACCTCGACCGACTTCTCGGCCTGGCTCACGCCGGTAATCCGGAAGCCCAGGGTCTGTGAGCCGGTCGGCTGGTTCTTCGTCCTGTGAAATCGGGCGAGGATCGCCTCGTCGGTCAGGGGTTCCTGGGATTCGGCGGAGACGGTCTCCGGAGCTTTGTCGGACACGGCGGGGCTCACTTCTTCCGGAAATGGTCAAGGGACACGACGTTCGGCGCGTCTGGATCCAAGCCTTCCCCCGTCGCCGGCGCCGCCGGACTCCGGAGGTCGGATACGCCCGATGATGCGGGGGAGTCTTCGGCGTCGAACTGCAGCAGGAACTGGACGCTGGGATCGTAGAAGCGGGTCAGGGCGGCGTAGGGCACCCGGAGAGACTGCGGGCGTCCTCCAAACTTCAGCGTCACGCCGAAGGCTTCGTCTCCTATCTCCAGGTCCCAGAACTGGTGCTGCAGGACGATGGTCATCTCGTCCGGGTAACGGGACAGGAGCTCCTCGGGTCCCTCGACACCCGCGGCGCCGGTCTTGAATGTCAGGTAAAAGTGATGGGCTCCAGGCAGCCCCCCCGGGGCGTTCGCGCGCCGAAGGGCGGCCCGGACCACGCCCTTCAGGGCTTCCTGGGCCATGGCCTCATAGTTCATGAGGTCCTGAGCGGGTGGGTCCTTGGCCATTGGGGTCCTGTCGGGATCGGCTGAGGAGGCAAACTAACGCTCCGGGAGCATCACGCAAGTTTCCATGGCCGGGTCATCACCCTTGGCGGGTTGTTCAGGATGCCGGATGCGGAGGAAGGTGGAGGGGTTCTGTTGCCAGGCCCCCTCCCGGCCCCGCCTGGCGCTGCTAAGACGCCAGGACTTCAGGTCGAAACCCGTCAGGTCGCTTACGCGGCCAGACGAACCTCTTCAGCGAAGTTATCGTTCGCATTTAGTTTAAAGCCCGAAACGGTGGGCCAGGCCGGGAGAAAGCAACACCTTTACACGTCTGTCGATGCTGATCGGCCCCGCACCGCCCCGCCGGAGCAGGGGAAAGGTTTTGGTGGAGCCGCCGGGAATCGCACCCGGGTCCAGTCCGCTTATTTCGTGCGCGTTTATCCCCATAGTCCGGCGAACCGGACACCGATGATATAGGTCTCCACTCCCCGTGCCTCAATCCCCTGGGAAGAGGCCATTTCCACAAGCTTCCGTGACAAGTGGAATTCAAGGTTCACCGACTCCCGGTTTTCCGCCAGCTTGTGAAGATCTAGGGAGGGTGAAATGTCAAAACTCATCGCTGAATTCATTGGTACGCTTACGCTCGTGCTCTTCGGCTGTGGCGCGGCCGTCCTCGGCGGGGTGGATAACGTCGGGCAGCTCGGGATTTCGATCGCCTTCGGCGGCGCCATCATCGCCATGGCTTACGGCATCGGCTCGATCTCGGGCTGCCATGTGAACCCCGCCGTCAGCCTCGCCGCCTTCATCGCCGGACGCATGTCTCTCAAGGACATGCTTGTGTACTGGGTCGCCCAGTTCGCCGGGGCCCTCGCCGGAGCCGGCCTGCTGGCGGTGATCGCCGGCTCGACGGCTAACCTTGGTCAGAATGGTTGGGGCCCGGGTTACCTCGGAGAGTACAGCCTGCAGTCCGCCCTGGTCTTCGAAGTCGTCATGACGGCGCTGTTCGTCATCGTCATCCTCGGGTCGACCTCCGAGAAGGCGCCTGCGGGCTTTGCCGGCCTCACGATCGGTGTGACCCTGGCGATCATCCACATCGTCGGCATTCAGGTCACCGGCGTCTCGGTCAATCCGGCGCGGAGCTTCGGCCCCGCTGTCCTCGCCGGCGGACAGGCCCTGTCACAGCTCTGGCTGTTCTTCGCCGCCCCCGCCGTGGGTGCGGTGATCGGCGCGGCCTTCTACAGGATCCGCCTGCTGTCCTGATCCTCGGCCAGAAGACGTGACGACGGCCCGGGCCGGAAGGTCCGGACCGTATCCGCGCTTCAGATGGTCACCGCGCCGCGGGTGATCGACAACACCCCCGTCCGGGCCAATTCCACGAGGCCGAGGGGTCGCATCAGGTCGATGAACTTGTCGATCTTGGACGAGGCCCCGGTGACCTCGAAGATGAAGCTGTCGATGGCGGTGTCGAGGACCCGGGCGCGGAAGATCTCACTGATCCGCAACGCCTCGACGCGATCCGCGCCCACGCCCCTGACCTTTACGAGGGCCAATTCCCGCTCCAGGCCGTTGGGGTCCCGGGTCACGTCCTGGACGTGCCGGGTGGCCACCATCTTCTGCAGTTGGGCCTCGATCTGCGTCAGGACCTGCGGCGCTCCCCGGGTCACGATGGTGACCCGGCTCGTGTGGGCGTTCCGGTCGGTCTCGGCCACCGTGAGGCTCTCGATGTTGTAGCCTCGCGCGGCGAAGAGACCGACAAGCCGGTGCAGGACGCCGGGTTCATTGTCGACCAGAATGGCGAAGGTGGCGAGGTTCTCCGCCTGGTCCTCGTGGGCCAGGTCATAGACGGAGGCGGGCTGGGGATCGGTCATGGGGTTCTCGCAGGGCTTTGACGGCGAGGTGTCACAAGCCCGGCCGCTGGGCAAGGCCTGTCATCCTTTGGGACACGGCGGCCCTTGCGCCACACCCCCGACTGTGAGGGAGTCCACCTTCATGCGTCGCCGTCCGGAGCCAGAATGAATTCAGGCATGTCCAGTCAGGGTCGGGGCCGTCCAAGACCTTCCGGGGCCCAGCGCCTGACCCAGTACGCCGTCCTGGCCTGGCGACGCCCCGGGGGTGGGCCGGTCGAGATCCTGCTCATCACTTCCCGCGAGACCCGCCGATGGGTCATTCCGAAAGGGTGGCCCATCAAGGGACTGAAGCCGTACCAGGCCGCCGTCCGCGAGGCCTGGGAGGAGGCCGGGGTGGAAGGTCGCGCCAGCGCCCGAAAGATTGGATCCTTTGACTATGACAAGCGCCTGTCGGGCGGACAGCTGCAACCTGTCCGGGTGGAGGTCTACCCCCTGCAGGTTCTCCAGCAGCATGACGACTGGCCTGAGGCGCACCAGCGCGAGCGCCGATGGGTATCGGCGGCCGAGGCTGCCTCCCTGGTCGACGAACCTGGATTGGCCCAGCTTCTGTCCGCTTTTCCGGGACAAGGCGGCTGAGCGTCAGGCCCTTCGGGCGGTGATGGGCAGCGGATTGCGAAGCATCTCGCCCTTCATGGCGCCGACCCCCGCCGTGGGCGAGACGGGCTGTGCGAGGATCTTGTGCACAATGTCCATCCCCTCGATCACATAGCCGAAGCAGGCGAACCCCAGGTTATCTCCCTTGGCGGCGGGATCAGCGTCGAGATAGGCCTGCTCTCCGGCGCAGATGAAGAAGTCCGACGTGGCCGTACCGGGCGCCCGCCGACCCATGGAGATGGCGCCGTCGGTATGCTTCAGGCCCGTGCGGCTGGTCGGCTCATGGCGAACGGGCGGCAGGATCCATGCGGGGTTGTTCTGCAGGCCGCCCTGGATGACGCCGTAGTCAAACGCCTCCGCTCCGGGCGGCAGGGAGCGACGGTAGAAGACCCCCTTATCCATGCGTCTTTCGTCGACATAGCGCAGGAAGTTCGCGGTGGTCGCCGGGGCTTTGTCACCCCTCAGTTCCAGAAGCATGTCTCCCAGCCGGGTGGACAGCCTGACCTTCACCACCCCGGTCGCGCCGGCGGCGACGGCGGGCCCGGCTGCGGTCGCCGCCGCGGCGGCCAGAAGATCGCGTCGTCGGATCATGGTCTTCTCCTCCCGGACCCCACCCTAGACCGGGTCAGGACCCCGGAGAACCCGGCTTCGGGTCAGGACGCCGCCTCGATGCTCTCCGCCTGGACCCGAACCCCCGCCCAGCGGTTGATCGTGGCGATCAGACGCGCGGGAACGATGGGCTTGCCGATGTGGTCATTCATCCCCGCCCGTTCGGCTTCCATCACATGCTCGGGCAGGACGTTGGCGGACAGGGCCACAATGGGTGTGGTGCTGTTCTCGGGCGACAATTGGCGGATCGCCCGAGTCGTCGCAAAGCCGTCCATACCCGGCATCTGGAGATCCATTAGGATCAGGTCGAAGGACTGGCTGACGGCCAGCGAAACCGCCTGCGGTCCGCCGGCGGCCTCCTCGACCTGCTGGCCCACCGCCTCCAGAAGGGCGCGAACAATCTCCCGGTTGGCGTCGACGTCGTCGACAACCAGGATGCGAAGGCTGTCCTCGGCTTCCTCCAGGGCCTCCGGCTCCGAGGCGAGAGCCACCCCCGCGGCTGGGGGCGCGACGAAGTCGAAGGTGAAGGTCGATCCCACCCCTTGGGCGGAACGCGCCGAGATTGATCCCCCCATCAGTTCGGTCAGCTGACGGGAGATGGAGAGCCCAAGCCCGCTGCCGCCATACCTGCGGCTGATCGAACCGTCCGCCTGGGTGAATCTCTGGAACAGCTTCTCGATCAGGTCGTCGGAGATCCCTAAGCCCGTATCGGCCACGGCGATCTCCAGGGCGGGCCGGTTCCAGTCGTATCGGGCCTGGACCCGGATCGAGCCGTCCTCGGTGAACTTGAGGGCGTTGCTCAGCAGGTTCGCCAGCACCTGCTGGACGCGTGAGCGGTCGGCGATGAGATACTCGGGTATCTCGCCCAGAATACGCAGGTCCAACTGAAGTCCCTTGGCCTCCGCCTGAACCGCAAACAGGTCGACGACCTCCGCGAGAAAGTCCCGGAGATGGAAGGGGCCGGGGTCGAGATCCACCTGTCCGGCCGCGAGCTTGGAGAAATCGAGGATGTCGTTCACCACGGCCAGCAGCGCCTCGCCGCTGGTGATGACCTTGCGGACGTAGCCCTCGGCGACCGGAGGCAGGCCGGGCGCCCGGGAGAGCAGGGACGAGAAGCCGATCACCCCGGTCAGGGGGGTGCGGACCTCGTGGCTCATATTGGCCAGGAACTCGCTCTTCGCCCGCGCGGCCGCTTCCGCGTGTGTCTTGGCCAGCCGGAGGTCTTCCTCAAGCGTTCGGCGTTCGGTCACGTCCCGGAAGTTGATGACGGCGGAGCGAGGACGTCCTTCCGGATCGCGAATGGCGTTGGCGTAGCCCTCCAGCCAGACCGGTTCGTTAAGCCTGCGCCGGATCAGGAACCGGAACTCGCCGGTCAGCTTCGCGTCCGGGCTATCTTCCTGGAAGACCCGATTGAGAAGGTCGGTCGCAGGTCGGCGGTCCTCGGGATGGATGAAGTCGACCAGGGGGCGGTGGACCATGGAGTCCGGCGTGAAGCCCAGCATCTGGGCCGACGGAGATGTATAAAGTATGCGTCCGCCCGCACTGACCCAGATGACAATGTCCGAGATGTTGTCAGCCAGCAGCCGCAGGCGGGCTTCGCTCTCCGAAAGGGCGGTCTCCCGCCGACGGGCCTCGGTCATGTCCATCGACACGCCGATAAACCCAGTGACATCGCCGGCTTCATCGAGTTCGGGATTGCACTGGGTGAGGACGTACTTGACCCTGCCGTCGCTAAGCTTGCAGCGCCCCTCCCACCTGACCGGCCGGCGAGTCTGGACCACCTCTGAGAACATGTCCCGGATCCGGGCCTGGTCAGACAGTTCATACATCTTGATCAGCTCGCCGAAGGGGGCTCCGCTACTGGCGGGATCGATCTCGTAGAGCTCCATCAGCCCGATGGATCGGCGGACTTCGAGGGTCCGCTGGTCGATCCTGAAATGCCCTGAACCCGCAAGGTGTTCAGCGAGATCCGCGACCCTCTGGGCATCCTCGAGCTGGCGTGTCTTGGCGATCCCCTCCCAAAGGACGCGATCGAAGGTCTGGCGTCGCTCCTTCAACGTCATGTAGACCACCGTGAAGGCCGCCAGGAGCAGGGCCGTCATCGACAGGTCGGCGGCCATCAGAAGTGGTGCGCCAGCCTGCAGGTGATCGATTGCGGTGCTGATCTGTCGGAAGGTTCCCGCGGCGAGTGGCGGGCCGACCCGGTACCAGAGCTGTCGGGGCTTTCGGTAATCGACAACGATGGCCCGGAAGACCATGACGCCCCAAATGGAAAGGCCAGCGATGGCGGCGTCCGGATCCGGCATGGAGATCAGGACCAGGCCCATGCCGGCCCCGGCCATGGTCCGGATGAGCATGGCGAGGTCCGCAAGTCCCGCGCGATTGCGCCCGCTGGCGCGGATGAGGCCTTCGGATGCGGCCATCGCCATGATGAAGGCCAGCCAGAGGAAGCCGGACTGGAGGCCCACGAAGGGGACTGCGGCGATCGCGACGGCGATTCCGGCGACGGAGTCCTGAAACGCGCCGCTGGACACGAACCTCCAGGCCCGCAGCCGCCTGAGATCGCTCTCGGCGCGATACCCCAGTTCCTGGCTTTCCAGTTGCATCGCCCTTGTGTCCAGTGTCACTCCGACCGGAAGGCAGGGTCCGGTCTGGACAACCTGCCCGCGAACCGTGAAGAAAAGCTTGTGGCGCTGCTTACCGGCTTGTGTGCTTTCTGCTTTTCGGTCACTTGGGCGGCCAAGGGTAAGGGAACGAAAACATGGCGATTTCACTCTACGACGTCAGCGTCGGCTCAATGCTTCAGACCGTCGGGGCGGTCTCGGCCTTTGTAGAAAAGGGGCGCGCCTGGTGCTCGGAGGCCGGCGTCGATCCCGACGATGTGGTCGAGTCGCGGCTCGCGGCGGACATGTTTCCCTTCCGCTTCCAGCTTCTCTCGGTGGTCCATCACTCCATCAACGCCATCGAGGGCGCCCGGGCCGGGGTTTTCGGCCCACCCGCACCGCAGGATCTCGACTATGCCGGTCTCCAGGCCCTTGTCGCAGACGCCCTCGCCCGGCTGAAGGCCCTGAGCACAGACGAGGTCAACGCCCTTGAGGGCCGCGATGTGGTCTTCAAGCTCGGACAGTCCCAGATTCCCTTCACCGCTGAAGGTTTCCTGATGTCCTTCTCCCTGCCCAACCTGCATTTCCACGCAGCGACCGCCTACGATATCCTTCGGCAGAAGGGCGCGCCGCTGGGCAAACGCGATTACCTCGGAGCGATGAAGATCCGCGCCTGACGGAGGGCCGGGGGAGCGGCCTCAGCCTCGCCTCAGTCGCGCTGAGGATCGGAAACAACCCCTTCCGGCGACGGAACGCGTTCCCCCGCCCAGCGATTGAGGGCGGCGAAGAGTCGGGTGGGAACGATCGGCTTGCTCACATGGTCGTTCATTCCAGCCCGCTTCGCCTCCTCGATGTGCTCGGCCAGCACGTTCGCGGACAAGGCGATGATGGGGGTGTTGTTGTTCAGATGGGAAAGTTGTCGGATCGCCCGGGAGGCCGCGAAGCCGTCCATTCCCGGCATCTGGAGGTCCATCAGGATGATGTCGTACGGCTGCCCCATGGCGAGCGATACGGCTTGGAATCCGCTCGAGGCCTCCTCCACAGTCTGGCCTGTCGCCTCCAGGAGGGTGCGCACCAGTTCGCGGTTGGTGTCCAGGTCGTCGACGATGAGGACCCTGAGGGCTTCAACGCTCTCGGCTCCGGTCAGGTTCGAACCGCCAGAGACCTGCGGTGGATCAGCGGGCGGTGCGTGGATATCGAAGGTGAAGGTCGAGCCGCTTCCGGGTGTCGAGGTCAGCTGGATTGATCCTCCCATCAGGTGGATCAGTTGCCGGCAGATGGAAAGTCCAAGCCCGGTGCCGCCGAACTGCCGGGTAATCGAGCCGTCGGCCTGCATGAACCGCTGAAAGAGCTTGTCCATCTGCATGGCGGGAATACCGATCCCTGTATCGGTCACCGAGACGACGAGGGTGGAGCCCTCCCGGTCGTATCTGGCGCGGACCCCGATAGAGCCCTCATCCGTGAACTTCACGGCATTGCTCATGAGATTGCTGAGAACCTGCTGCAGTCGGCCCCGGTCCGCGAGGATGTAGTCGGGGGCTCCCTCCTCGATTTCGACTTCCAGTGCGAGCCCCTTGGCTGCGGCCTTCAGCGAGAAGAGGTCCACCACTTCCCGGAGAAAGTCTGCGAGGTTCACCGGCCCGGGATCCAACTCGACCTGTCCGGCTTCAAGCTTGGAGAAATCGAGAATGTCGTTGACCACCGAGAGCAGGGCCTTGCCGCTGGTGACGACCTTCTGGACGTGGCTCTCGGCGGAAGCGGGCAGTCCCGGCGTGCGGGAGAGGATTTCGGAGAATCCGATCACCCCTGTCAGGGGGGTCCGGATCTCATGGCTCATGTTGGCGAGAAACTCGCTCTTGGCTTCCGTCGCGGCCTCGGCGCGGACCTTGGCTTCCCGTAGGTCCTGCTCAAGCTCACGCCGCCGGGTGACGTCCCGGAAGTTGATCACCACGGACCGCGCCCGGCCACCTGGATCCCGGATCGCCCGGGCGTAGCCCTCCAGCCAGACGGTCCGCCCCGGCCCGTCACGCGTCTGGAAGCGGAATTCCCCCCGAAGCTCCTCTTCAGGGGTGGCCGGCCTGAGCGCCTTGTCCAGCAATCGCCGGGCGTCCTCCTGATCCTGCGCCTCTATGAAGTCGGCCAGATCGCGGTCCACCAGGTCCTCCGGAGTGTATCCGCACGAGGAGACTGAGGGTGACGCATAGAGGATGCGTCCCGTCGAACCGATCCACAGGACGATGTCGGTGACATTGTCCGCCAGCAGGCGAAGGCGCGCCTCGCTTTCCGCGAGTTCGAACTCCCTGCGTCGCGCCTCGGTGACATCGAAGGAAATCCCGAAGACGGCGGCCAGCTCGCCGGTTTCATCAAGCTCGGGATTGGTCTGGGTCAGGATGGTCTTCTCCCGGCCGTCCGGCAGGCGGAGCCGACTCTCGGCCCGCACGGGCGACCGCGTGAGCACCACCTGCGACACCATGTTGACCAGGCCCTCCCGGTCGGCTTCCCCATAAAGGGACAAGAGCGCTTCCAGCCCGATCGGGCCGTCGTCCTTCAGCATCCCGTAGAGCTCGTAGAGCCCGGCGGAGGTGGTCAGCTCCATGGTCTTGATGTCCAGGCGGAAGTGTCCCGAACCGCCCAGCTGCTCAGCCAGAACGGCCACGCGATGGGCTTCGGCCACTTGCCGCGCGGTCTCGCGGCTCTCCGTAAGGACCCTTGCATAGCCCCGGCGTCTGCGCTGCAGAGCCACATAGCTGGAGGCGAGGGCGCCGAGGACCAGGGCGATGGTCGCGATTTCCGGGATCACCAGTTCCGGGGTCCCGGCCTGGACGTGCCGGGCAGAGGCCTCGACCTGCCGCCACAGGCACGCCGCCAGCTGTGGACCCATCAGTATCCAGAGCCTTCGTGGCCGCCGGTAGTCCACGACGACGGCGCGAAAGGCGAGCGTTCCCCAGATCGTCATGGCGAGGATCGCGGGGAAGACCTGCCCTGTCTCCATGAGGGCCAGGCCGATGGCGGCTGCGGAACAGGACCGAAGGAGCTCCAGGAGGTCGACGGGCCCGGTCCGTCCCGGTGCGACGCGAGACAGAATGTCCTCTGCCAACGCCAGCAGAAGCATCAACCCCATCCAGGCCACTGGGACCGGGGCGCCGAGGTAGGGGGCTGCAGCCAGTGCGGCCAGGCCCGCAGCGACACAAGGGCGGAGTATCCGTCGGGAGACGACCCACCAAGCGTGGAGGCGTCTCCACAGGGACAAAGGGCTGGTCTGGATCACCCCGCTCTGAATCGCCATTGCAGTTTGCCCAGGGTCATTGTCGCGGACGGCATTACCACGACGGACGGTCAGGCTCCCGCAAGAGCGTGAACAAAGTCTTGTGGGTCTTCACCCGGCGGGGGACGTGTCCAGTCCTGGCCCGCCCGTTAGCAGGGCAGAGCGCCAGCGCAGCCGCCAGAGCAAGGCGTCATTCGGCCTGCGCCTGCCCGGCGTACTCCACGGATGGGGCCCCGACCCGGACGCCGCCCCATCGGTTGAGGGCGGAGAAGAGCCTGGCCTGGGCGATGGGCTTGCCCACATGGTCATTCATTCCGGCCCGCTGGGCTTCGTCGAAATGCTCGGCCATCACATTTGCTGAAAGGGCGATGATGGGAGTGTTGTGGTTCAGTTTCGAGCGTTGCCGGATCGCCAGAGAGGCCGCGAATCCATCCATCCCCGGCATCTGGAGATCCATGAGAATGATGTCGTAGGACTGGCGCACCGCCATGGAGATCGCCTCGGGACCGTTCGAGGCCTCATCCATCCTGTCCTGGCCAGCGGCATGAAGAAGGGCGCGGACCAGCGCCCGGTTGGCCTCAAGGTCATCGACGACCAGAATCCTGAGGCTGTCCTCCTCAAGCGAGACATCCCAGAGCGAGCCCCCTGTCGCCGGCTGTCCGGCGTCTGCTGCAATGTCGGCGGGGGGCGCGAGCACCTTGAAGACGAAGGTCGAGCCGGCCCCGGGCGCCGAAATGACCTCGATCCCGCCGCCCATCAGTTCGGTCAGCTGGCGGCATATGGAAAGGCCCAGTCCTGTCCCTCCATACCTGCGGCTGATGGAGCCGTCCGCCTGGGTGAACCTCTGAAAAAGCCGCTCGGCGACTCCGGCTGAAATCCCGACCCCCGTATCGCTCACCGAGACCTCAAGCTCCTGTCGCTCTGGGGCATAGCGGGCCTGTATCCGGATTGCACCCTGGTCTGTGAACTTGATGGCGTTGCTGAGAAGGTTGGCGAGCACCTGTTGCAGTCGCCCGCGGTCGGCCAGAATCTGTGCGGGGACAGGGTCGGCCACGTCCAGCTCGATACGGAGACCCTTGGCTTCGGCCTGGGCCGAAAACAGGCCGGCGGCATCTTCCAGGAACCCCACAAGGGGGAAGGGCGTCGGGTCCAGATCGAGCTGGCCCGCCTCGAGCTTCGAGAATTCCAGAATGTCATTCACAACGGAGAGCAGGGCCTCGCCGCTGGCCATGACCCTGCCGACATAGACCCCGGCCTGCGGCGGCAGGTCCGGCATCTGGGAGAGAAGTGTCGAGAAGCCGATCACGCCGGTCAGCGGGGTGCGAACCTCATGGCTCATATTGGCCAGGAACTCGCTCTTGGCCTCCGTGGCCGCCTCCGCCCGCGCCTTGGCCTGCCGAAGATCCTCCTCCAGCTCCCGTCGCCGTGTCACGTCACGGAAATTGAAGACGGCGGACCGGGGGTGACCCTTGGGGTCGCGGACCGCCCGGGCAAACCCCTCCAGCCACACCTCCTTCGCTTCGCTGCGACGGGTGACGAACCTGAACTCCCCGGTGAGGTCCTTGTCCGAGGGATCATCATCGAAGACCCGGTTCAGGAGTCGGGTCGCAGACCCATAATCTGCAGGCAGGATGTAGTCCGCCAGGGCTTGTCCGACCATCGCCTCAGGGGCGTATCCCAGGGCCTCGACCGAAGGCGAGGCATACAGGACCCTTCCCCCCGCGCTGATCCAGAGTACGAGGTCCGTCACGTGATCCGCGAGCAGGCGGAAGCGGGCCTCGCTCGATGCGACCTCAGCTTCACGAGCGCGCGTCTCGGTGATGTCCATGGAGACGCCAAAGAATGCGAAGGTCTCTCCATTCGCCGTGATTTCCGGACTGATCTGCGTGAGGATGATCCGCTCCCGGCCGTCCCTGAGCCGGCACCGCGTCTCCATCCGCACAAGCTTCTGCGTCCGGCTGACCTCCGAAATCATGCGGTAGAGCTTGGCGCGCTCCGACCGGCTGTAGAGCCGGACAATCGTCAGAGTGCTCAGCGTTTCGCGTCGCCTGTCGAAGCGATAGATTTCGTAGAGCCCGTCGGAGAAGGTCGCAACGCCTGTCTTCAGGTCGATACGGAAATGGCCGGATCCCGCAAGCTGCTCAGCGAGCATTGCGATCTTGTGGGCTTCCCGTGCGCTCATCGCACTGGCCGTGACTTCCGCATTCGCCTTCCTCCATTGTTCCCGCCGGTTCCTCACCGCGGTGCGGATCACCATGAAGATCAGGAGGAGGAGGACCAGGTTCGCAAGGTCCGTCACCACGAGGTGGAGTCGGCCCGCTTGGGCGTTCTGGACAGCTGACCAGATCTGGAAGTAGCTCGCCGCCAGGAGCGGCGGCGTCACATTGGCCCAGAAGCGGACAGGCCCAAGCGTCTCCACCACGACCTTCTGGGCGAACACCAGGGCGATCGCCGCCATGCCAAGGATCTGCGCCGGACCCTCGAAGCCCGTCATCAAGCGCAGTCCGATCAGGCAGAAGGCCGAGACGACGCACATCTCGATGATGACATGCGCCCGGCTTCGCGCCGTCCCCCTGAGGGTTCTGGCGACGACCTCATCGGCGACAATCAGGCCGATAATCCAGGCGAACCAAGTGCCTGAGTTCGTCAATCCAATATAGGGAGAGGCAGATATCAGTATGACGGAAGCATAAGCGACGTTCAATAGTGATCTTGGAGACAGATACTGGAAGACGAATTGATTTCGTGCCCAGGTTGAAATTTCGCCCCGGAAGAATGATGTCTGGCCTTGGTGGGGCATGGAAGGGATCGTTCTCAAGTATTGCCGCTCACGATGTTTCTCAATTGATAACATTAAGAAACGATTGCGGCTTCAGGTGATGGGCGTAGTGGTCTGTCGTCCGGAATGGCCATCTCCGTTGTCGACCTGAGACCTCATGCAGAGACCAGGTCACCAGGAAACTTGGAGCCCGTCCCCTAGGGCGCGCGCCGCCGAACTCCTTGGTGTCCCGGGGCTTGACCCTCTGGTGACCCCGGCGCAGCCTTGAACCCCGGATGGCCAGAGGGGGAAGGACATGTCGAAGTACGCTGCCCTTCTGGGTTCGGTTCGCGACCGGGTGAGGACCCGTCTCCAGGCTCGTCAGGATCACCGGGCCTGGATCGCCGGAGCCGGCGCCGCCCTCGCCGGCCTTGCCTGACCCTCCCGGTGTGCAACGAATATCAGCTGCGTGTGCGCCGCGCCGACTATGACGCCGCCTTTCGCGGCAGGGGCGTTGACAGCCTGTGGCTGGACCCAGAGCCCAACCGACCGCCAGGACGGTCGTTCCGCCCGACGGATCGCGCACCCCTCCTGCGGCTGGGGGCCAGTGGCGGGCTGGAGGGCCTCGAAGCCCGATGGTGGCTGACGCCCGCCTTCCACCGGGGCCCGGTCTCGGCCTGGAAGGCCATGTGCACCAACGCCCGGATCGAGACGGTGTCGACGGCTCCCGCCTTTAGGGACGCCAGCCGAAGCGGTCGTTGCCTTGTCCCCGCCACCGCCTTCTTCGAGTATGACCAGCCCCCCGGCTGGCGGAAGGGGCAGGCCAAGCGTCGCTGGGAAATCACCTGGCCGGAGACATCTCCTGCCGGGCCCCTGCGTGTCTTCGCCGGCGTCTCCGCCCGCGCCTACCCCGCCGACCATCCGGACGGTCTCGACAGTTTCGCCATCATCACGCGGCCCGCAGGTCCGGCCCTGGCGGCTTTGCATGACCGGCAGCCAGCCGTCGTGAGCCTGGAGGCGGGGCTGGCCTGGCTGAGGGACGGCGACCTCGCCGCCCTGCAGGCCGCGTCCAGCGGCGCGGACCTGCGCCTTGCAGAAGCGCCTGCTACGCCTCGGGGGAACAGGCTCTAGACCAGCCGCCTTCCTGCGTCGTCGATGATTGAGCCCAGGTCGCGGGTTTCCTCGGCCAGGATCATGTCGTTGTGCGCCTTGCCTGACGGGATCATGGGGAAGCAGTTCTCTTCCTTGGTCACGCAGCAGTCGAAGATGACCGGGCCGGGATAGTCGATCATCTGGCGGATGGCGTCGTCCAGTTCCGCCGGCGTCCGCGCCCGCAGGCCCAGGCAGCCGAAGGCCTCGGCCATCTTCACGAAGTCCGGCAGGCTGGCGGAGTAAGAATGCGAATAGCGCTCGCCGTGCAGCAGCTGCTGCCACTGCCGGACCATGCCCATCCATTCGTTGTTCAGGATGAAGATCTTGATCGGCAGGCCGTACTGGATGGCCGTCGACATCTCCTGCATCGTCATCTGCACGCTGGCGTCGCCGCCGATGTCGATGACCAGGCTGTCCGGGTGGGCCAGCTGCACGCCCACCGCGGCGGGAAGGCCGTAGCCCATGGTGCCCAGCCCGCCGGAGGTCATCCAGCGGTTGGGCTCCTCGAAGTGGAAGAACTGCGCCGCCCACATCTGGTGCTGGCCGACCTCTGTGGTGATGTAGACGTCCTTGTCCCGGGTCAGGGCGTAGAGGCGCTCGATGGCGTACTGCGGCTTGATGCTGTCGGCCGAGGGGGCGTAGCGGAAGGAATTGCGCGCACGCCAGGCCTCGATCTGCCGCCACCACTCCGCCAGGGCGCCGGCGTCGCCGGACAGGTCGCGCGCCTTCCAGGCGGCGATCATGTCCTCCAGCACGCTGGCGGCGTCTCCCACGATCCCGATGTCGGCCCGGACGTTCTTGGAGATCGAGGACGGGTCGATGTCGATGTGGATCTTGCGCGAGCCGGGCGAAAAGGCGTCGAGCTTGCCGGTCACCCGGTCATCGAAGCGTGCGCCGATGGCCACCATGACGTCGCAGTCGTGCATGGCGTTGTTGGCCTCGAAGCTGCCGTGCATGCCCAGCATGCCCAGCCACTTCTCGTCCGAGGCCGGGAAGGCGCCCAGCCCCATCAAGGTCGAGGTCACCGGCGCGCCGGTCAGGGCGGCGAACTCGCGCAGCAGCGCCGAGGCCCTGGGCCCCGCATTGATGACGCCGCCGCCGGTATAGAGGATGGGGCGGCGGGCTCCGGCGATCATCTGCACCGCCTCGGCGATCCGCGCCGGGTCGCCCTGGGTCCGCGGGCGATAGTTGTGGGCGTGCTTCACCTGGTCCGGACCCTCGTAGGCGGCCCTGCCGAACTGGACGTCCTTGGGAATGTCGATGACCACCGGTCCAGGCCGCCCGGAGGTGGCGATGTGGAAGGCCTCGTGCATCACCCTCGGCAGGTCCGCGGGGTCCTTGACCAGGTAGTTGTGCTTCGTGATCGACCGGGTGATGCCGATGGTGTCGCACTCCTGGAAGGCGTCGGTGCCGATCAGGTGGGTGGCGACCTGGCCGGTGATGACCACTAGCGGAATGGAGTCCATCAGGGCGTCGACAATGCCCGTGACCGCGTTGGTCGCCCCCGGTCCCGAGGTCACCAGCACCACGCCGGGCTTGCCCGTGGAGCGGGCATAGCCCTCGGCGGCGTGGGTCGCTCCCTGCTCGTGCCGGACCAGAACGTGCTGAAGACGCGGCTCGTTGAACAGGGCGTCGTAGATGGGCAGGACCGCGCCGCCCGGATAGCCGAACAGGACCTCTACTCCCTGGTCGACCAGGGCGCGCACGACGATCTCGGCGCCCGTCAGGGTCTCGGTGTCGGCGGCGGTCAGGGTCTGGGTCTGGGCGGTCATGGCGGGGGTCTTCCGAAGGGTGTCATGGGCAACAAAAAGGGCCCTCAAGGGGCCCGGGCGTGTGCGACCAGTCGCGGCTGACGGGGTCAGTCCGCGGCGGGCCGCCAGGGGAGTACGAGAATGCGACGCATGGGTCGTCTCCAAAATCAACTTCTGACGCTACTGCCATGCCCCCGTGAGGCCGTCAAGTCAGGGTTCAGGGCAAGAAATGACCTCCACTGGTCGTCAGGGTCGATATCGGTGATCGCGGGCCAGTTCGCCATCCGTCCTCTCAACCAGACCTCCTGCCGCTTGACATAGTTCCGGGTCTCCTGCTGCCCGGCGGCGATCGCCTCCTTGAGCGACATCAGGCCCGCGAGGTGGGACAGTACAGGACGCAGCCCCACCGCCTTGCAGACCGGCAGGGAGGGCTCCAGCTGTCGTGAGGCCAGGGCCAGCGCCTCGTCAATCGCCCCGCCGTGGATCATCTCGATATACCGGGCGTCGCACCGACTGTAGAGCGCCTCCCGGGGCGGCATCAGGCGCACCCCCCGCCAGCTGCCCGGCGCCAGCCCGCCCTGACGCCGTGTCCGCCAGTCGCTGAGGGGCCGGCCTGACCCCACGAACACCTCCCAGGCGCGCACCAGCCTTTGCCGGTCCCCGGGCAGGATCCGGTCCGCAGCGGCGGGATCGACCCCCGCCAGCCGCGCCCTGAACGCCGCCTCACCCATCTGCGCGAACTCCTCGGTCGCCTGGGCTCGGACCTGGGAAGACACCGGCGGGATCTCCGCAATCCCCTTCACGAGGGCCTCCAGGTACAGCCCGGTCCCACCGACGACGATGACGTCGACGCCAGCCTCCTGGAGCTTGGCGATCCGGATGTTTGCAGCGGTCAGCCAGCGGCCCACCGACCAGCCGATCGCACCGTCCACCGTGCCCACCAGGTGGTGCGGGACGCCTTTCCGCTCCGTCGGACCCGGGCTAGCAGTCAGGACGGGCAGGTCCCGGTAGATCTGCAGGGCGTCAGCGCCCACGATCTCACCGTGAACAGCATGGGCGAGGCGCAGGGCCAGGGCTGACTTGCCGCTTGCCGTGGGCCCGGCGATGAGCCAGATGCGGGACGCCATGGACCTTACGCTCACCCTTGTCAGCTGTGACGCCGAAACCGCCCGCCTCGCTTCCGACCGGGCGCAGGCAGGGCTCGCAGCCTGCGGGCTGTCCGTCAAGTCGGTGAGTTCACTGGGCGCCGCCGCCTGGGACCTCACCTTTGCTGGCGGGAATGTCGCAGAGCTGAAGGCTGCTGTGGCCACTGCGGTCGGCGACCTGCCTGTGGATTTCGCTCTTCAACCCCGGGCCGGGCGCCGCAAGCGTCTTCTGCTGGCGGATATGGACAGCACCATCATCGCCTGCGAGTGCCTGGATGAGCTGGCCGATTTCGCCGGGCGAAAGGCCGAGGTGGCGGCCATTACCGAGCGGGCCATGCGCGGTGAACTCGCCTTCGAGGGCGCCCTGCGCGAGCGGGTGGCCATGCTGGCGGGCCTGCCCGAGGCCGAGCTGGAGCGCGCCTACGCCGAGCGGGTGCAGCTCAATCCCGGCGCCCGCACCCTTGTGCGCACCCTTGCAGCTTCCGGCGCCCGCTGCATCCTGGTCTCCGGGGGGTTCGACTTCTTCACCCAGAGGGTCGCCGTCCAGGCGGGGTTCCATGAGGACCGGGCCAACCGCTTCAGGGTCAGCGACGGTCGCCTGACCGGCGAGGTCGCCGAACCCATCCTGGGCCGCGAGGCCAAGTTGGCGACCCTGGCCTCTGAGGCGGAGCGACTTGGCCTGGACCTGTCGCAGACGGCGGCCATCGGGGATGGCGCCAATGACCTGGCCATGATCAGCGCGGCGGGCCTTGGCCTCGCCTACCGCGCCAAGCCCGTGGTGGCCGCCCAGGCTGACGCCCAGATCGATCACGCCGACCTGACGGCGGCCCTCTACTTCATGGGCTTCTCAGAGGCCGAGTTCATCCGGGACTGAGGCCTCAGGCCCGGCCCAGGGACAGGCGGATCAGGTCTGCGGCTGCGTGCAGGTCGCTGACGATGCGCGCACACAGGGCGTCCATCTCCGGATTGGGGGCCAGCAGGTCCGGGATCATCACGGTCATCATGCCGGCCGCCGCCGCCGAGCGGACGCCGTTGTGGCTGTCCTCAAGAGCCAGGCAGTCCGCCGGATCGACCCCCAGCCATCCGGCGGCGACCAGAAAGGGATCGGGGTGGGGCTTGCCCCGGGGATAGTCGCCCCGCGCCGCCACGGCCTGGAAACGGCCTTCCAGCCCATGCCGGCCCAGGTTGAAGGCGACATCCTCATGCCGCGATGAGGTGGCGATGGCCCGGGGCAGGGCCAGGGCGTCCAGGAGGTCCAGGACCTCGCGCACCCCCGCCTTCAGGAAGTCCTGACCGCGGGCGAGGGCGTGGAAATGTTCTGCCGAGGCGTCCCAGAGCCCGTCGACGTCGAAGTCGTCGCCGAAGTGGTCCAGCAGTAGCCGGCGGCTGCTCTCTCCCGGCAGGCCGATCAGGCTATGGAAGACGGGTTCGGGCATGTGGCCCCCCATGTCCCGGGCGGCGGCGAAGAAAGCGTCGCGATAGAGGACCTCGGTGTCGAACAGCAGGCCGTCCATGTCGAAGATCACGGCGCGGGGCGGGCGGGGCAGGGGCATGGCGTCCTTGTCGGCCGCCCGCGGCGCACAGGCAAGGTCTACCAGCTGGAGGTCATCGCCTCTTGTCTTGGCTCGCCCGCGACCGGATATGATGGCCTCAAGCCGGAAGGGACCCCGATGACCGCAGACACTCCCATCGACCGCGCCGCCCTCCTGGAGGCCCTCGACGGCATTGTCGATCCGAAGTCCGGCAAGGGCCTCAATTCAGCGGGCCTTGTCCGCGGCCTGATCCTGGCGCCGGGCCGGGCTGGATTCATGCTCGAGGTCCCGGCGGGCGAGGTGGCCGACTACCAGCCTGTCCGGGACGCCGCCGAGGCCCTGATCGCCGGCCTGCCCGGCGTTACCCGCGCCCAGGTGGTCCTGACCGCCGAGGCGCCGGCCGGCCGGCCGAGTGCGACCGTCACTCCCGTCGCCGCCGCCCCCCAGCGCCGGACCGCCGCCCGGGTGTCCGAGGACCCCGCCGCCCGGCCGGCGCCCTCAGGGGAAGCCGTCCGCCCGCCCCATGTCCGCCGTGTCATCGCCGTCGCCAGCGGCAAGGGCGGGGTGGGCAAATCCACCATCTCGGTCAACCTGGCCGCCGCCCTGGCCGCCCGCGGCCTGTCGGTGGGCCTGCTCGACGCCGACGTCTACGGACCCTCGGCGCCGCGCATGATGGGCCTGGATTCCCGCCCCGCCTTCAACGCCGACAAGAAGCTCGTACCCCTCGAGGCCTGGGGCGTGAAGGTCATGTCCATCGGCTTTCTTGTGGACGAGGGCTCGCCCATGATCTGGCGCGGCCCTATGGCCTCGTCCGCCGCCCGCCAGATGGTGCAGGACGTCCTGTGGGGAACCGCCGAGGCGCCCCTGGATGTGTTGGTCGTCGACCTGCCGCCGGGTACGGGCGACATCCAGCTGACCCTGGTCCAGAAGCTGAAGATCGATGGGGTCCTCATCGTCTCCACCCCACAGGAGATCGCCCTGATCGACGCCCGGCGGGCCGCCGCCATGTTCCGCAAGACCGAAACCCCCCTGCTGGGCGTGGTCGAGAACATGGCCTGGTTCGAGGAGCCCTCGACGGGCGCCCGCATCCCGATCTTCGGCGAGGGCGGGGCCCGGGCCGAGGCTGTCCGGTTGGGCATCCCCCTTCTTGCGGAAATCCCCCTCGAGACGCCCCTGCGGGCGGCCTGCGACGAGGGCCGGCCAGGAGTGCTTTCCCATCCCGACAGCGCCTCATCCCGGGCGTTCGCGGCGCTGGCCGCGGCGGTGGCCTGAGCCCGGCTGAAACACAGCCAATTGCTCCCCCAAGGGGGAGCTCCCGGCGAAGCCGGGTGAGGGGGTCAATCCCCCTCGCCGCAGACCCCCTCCGTCCCGCTTCGCGGTCCACCTCCCCCTGGGGGGAGGAATTGGAGCGCTGATTGCTCCCCA
>Ga0315902_10001180_pt1 | contig 42361 bp, 29 predicted proteins | sample LakEriMetagenome_9_FD_203523 | JGI IMG/M metagenome (GOLD analysis project Ga0315902, IMG submission 203523) | Freshwater fungal communities from buoy surface, Lake Erie, Ohio, United States - Buoy 12 MA117 | ecosystem: Environmental > Aquatic > Freshwater > Lake > Lake biofilm | place: USA...
ACTCACTTGGTATGTTGTACCGTTAACACTGTATTGAATATTCGCGCCAGTTGGAGCAGTAACTACGATTGTTCCTGTTGGTGTAGTACATGTTGGTTGAGTAGTCACACTTGCAGTTGGAGCAGCTGGTATGGTAAATTGTGCTGCAATACTAAATGGTGTACTTGCTACGGATGTACAGCTACTTGTATTTGTTGTTGTTACAGTATATCCTGTTCCAGCTGTCATGCCAGAAATTACTCCACCTAATCCAGCTGTTGGTCCTGCTGGTGCGAAAGTATATGTTTGTGTGCCATTGTAATTGGTAATCGTTGCTGTTCCTGCTGAAGCACATGTTGCTGCTGCCGTACTTACTGCTGGTGCATTTGGTGTTGTCAATTGTGCTGCAATACTAAATGGTGTACTTGCTACGGATGTACAGCTACTTGTATTTGTTGTTGTTACCGAATAGCTTGTTCCTGCTGTCATACCAGAAATTACTCCACCTGATCCAGCTGTTGGTCCTGCTGGTGCGAAAGTATATGTTTGTGTGCCACTGTAATTGGTAATCGTTGCTGTTCCTGCTGAAGCACATGTTGCTGCTGCCGTACTTATTGCTGGTGCATTTGGTGTGGGATTTACGATTACTATTACTACATCTTGCGATGAACAACCGTTGGCATCAGTAGCAGTAACTGTATACGTGTTGGTGGATAAAGGTGTAAATGCTGTATTATTTGTAACACTATTATTCCAAGAATAAAGATAAGGTCCTGTTCCGCCAGATGCACTTCCCGAAAGAGTTATAAATGTTCCTAAACAAATAGTTTGATCCAAACCTGCACTTGCAGTCGGATTTCCATTAACTGTTAATGTAACAGTATTTGTTAATTGTCCCGAACATAAAGTTGGTGACGGACCTGTTACTAAAACATTATATGTTGTTGTTGAAGAGACTGCACCAGTGTTAATTGAAACGTTGGATCCAGTGCCAACAACTGCGGTGCCAACCAATGAGTTATCGGCATTATTTCTTAATTGATAAGAAAACCCAACTTGGGAATTAGCAATTGTGATAGTTGATGAACCACCTGAACAAACTGCACTTGGGGAAGCAGATACTGCCAAATTAAGCGTAGGATTTGTCCCGAAGGAAACTGGCACTTCATCTGTTTCAAAAATAAAGCAAGCCCCCGGAGGTAATTTGAAGGCTTTAACTTTTAGAGTTGTTGAAGCTGATAGTGTCCCACTTGTTAATGTCAACGTGCCACCATTACCCATTAAGGAAGATCCTGTTTGAGTTGTGCCATCTGCCAAGAATAATTGATATACAACTCCGGTTTGAGAATTTGAAATTTGAACTGAAACAGTTCCGGTTGCAACACAAAATTCTGCCGATGCAGGATTAACGGATAACGAACCCGATGGTAAAATACACTGAACTGTTGCTCCTGTTACTGGGACACTCGGACAACCTCCTGCTGATGTTGCTGTTGCTGTTAATACTCCATAAGGATAGAGCACGTATGGTTGTATCCCATTTAAAGTCCATGTTCCTCCACTTACTGTAACTGGAGAACCAATTGGATATCCATCAATATAAACTTGCACTTGTGTTCCGTTTGTTCCTGATCCTGAAAGAGTTGTACCCTGTTCAAATACAGGTGAAGTTGTTATAGACAATCCTGTATTAGCTGATTGTGATGTTACTATAACAGAAGTAGAAAGCGCACTAACAGATTCACAAGAAGCTGTCGCAGTTGCGGTAAGGGTGCTAGTAGCGGCGATATTTAAGCCTGAAACGGTCCAAGAACCATTATTTACTTGAACTGGTGCCCCTGTTGCCACGGCATTAACATAAAGTTGAACAGAAGTTCCATTAGCTTCAACACTAGTTCCAGATACCGATGTTAAATTTGAACTTATACATAGTGGCCCATTTATTACAGGAGGTGTAGATGCTCCCCCTGCAACAACAACTGAGGATGAAGCTGCAGAATAACAATCATGGGCATCAGTCATTAGGCTTGTTGATTGAACAAAATAAGCCGTTAGTGTAGCACACCCTGGTAGAGCGGGGCAATTAATGTTTACAGTTCCTGCTGACGTGATATGTGAACTAACCGCATAAGGCATTCCATTGAGAAATAAATGCACATATCCGCCTTGTGGCGATGGAGCCGCGTTAAATGTAACCGTTACTCCTACTGAAGTTGAACCTGTTGTAACTGTTGCAGCAACTATAGATGGTGTTGGAGATGTTACTGGAGTATATCCACCTCCAATACTCAAGCAAACAAATGCAGGATAAGACAAGCAACCATCTGGGCCTTGCTGATAAATCATATAACCTCCTTCAGGTATACAATCTACACCTGCTCCAGCATTACAATCACCAGTATTTCCAGTGCACTTCCAAGTCCAACTTCCACCGGTTGGAACCGGCAAATAGGCTGAAACAGCTGGATTAGGAGTAAACTCCGTATTATTTGGATACATTACATTAATGTCATAACCAACTAATCCAGTTCCACAAAAGTTCTTTCCAGTTGCATTTGTTATCACTGGTGCAGCTACAGGCGTTCCTGTACAAGTTATTATCGTGTAAGAATTACAATCTGATAACGATTCATATTCACCAGTTGCCGTTGCCGTTGCCGTAATAACATTTCCATTGGCTAATGCGGGACTAATTCCTGATAATGTCCAAGCACCTCCAATACCTACTGTCGTAGTACCAATTTGGATACCGTCTTTATATACTTTAATTGTTGATCCTGATGCCTCTGTTGAAGTTCCGGAAACAGTTGTTGCTCCTGAGGCTATGGGCTGGGTAATAGTAGGACAATCAGACCTGTATGTACAAATGTTCGTATTAGGGGAACAAAATGCTTGAGCATTAATAATCTCGGTAAAACAAGCTGAAAGCGTTACACATTGCCCAACTCCACCAACATCTGAAGCAGAACTAGGTTGACAAATTGTTGAAGCTTGAGCAGCTGTATTATCAACAATAACATAACGCATTGGAGTACTTGCATTGATCCCCGGGAATTGAGCTGCCAAATCGGCAAAAACAACAAAGAAATCTAAGAAGTAATCCAAGTCTCCACAATTCAATGAACCCGCTATTGATTTTTGATAATTGGTAGTACCTGGATAAGAAATTACCGGAGTACAATTCGGCGTATTTACATCATAAACATAAACACCAAATTTAGTGGCCAAAACCAATTCAATTTCAAAACCTGGATTATCAACTGTCCAGTTTGGATCTGCATTAGCTCCTGTATTTCCAAATAGGCCATCCGTATCAATTAAAATAGAATAACTTTTTGCATTTGGTGAAATACTCCCCATTCTTAAACGGAACAACCAATTTCCAGCCGGACTCAAATATTTTTGAGCAGGATCTCTATCACCTTGATCAACAAAATCTGTAAAACCACAATCTGGCGCATTATTCAAATCCGAAGTTGGTTCAGAACCTGGAAATATCAAAGACGAATAAGGGATTTCACTTTGCAACTGATCATCCGTTGTAAATCCAGCTGTTGAAGCCGATGTGTAGCCATCACCATTTGGATCAAGGATAGCCGCACCAACACCTGTGGCTGGTTCGTAAATCATTCCCGGTGTTTGAGCATTAATTTTAGAAAAAAGTGTAACAGAAAGAAGCGCGAAAAGCGAAACTAAATAATGTTTTTGCATGATAGATTTTCTTAAAACGAGGGCGAAGGTAAGGAAATATGATGGAAAATTTGTAATTTTCAGTCCATCTAAGATAAAGATACCGAATAATATATTAGATATAAAATTGATATTCAATAAATTGAAACACTTTAATACCTTGTCAAAATAACACAAAAATTACAATGTGTAAATAAATCCGTGAATTCTGTTGATTATTAGTTCAAATGATTCAAATTTGATGTAATTTATTTTTTGAGAAGTTCAATGTATGGTATCATCATTTCATCCATTGATACTCCTCCATGTTGAAAGGTATTTTGGTAATAATTAACAAATTGATTGTAATTGTTCGGATAAACAAAAAAATCTTCATCGCCAGCAAAAACGAATTCTGCAGACATTTTTTGCTTGGGAAGAAAAGCATCTTGTGGATTTTTTACAACATAAACTTCTTTTGGATTGTAAGATAATCCTCGTCCAACTTTGTATCGAAGGTTTGTATTGGTACTTTTTTCACCAATAATACGAATTGGATTGGTCACTTTAACTGTTCCGTGATCTGTTGTGATAATTAATTTCATTCCTGAATCGGCAATTTTCTTCACTATTTCAATTAATGGTGAATGCTGAAACCACGATAAAGTTAAAGATCTATAAGCTGCTTCATCCGCAGCCAATTCCTTAATCATTTCCATTTCTGTTCTTGCATGAGAAAGCATATCGACAAAATTATAGACAATGAAATTGATGTCGTTTTCTTTTAATTTTGAAAATTGTTCGTTCAATTTCTTCCCTGCATCGAGGTTTGTTATCTTATTGTATGACCATTTCACCTGCTTTCCTAATCGTTTTAAATTCGCCTCAAGAAAATCTGATTCATGCAAGTTTTTACCACCTTCATCGTCCTCATTTTTCCATAGATTTGGGAAACGCTTTTCAATTTCAGACGGCATTAGTCCCGCAAAAAAAGCATTTCGAGCATAATGAGTAGCTGTAGGCAAAATTGAAAAAACTACTTCTTCTCGATCCACCTTAAAGAATTTTGAAAACTCAGGTTCCAGTGTTTTCCACTGATCATAACGCAAATTATCAATCACTAAAACGGTAATCTTTTCCTTTCCAATTTTATCTGATATTTTATCTTTGATTATGTTATGAATCATGTCGGGTGCGTCACCAGAACCTGTCAACCAGTCTTCGTAATTGTCCTCTACGTATCTGCAAAAAAGTTGATTGGCTTCCTTTCGTTGCATTTCCAAAATCTGCCTCATCCCTGAATCTTTGGACTTGTCTAATTCCAAATCCCAATAAACTAGTTTTGTAAACAAATCAATCCATTCGTCGGTTTCTAACCTACTGTTTAGTAGCATACCAATTTGACGAAAATCCTGTTGATAAGCTGTATTTGTTTTTTGAGATACTAATTTTGAGCTATCTAAATTCTTTTTAATACTCAATAATATTTGATTAGGGTTTACTGGTTTAATTAAATAATCGGATATTTTACTTCCTATTGCCTCCTCCATAATATACTCCTCTTCACTTTTTGTAATCATAACAACCGGAATTCGAGGCTTCAGTTCTTTTATTTTTGCAAGAGCATCTAAACCAGAAACACCCGGCATATTTTCATCCAAAAAAATAATATCAAAATCTTCCTCTCTGCAAAGATCGATGGCATCCGAACCCGATTTTACCGTTTTCACATGATAGCCTTTTTGCTCCAAAAACATGATATGCGGTTTTAGCAAATCAATTTCATCATCCGCCCACAAAATACTCCCTTGCATAATTATTTAAATTTCTTAGTTTTGAATAAAATTAATGTTTTGCGTCCAAATTTGAATCGGAATAACAAAAAGAAACTATTTAACGATCCTGTTTACGGATTTATTACAATTCCAGACGAAATTCTTTTCGATGTAATCGAGCATCCGTACATGCAACGTCTGAGAAGAATCATGCAACTGGGTTTAAGTCATTTAGTTTATCCGGGCGCTTTGCATACGCGTTTTCATCACGTAGTTGGGGCAACTCATCTTATGAAAATGGCTGTAGACACAATACGTAAGAAAGGTTTTGAAATTACACCAGAGGAGGAAAGAGCTGTACTTCTTGCCATTTTACTCCATGATATCGGTCATGGTCCATTTAGCCATGCCCTTGAATATGATATTGTTAATAATGTAAGTCATGAAAAAATTTCAGGTTACTTCATTAAGAAACTAGCAGCAGAATTTGGAGATGATCTTGAACGTGCCTTATTGATTTTTAAAAATAAGTATTCCAAACCGTTTTTACATCAGCTAGTTTCTAGTCAATTAGACATGGATCGGTTGGATTATTTAAATCGTGATAGTTTTTATTCAGGCGTTTCGGAAGGAATTATTGGAAGTGACCGTTTAATAGACATGTTAACGGTTTCGGATGGTCAATTGGTCATGGAGGAAAAAGGAATCTATTCCATCGAAAAGTTCATTGTTTCACGCAGGTTGATGTATTGGCAAGTATATCTACACAAAACCGTAGTAGCTGCTGAACACATGCTCATCCATGCATTGCGCAGAGCAAAAGAACTTGTAGTTGGAGGCTATGAATTGTTTGGCAGCCCATCCCTACTCTATTTCTTAAAAAATAATATTACGGAAACGGATTTTGAAAACAATTCGGAAGTCTTGAAAAATTTTGCTTTACTGGATGACTACGACATTTTAGGTGCCATGAAAATATGGCAACATTGCGATGATCGAATATTATCACTTTTATCAAGTGGTCTCGTTAACCGAAATCTTTTCAAAATCGAAATTTCCAAAGATCCATATAGTGAAGATCGAATTAATTTAGAAAGAGAAATCATCAAATCTTCCTTGAAATTAACAGACGAAGAGTCAAAATATTTCGTTTATACCGATGTACTGAGTAATAAAGCATATAACGAAAACAAACAAAATATCAATTTATTAATGAAAAGTGGTGAAATAATAGATCTTTCAAAAGCTTCTGATAATCTGAATATATCCGCATTGGCTCAGCCAGTTGAAAAGTACTTTATCTGCTATCCAATTTAAAATTTATGAGGCTTATCAATCAACTCCGTATTTTGTCCTGGATAGAAGGCTGTACATATCTTGCCTTCGGTCTAACAATGCCTTTAAAATACATTTTCGGAATGAAAGAACCAAATTATTACGTGGGCATGGCTCATGGCATCTTCTTTATAGCATATATTGTTTGGGTTTTTATAGTTGGATTTCAACAAAAATATTCACTTTTAAAAATTGCTCTATTCTGCTTTGCTTCACTTATTCCAATCGGAACATTTTGGGTTGATGCTAAATACTTGAAAAAAGAGGCTCAAAATTTGCAATCGTAAATCTTTTACCAACTAATGAAATTCATTTTTACACTTTCACTTTCCTTACTTTGCGTAAATCTGTTTGCTCAACCTGTTGTTCCATTTATTGACTTCAACAACTACTTCCGAATCTTTGATAACAACAATTTCAGAACCATAGAAATGCAACCAATTGTAAGTTATCAGGCTGGAGATGAGTTTGTTGCATATATTGACAATCGTGAGAATTTACGGATTTTTGATGGAACAGAACGCAAGGACATTACAAATTTGAATGTCAAATTCTCTATTTCTGATCACTTACTCGCATACAATGTAGGACCAACACTCAACATGTGGGATGCAGGAAAATTGAAAACACTAACTTATTTTGCAAAGGATTACGTTGTTAAGGATAGCATTATTGTTTATGAAGATACGCGGTACAATTCCGTGAATGTTTATTACAACAAACAAACCTATGTTCTCTATACAGTAACGGGAACTCTTTACATGCCAACCGCAATTGGAGATAACATAGTTGCATTTCGGGACAACGGAGGTTTTTATAAAGTATTTCACCGGGGACAAATCTATGATTTAGGAGTTTGGAATGGAGATATTGAATTCAGTACCGGATGTGACATGATGTGCTTCAATGATCCTACTCAACGTAGTTTTGCCCTTTTTGAAAACGGTAACTTTTACGACATGGAAACGCAGTACATGAAAAAGTATAAGGCTGGTAGGGGTTTTATTGTTTATGAGGACTTGAATGGTAATCTATGGCATTATAAAGATGGCGAAAAAACGGAGTTATCTAATTTTGGAGCTAACTTTTGGGAGGTACAAGATGACATGGTTGTTTGGGGTGAGAATAATTATGTTTTTACCTTTTCAAATGGAGAGAAAAAGGAAGTTTGCAATTTTATTCCTAAAGATTACCTTTTAAAAAATGGTGTATTTGCATTCCGAAACATTGCCGGAGGTGTAAGTGCTTTTGTGAATGGAAGTGTTAAAGAAATTACACTACAAGGAGATTCTGAGTACGCCATTTATGGAAATATTGTACTCGTTAAACTTTTTAATCGAACATATATCGTCTTAAAAGATGGTGAAAAGTTTGAATCTTAACGATTTTATTCACTTTTCTCAATTTTTTCTTTATTTTGATCAAGATTCTTGATGTTACTATTCGGAATTTAAACTTGTAAATAATAATCAATCCATTGAAAGGATAATAGCCAATAAGCTAGATAACTTAACCATTTTTTTGAAAGAATGGATAATGAGTTATTAAAAGGTTTATCGAATACAGAGGTAAGCGAACAAATTAAAATATTTGGATTTAATGAACTAAAAAATGAAAGTGCTAAAAACATCTTCCACATTGCCCTTGAGGTCATTAAAGAACCCATGTTTATTCTTCTTCTATTTTGCGGAGCCTTATATTTAAGCCTGGGCAAATATTCTGAAGGAATTGTTTTGATGTGTTGGATTTTTATAATCATCTTTATTACTTTCTATCAATATAACAAATCTCAGAGGGCTCTCGAATTACTTAAAAAACTAACCTCTCCTCGGGTCCATGTATTAAGAAACGAACTAGAAACAAGTATTCCAGCGCGAGAAGTAGTTCCCGGGGATATGATGATTATCCATGAAGGAGATCGAATTGCAGCAGATGGAAAGGTTATTGAAAGCACCAACTTACAGGTAGATGAATCGCTTTTGACAGGAGAATCTTTACCTGCCCAAAAATCGAATAAGGAAATAGAAAATTCATCTGTTTTCAGCGGAACAATGGTCGTTGGAGGTAGGGCTTTTATTCGAGTTACATGTACCGGAATAAATACTGAAATTGGAAAAATTGGAAAATCAATTGATAATATTCAATTCGAAGCATCAAAACTACAAAAAGAAATAAAATCGTTAATCAAGAAGCTTTTTATTATTGGCATCTCGCTTAGTTTCATCATTACCATTACTTTATTTTTAACTCGAGGTCAATTATTGATGGCTCTTTTGAATGGTTTAGCCACAGCCATGGCCATGTTACCGGAAGAATTTCCAGTTGTTCTGACAGTATTTTTGTCCATTGGAGCATGGCGTTTATCTAAAATCGATGTATTAACCCGAAAACCCTCGGCAATTGAAACCTTGGGGTCCATAACTGTACTTTGCACAGATAAAACTGGTACGATAACTCAAAATAAAATGGAAATTTCATCCATCTATTTGAATGATCAAGTTTTCAATAAAAACCAATTTCACTTTCACTCCAAAGAAATCAAACATCTTCTTGAAATTGCTTTTGATGCCTCTCATAAAAGCACTGTTGATCCTATGGAAAAAGCCATTGTGGAATGTTACAATAAATTAAACTTACAAGAAGAAAGCACCCAAGAACTGGTAAAAGAATACCTGCTTTCAAATGAATTAACTGCTATGACACGGGTGCTAAAAGGCGAAAATGATTCACTAAAAGTTTGCTGCAAAGGAGCACCAGAAACGATATTTACATTATGTCATATGGATGAAATTCATAAAAAAGAATTACTCGAAAAGGTTCACGAAATGGCAAAAAATGGTTTGCGATTATTAGGGGTCGCTGAATCAACATGGAATTCTGATATGTTACCAGTAAACCAAAATGAATTTCCGTTTCAATTTATCGGATTAATAGCATTTGAAGACCCTATTCGACCAGAGGTACCCAATTCAATAAAGGAATGCAAAGATGCTGGAATTAAAGTAATTATGTTAACCGGCGATTTTCCATCAACAGCTAAAAGCATTGCAGAAGAGGCAGGATTGGAATCTTCGATTGAAATTTTAACGGGTTCCGACATAGAAGCGATGACAAATGAAACTTTAAAGGAAAAGATTCAATCAATAAATATTTTTGCGCGAATTGTTCCACATCAAAAATTAAGAATTATTAAAGCTCTGAAGTCTAATGGTGAAATCGTTGCCATGACAGGAGATGGAATAAACGATGCCCCAGCTCTCAAAGCTGCAGATATTGGAATTGCAATGGGACAAAAAGGAACCGATGTTGCACGCGAATCTGCATCAATAGTTTTACTAAATGATGACTTCACATCGATCGTTGCAGCAATACGGTCGGGAAGAAAAATAATGGATAATCTTGAAAAAACGATGATTTATATTTTGGCTATCCATTTTCCAATTGTAGGACTCACTCTCTTGCCAATCTTTAATCCTACAATTCCCATTCTTCTAATGCCCTTGCACATTATTCTGTTGGAGCTAATTATTGATCCTGTATGTTCACTTGCTTTTGAGTCAGAAAAAGAAGAATTTGGAATTATGCAAAGAAAGCCAAGGGATCCATCGAAATCATTATTCGGATATCGAAAAATATTGAAAAGTATAATGATTGGATCAATACTATTAGCCTCTGTACTATCAGTATATTTTATTTGTACTTATTTTGAAAAAACTGAAGTTGAAGTTCGAACCATTACTTTTCAAACACTCATTTTGGGAAATTTTTTTCTAATTCTATCCTCACTTTCCAAGTCCAGAAATGTAATTCAGGTAATACTAGAGAGAAATAATGCACTGATTACAATTTTATTGGTTGCTCTTTCGCTGATGTTTATCATACTATTTATTCCATCCTTTTCTAGGATATTTGGATTCGAAAAAATCTCTTTTTTCGAATTCCTTTTACCCTTGTTTCATGCTCTGATTTTACTAGGAATTCTAGAATTGTTTAAAAGGAAAAAAGTATTCGATTAAACGTTTTTGACATGAAGGAAATCGATCATTTTCTGAAAAGCTCTGGCGCGATGGCTAAATTTATTCTTTTCAGACAAATGCATTTCTGCAAAAGTTTCATGCTTATTTTCAGGTATAAAAATCGGATCATAGCCAAATCCGGAAAGCCCTCTTTTTTCAAAAATGATTGTTCCTTCAACGATTCCTTCGAATTGAAACTCTTGTTCATTTAAAATTAAAGTTATGACTGTTCTGAATCGTGCATTTCGGTTCGAAAGAGTTTCTAATTCATGTAATAATTTTTGAATGTTGTCATCGTCATTTCTTTGATCTCCTGCATATCGAGCGGAAAATACACCCGGACGATTATTTAGAGCTTGTACTTCTAAACCCGTATCATCAGCAAAACAGTCCAATCCTGTTTTTTTGAAAATTGTTCTTGCCTTCAACCTTGAATTTCCCTCAATGGTTAATTCGGTTTCGTGAATTTCATCGTGAAAACCAATGTCTGTTAGCGAAAGCAACTCGATTTCATTCGGAAGTAGAGAAGCAATTTCCTTTACTTTATTTTGATTATGACTTACAAAAACAAGTTTCATTTTAGAAGCCCTGCACACCGTTTACCGTTGTGTACTTCAAAACATTCTTCTTTTCTGGGTGAATTCTCGCGAAAGCAGACTGAACGGCAAGTGTTCCTTCATGGAAACCGCAAAGTATCAACTTTAATTTATTTTCATAAGTATTAACATCACCAATTGCGTAAATGCCCGGAATATTTGTAGAATAGTCAAGCGTATCAACCTTGATTGCACCTTTTTCAATTTCCAGTCCCCAATCTGCAATCGGACCTAAGCTTGGTTTTAAACCAAATAAGGGAATAAAATGATCTGTTTCAACATCAATATCACCTGTTTTTTGATGAGATATTTTTACTTTTTCTAATTTTCCGTTACCCATTATACCTGTAACTTCAGCCTCCGTTATAAGATTGATTTCTCCTTTATCTGCTAAATCTATTACTTTCTGAACAGAGTCCAAATGTCCTCTAAAGGAACTGCTTCTATGCACCAAAACAACCTCTGAAGCAATTTTATTTTCCGTGAGAAAAATAGACCAATCCAACGCTGAATCACCTCCACCGGCAATCACACATCGTTTATCTTGATAAAATTTAGGATCCTTGATAATATATTCCACGCCATAATCCTCAAATTTTTCAATTCCTTCAATAGGCGGTTTTCTTGGTTCAAATACCCCTAGACCACCGGCAATCATCACAATGGGTGCTTCATGTTTCGTTCCTTTGACTGTTGTAACAACGAATCTACCTTCTTCTGTCTTTTCTATTGACATGGCAGCTTCTCCCAAAGTAAATCCAGGCTTAAAAGGTGCTGCTTGTTCCATCAAATTATCGATAAGTTCGCCTGCTAAGATGCTAGGAAAACCAGGTATATCATAAATTGGTTTTTTGGGATAAATTTCTGAACATTGACCACCAGGTTGTGGAAGCGAATCAATTAAATGACATCTGAGCTTTAATAATCCCGCCTCAAAAACGGTAAACAAACCAACCGGACCAGCTCCAATAATTATAATATCTGTTTGAATCATGAATTGAAAATTTTAAAACAATTGAATCCAAATAATGTTTGAATCAACTTTCTCTAAAACACAACTTATTTCGCGTAATTAATCGATCGTTTTTCTCGAATGACTGTAACTTTTACCTGTCCTGGGTATGTCATTTCGGTTTGAATACGATGAGAAATAGTGAAAGATAATTCATCAGCTTTGGCATCCGAAACTTTCTCTGCTTCTACCATAATTCTCAATTCACGTCCTGCTTGTATAGCAAAAGCACTAGACACCCCGTCGTATGAAAGTGCGAGTGATTCAAGGTCTTTGATACGTTTTATGTAAGCGTCAACTATTTCTCTTCTGGCTCCCGGTCTCGCGCCCGAAATAGCATCGCAAACCTGAACAATTGGAGAAATCAAAGAAGTCATCTCAATTTCATCATGATGGGCTCCAATTGCATTCAAAACTTCTGCCTTTTCGCCATATTTTTCGGCTAACTTCATTCCTAATATGGCATGCGGTAACTCAGGTTCTTCATCCGGAACTTTACCTATATCATGCAGTAAGCCTGCTCGTTTTGCAATTTTTACATTCAATCCCAATTCGGCTGCCATTATAGCACAAAGATTCGCAACTTCTCGAGAGTGCTGCAAAAGATTCTGACCATAGGACGAACGATACTTCATTCTTCCTACCATTCTCGTTAACTCTGGATGCAAACCATGAATTCCTAGATCGATACATGTTCTTCTTCCTGTTTCTGCTATTTCTTCTTCTAATTGCTTGCGAGTTTTCGCAACAACCTCTTCAATTCTTGCAGGATGAATTCGACCATCCGAAACTAATTGGTGTAGTGCCAAACGAGCAATTTCACGACGAATGGGATCGAAACAAGATAATATTATTGCCTCTGGAGTATCATCTACAACAATTTCAACACCTGTTGCTGCTTCAAGAGCGCGAATATTTCTTCCTTCCCTACCAATGATTCTTCCTTTGATTTCGTCAGATTCAATATTAAATACTGAAACGGCATTTTCGATAGCTTGTTCCGTAGCCACACGTTGAATAGACTGAATTACAATTTTTCGAGCCTCTCGATTTGCATTTAGTTTAGATTCTTCAACGATTTCTTTAATATGCGCTAAAGCATTTGTTCGCGCTTCATCTTTTAATGCTTCAACTAACATAGTTTTTGCTTCTTCTGCCGGGAGACCACTAATTTTTGATAACTCAGCAACACGCTTCTGTTGCATTTTATCTAATTCTTGGTTTTTCACATCAAGTGCCTGAATTTTTGTATCAAGCTCAAGCTGTTTTTTCTCTAAATCTTTCTCCTTTCTTCCAAAATCTTCCATTTTCTGGTTTAAGGATTTCTCCTTGTTTCGGATTCGATCTTCACCCGATTGAACCCTCCTTTCTTTTTCCTTAATTGTAGATTCATGCTCCTCTTTTAATCTCAAAAAGTTTTCCTTCGCTTGAAGAAGTTTATCTTTTTTCAGATTTTCACCCTCGATTTCAGCATCTTTAATGATTTTCTCTCTTTTGGATTTTAATGCAGTCTGCTGAAGAACTGCATATATACCTAATCCACCCGCAAGACCAATTAATAGTCCGATTACAATTTCCATAACAACTTTTAAAAATTAATAAATAAAAGTTATCGGATAAACTAGAAAAAAATTAGATGTCTGTCAACTTATCATCAATAATATCCAAGGCATTTTCAATTTCGGATAAATCATTTTCGGCTGGTTTTACAGCTTTCGAATTTGCTTTGGATAATAATTGTAAGGAGGACATTGCCAACAAATCCTGCATGTCGCGCACGGAATAATTTTCCTGCAATAAGCGGATTGCTTTATTTATATCGTCTGCTGCTTTTTGAATTTGAACTTCCTCGCCCGAATTAACTTTTAAGGGATACGTTCTACCTCCAATTACAACATTTAATGACAATTTCTCCATGAACTATTTTTTAAGTTGTTCAATACAGTAATCTATTTCTTTTACCAATTCATCAATTTCCTCTGAAGATCGGCCCGTTGGCCTATCAGAAAGCTCGATAACCTGATTTTGTGCCATTTTCAAATCATGATTTAATTTCTCAATCGTTTCAACTAATTCTTGCTCACGAAGCATTCGTTCATGCAATTGTTCTTTAAACGACTGAATTTCTTCCGTCATAGACTCATTCCGAGTTTTCAATAATTCATAATTCTTTTTAAGAGAATTAATCTTGGTAATTATAGAATCTATGCTTTTCTGAATTCTTTCATTCATAAAAATGACTTTGTACAAAGTTAGCATTCAATCATACATCTTTTCAATTTTCAGAATAATATTTTTATAATATTCATTAATTATCCAGATTCACTCAACAAATACATCTTTTTGGATAATACTTTGAGTTATTATTTTACAAAATAAACAGAATTCATTCTCGTTAATAAATATTATCCATATTACACAAAAACATAATGGGTAGATGTCCTCAATTATAAATAGTCACGAGAAATTACTCATTGAATAGAATCTTAAAACTTGAAAGTTGCTCCTCCCATTATTTGAAAGCCTTGAACTGGATAGTTGTACCAACGTAAATATCTCTGAGATACTAAGTTATTGAATTGAATAAATCCGGAAATCATTTTATTGTATTTATATTCAAAACTTAAATTCATATCCAAAAATGTTTTCAAAGGTGCTGCATATTGATTGTTTTCATATACAACACCAGCGATTGTAGAATCATAAACTAGAGACTTTCGACCTGTCTCAATCGACATATCTAAGTTAAAAATAAATTTTTCCTTCAAAACATAATTTCCGCGAATCATGAATTGTAACTGTGGTAAATTCCATGCATAGGCTTGATTTTTCGTTTCATAAGAATAAAATCTTCCTATACCATCCAATTTAAGTTTTTCATTAATTTGATATGATAAAGAACCTTCAACTGACATAATATTCAATGAATCATATATCAAAGAAAACTTATTCATAGAGGAATACAACGTGTCGTTAACGAATAGAGCTTTATTGTTAATCCTTGCATAATTTGCCCCAATATTGAAACTCATCCTTCTACTTAAAACCCCTTTGAATCCAGCATAAGTATCAAAAACCTTGTTTTCATTTTGAAGATTCGCATTTGGTAATAGGAATTCATTTACAGCGGTTAGAGATCTCAGGGTATTTTGCCGCAATCCTCCTTTGATTCCGATATATGGAATAAAAATATCATCAAACATCGAATATTTTATTTCAGCACGAGGATATAAATAAAACTTGGTGCTATTTCGAATATTTGCAGTAACATCCACACCTACTTCTATCCTCAGTTTATCATTCATCATTTGAGTGACAACTCCAGGTTTCAATTGGATTATTAAATCGTTGTAAACGTATCCAGTATCAATTGTATGTATTGTATCTCCTGGAATACCATACTGGAATTGATTATTTAGAACATTGAGGTCAACATAAAATTTTTCTCTTCCAACTTTATAAAATCCTCTAGAATTCATTGCGACATAATTTTCTCTGGTTTTCCAATCAGATAAACTATCCTCAAATGGCTTACTGGTACCAAAGTGATTATATTTTATGCCAACATTAAAATTAAATGTAGATGTATCTTTTCTTCCATTGTGCCAATTAAAATTGAGCTCACCGGAAATATTTTGAAATCTTTGAGCGATTGAATCATCGTTTATCGTGCCCATGCTATCGCGCAAACCATAATAATTAAAGCCATAGTTCATATAGTTAAACGAAGAACCTATAGTGAATTTTTTGGCGTAATAGGCACCAAAAGCCCCCGCATTGGTGCGATCAAACTGAGATGGGGCATACTCTTTCAGTCTTCCAAAATTACTTATGTGTTTTGCATAAATACCATATTGCCAATCATTTTTACCAATTGAATTAAAATATAATTCACCCAATGGCATAATTGAAGAACCAATACCCACTTTTGCATAAAATGGAGTTAAGATCTCCCTTCTAGCCCCTCTACCGTTGTAGGGGAATTCTTTTATTGGATTAATTGATGCACTAGCAAGATAAAATGGAGATAATAAAGGAAACTCAGGAAGTGTTGCGGCCATATTTGTATCAACAACTGTTGGAGTTGAATTAATTCTATAAGCTGGATCAACTTTTCTGAGACCCGAACCTTGAATAATAATATAATCACCATTTTCTACTGGAGGTTGGGCAAAAACTCCAAAGGTTAAAAAAACGAAACCTAGAAAAATTGCAATGTTCAATTTAATCGAAATACTATTCATCTTAATTTCCTCCATTTTTTAATTGTTCAATTTCTTCTTTTACAGAATTTGCCTCATCGATGATGCCATCATCTTTATCGGGATAGTGATCCAAAACAGAATTTATGGTTTGTTCCGCTTGGAACAAATTATTTTGAGCAATACAAATTCTCGATTGTAAAATCAAAGCTTTCGCTACCCAAAAATTATAAGAAGGCTTCATTTTTACAACTACGCGTGCTTCTGAATCAGATTTGGGATAATCGCCTTGTAAATAATATATTTCGGCTATTACAAACTGAGCCTCCGACGCCCAAGATGTTGTCGTATTCTTGGAAATCCAAGTAAGTGAAGGAATAGCTTCTGCGTAATTGGCCAATTTAAAGTTGGAAATCCCTTTTGAATATTCGGCTTCAACCTTAATTGAATTACTCAAATTACCAGATTCCAAAATCAACTTAGAATAGATTGCAGAAGTATCGTATTTCTGTAGTAAGAAGCTTGTTCTCATTGCCCCGAGTCTTCCTGCATAAAGCGTATTTGCCTTAGAAGAAACTTTTTCTAGCTCAAGATAATAGGTAAGCGCATCTTCGTATTCACCTGAATTATACAATTGCTGAGATAAAAAGGCAGCTGCCCCCTCGGTAAAGGAATTAACTGGTAAAGAAACAAGTTGTTTATATATTTCTATTTTCTTTAAATTATTGGCATTACGCCCGTAACAATCACCTAGGAAATACATTGCTTCTGAAGAAAATCGACCTTCTGGAAATTTCGATAAATAATTCTCAAACTTAGAAATTGCTTCAACAAATAAACTATCTGTATAACTCTTCTCTGCAGGTTCGTAATATAAATTCTCGATTTCATCTGTGCTTATTTGCGCACAAGGATACTTTGTAATTAATCCTGCTATTTTATCTGTTTCACCACGAGCAGAGTATACATTTTTTAAACCTGTTGCAGCTTTCAAACAAATCGAATTATTATTCAAATTAGCATCCAAAATTTTCTGGTACTCATTTTCAGCTTTATCGTAATCATTCTTCAAAAAATGAATATCTGCAACTTCAATTTTACAATCCAAATAAAATGATGCCTTTGGATATTCATTCAAAATCTTGTTAAAATAATTCAAAGCATTTGAATAATCTGCTTTATCATCTTTGTAAGCTAAAGCTAAATTATACAACCCTTCACATAAATATTTTGACTTTTTATAGTCATTAATAAGTTTCAACAAATAGTCGATCTTCTTATCATTCTGCTCTAAAAATCCATGCGACTTAGACATATAAAAGAGAGCCAAATCTTCACTTCCAGATTTTAAATTGTAAGCATTCAAATAATATTTAATGGCATCCTCATCTTTTCTCATCATATAATATGAATCTGCAATCCTAAGATATGCATCGAGTAACTTTTGGATATCCGTTGATCCTGAGGTGACAAAGATTCTAAACTTCTCGATCGCATCAGTTAAATTTTGCTGTTTCAAATGAATGTATCCCATTTGATAATAGGCTTCATGTCTCATATTTGCAGGACTACCTGAAGGATCTTGTAAATACATTTTATATGCTTCTAATGCACTTTCTAGAAGTAATGAGTCCTTCATAGATTTTCTTGGCAGTGCTTCAAACTGACGCAAAATAGATTCAGCAATCCAAAATTTAGATTGACTCTTTAATTTTAGATCTTCCGGATATTTCTCAACCAATTTGAATTTAGCAATTGCATTTTGATATTCATTCTTTTGAAACAATGTGACCGCGTAATTATATGCCACAGATTGATAGATTGATTTCAATTTAAAATCTTTTTTATCAATACCTTCTATCGTTGAAAGGGCTAATTCATAATTATTTGTTCGACGATAAACCTCTACTAAAAATTGATATATTTCATTCTTTCGTGAGGAATTCGGGAATTTCTTCAAAAATTTCTCGAAAATTTGAACAGATTCATTATACGGACTATCGTCCACATTGAACGCCAAAACTGCGGCATTATACAAAGCATCCTCTTGAAGAATCAAATCAAAATTTAGTGAAGCAGCCTTCTCAAAAGCTGTTCGGGCATTAATCAATTTACTAACATCTTGATTTTTAGAGTACTGCTGTTTAAAAATATCGGCAATTTGATAATAAATGATTTGAGATAAACTATCTTGTTTCGTAATCGCCAGGTTGAAACGACCAATGGCTTTTTCAAGATTACCAGTTTGATAGTAGGAATTACCAAAGGCATAATTAAATTCTCGATTAGAAGTTCTTAATTTTAGGACATTTAGCGTTGAATCATATTCTTCAAAATACGGAATCGAGTTTCGATATTCCTTAAGCTGATAATGAGCATCACCAATAAGATAGACATTGTCATACGTCAAATGCTTTTTCTTATCATCCTTGGAAAAAATAGCAACGCAATCATAATAATTACCATTTTGATGTTTAATCTGAATCATGTAATTGTAAACCTGACCTAAATATTGCCCATCTTCACCCAAATCATTAAAGTGTTCATACGCCTCCATGGACTTAGAATTTGAAGCAAAAAGTAAGACCGCAAAATAATATTTCGAAGCATATCCGTATTCATTTTTACTTTCTTTTGAATTAACAAATGTTGCTTTCGCCTTAGCGCTATCTTTTAGCATCAAATATGTGTAACCAGATTTAAAATGAAATTCATCTTTCTGTTCATTCAACAAATTCGAGGCTATAACTTTTGAATACCATTCTTTAGCCGATTTATTTTGTATTTTAAAATAGTAGTTTCCGAGTTTAAAGAATATTTCATTTTTATATATATTTTCGGGGTAATCCTTGTTAAACTGCATAAACAAACGAACTGCCTCATCATCATGATTCAATCCAAGAGCACACAAACCACTGTAGTATCTTGCCTTCAAATAAAGAGGCTCATTTGAGTTTTTCAAGCGTTCTATGAATAAATCAAACTCATACTTAGCCGAACTTAATTCCCGCTTATTAAATAATTCCTCCCCACGGAAAAATCCTTCATATTCACTCGTATATTTTTGAGTTGCTTGAGAAAATGCAACCATTGTCAACAATAGTGAAAAAACTAAACTATAATATTTCATTTGAATCTATTAAGGCAAGTAAAATTACTAATGTGAGATTCGCCAAAAATTTAGACATTTAAAAGTTTTAAACGCAATTCTGTTAAGATAAAAAAATGACTGTTGTAGTTCTTGTTACATAAAACTTGAACTTTGTTAAAATGAAATAACCGTGTCAGCCACAATTGAATTATCCCAAATCAAGATTTATCAGTCCAACAAACTTATATTGGATGATGTTAATCTGACTCTTAATGAGACTGAATTTGCATATCTAATTGGAAAAACAGGTAGTGGGAAAAGCAGTTTACTCAAAATATTATATGGTGAACTACCCTTAAAACAAGGAGAAGGTAGTGTTGCAGGTTTTAATCTCAAAACGCTTAAGCGAAAAGAAGTTCCTATGCTCAGACGAAAAATAGGAATCGTTTTTCAAGATTTTCAGCTATTAATGGACCGAACTGTTATTCAAAATATGATTTTTGTCTTGGGAGCAACCGGATGGAAAGACAAAACACTAATTCAGAAACGAGCATTGAGTGTTTTACAATTAGTTGGTGTAGAGCAAAAGGCAAACGCTATGCCTCATGCGCTTTCAGGTGGTGAACAACAAAGAGTTGCGATAGCCAGGGCACTCCTAAATCAACCAGAATTACTTTTAGCTGACGAACCAACCGGAAATCTAGATCCAGAAACATCCGAAGAAATTATGCATTTATTAATTGCAGTAGCAAAAGAAGAAAAATCTGCAATCTTAATGGCAACCCATGATTTGAATATGGTAAAAAAATTTCCGGCAAAAGTCTTACGAGTAGGAAATGGAACTGTCCGTGAAGTAAAATTGTAACGAATGAAACGATTTTATTATTTGAGTAGCTGCAGCACTTGCATTCGAATTCTAAAAGAAATTAACCTCTCCTCAGATTTTGAGTTAATGGACATTAAGCGCACAAATATTGATGCGGACACGCTCGATATTATCGCTTCAAAAACAGGTTTGTACGAATCCCTGTTTTCTCGAAAAGCAATGAAATACAAAGCACTTGGATTAAATAAACAAAACTTAAGCGAACAAGATTTTCGCCAATTAATTCTTGAAGAATATACTTTTTTAAAGCGCCCTGTTTTGATAGATGGCAACCATGTTTTTGTAGGAAATTCAAAAGATACGGTCAATCAAATCATTAAACACTTAAACGTAGTGTATTAATCACCGCAATATTCTTTTAACTTTAGACACTAAGTCAATTTAATTCTATTTTTATGAATAAATTATTCTTGTTGATTCCGCTTCTTTTTGTATCTGTTGTGACATTTTCCCAAAATTTTTACGACCGCTCCACCGTTCAAACTATTGAAATCTTTTTTGGATTTACCAACTGGGATAGCCAATTAGATGCAGCTACGACAACAGACACGTATATTGTAGCAGATTCAGTAAGAATCAATGGCGTTTCTTTTGATAGTGTAGGTGTAAAATATAAAGGGAATAGTTCTTATAATGCAAACAACAATAAAAATCCATTACATCTTGAACTGGATCACATCATTGGAAGTCAGGATTATCAAGGATATACGGATATCAAACTCCAAAACGGATATTCTGATCCATCAATGATAAGGGAAGTACTTTCCTATGCTATACTCGAACAATACATGGACTGTCCAAAAGCAAATTTTGCCAATGTATACGTCAATGGAACATTACGTGGAATGTACTCAAGCGCAGAAAGTATCAATAAAAAATTCAATGGTGAACATTATTATTTGAGTAATGATAGCTATTTCAAATGCAATCCTATTGGAGGTGCAGGACCAGGTTCTACAATAAATCCAGATTTAAAATACATCAATATGGATAGTTCATCTTATTTCAATGGATATGAACTTAAATCAACTTATGGCTGGAACAGACTTGTGGACTTAATTAATACCTTAAACAACAATTTTACGAATATTGAATCTAAATTAGATGTGGATCGAGCTTTGTGGATGCTTGCTTTTAACAATGTTTTAGTTAATTTAGATTCGTACAGTGGGGCTTTTCGTCAAAATTATTACCTAACCTGGGATTTAAACGATCGCTTTGTACCAACCGTTTGGGATTTAAACATGAGTTTTGGTGGTTTCCCGGGAGGAACAGGATCAGGCCCCTACACTGCCACATCGTTAGATCCAATGTCAAATAGCACATCAACAAACCATCCATTGATTGTGAAAATGTTATCAAATCCCATGTATAAAAGAATGTACATGGCGCATCTTCGTACAATTGTACAAGAAAATTTTGCCTCACAAGCTTATCTTACCATGGCTAACGATTTGAGAACAACGATTGACGCCTCAGTCCAATCTGATCCTTACAAATTTTACACATACACTCAGTTTCAAAACAGTCTTACAACTGATATCCCTGGTGGAGGTCCTCCAGGATCAACTATTCCTGGATTACAGAACTTAATGAGCGGTAGAACGACCTATTTCTCAACTAATTCCAATTATAATTTAGTTGCTCCAACCATTTCCGCTTTTGGCGCAAGTAACATTACACCGGCTTTTGGTGAAACAATTTATTTAACTGCAACTTGTTCCAATGAATCAACTGTTTATCTTGGGTATAGAAGTAATCACCAATTGAAGTTTAATCGAGTTCAAATGTTTGATGATGGAGCTCATGGCGATGGAGCAGCTGGAGATCATGTCTATGGTTATCAAGTGACGATTGTCGGAGCCATTTTTGAATATTACATTTATGCTGAAAATTCAACAGCTGGATTATTTAGTCCACAACGAGCTGAACATGAATATCATACATTAAGCATTTCACTTCCATATTGCAACATTGGTGATGTATTAATTAATGAAATCGTAGCTTCCAATGGCTCATCGGCTTATGATTCAAATGGAGAAAATGATGACTGGGTTGAGTTATACAATACTACCTCATCAGCAATTGATTTGTCTGGGATGTATTTGTCCGATGACGCATTGAATATCATGAAATGGTCATTCCCAATTGGCACGAGTATTCCGGCGAATGGTTATTTACTCGTATGGTGTGATAATGATCTTGGGCAATCTGGACTTCATACCAACTTCAAATTAAGTTCTTTAGGTGAGAATTTAATTTTCAGCAATGGCGCAACAGTTTATGATCAAGTAACATTTGGCGTTCAATCAACGGATGTTGCATTCGCTCGTTGTCCGGACGGGGGATCTACTTTTGAGTTAGTAAACCCAACCCCTGAAGCAAATAACGGTTGTCAAGCGAGTATTTCAGAATTGGAAGAAACATTTCAACTAAAATTATTTCCAAATCCATTTAGTGAACACTTGAATATAGAATGTGGAGAATCTTCAAGTGTAACAGTTAAAATTTCTGATTTACAAGGAAGAATAATCTATTCAAATTCGATTGGATTTGGATTAAACCAACTTAATGTTTCAAATTGGTCAAATGGCTTTTATTATGTCACTTTTGAGAAATGGAATGGTCAAAAATTGACCGTGAATTTGGTGAAGTAATTGCAAATCAAGATAGATTTTTTGCTATTAATCCAAGCGAAAATGAACTGGAACGGTCATTTTTACTGTAACTGCTTTTCCATTCTGTCTTCCGGGAATCCACTTTGGCATTTTCTTCAAGACAATAATCGCTTCTTTACCAAGCTCTGGATGCGGAGTTTTTAAAACTTCAAAACCTGAACAACTGCCTTCTGAATGCACAATAAAACGAACATAAACTTTTCCTTCGACTCCAATTTCTTTACACAATTCCGGGTACTTGATATTTAATTCTAGGAATTTCAAATAAGCTTGCATACCTCCCAGAAATTCGGGCATAACCTCAGCATAATCCAAAATAGAATCCTTGGTCTCATTTTTAAAATCAATCGGTGGTTCAGGTGGATAAAATTCCATTGCTCCAACAACTGGAGGTTCAGGGTCTGGAAAAGGAATATATTCAATCGGTAGGACAATTTTTGGAGTAATCGAATTATTTTTTTGATTTTTAAATGAAGTATCCGCTTGCGAATTTAAGGAATCGACTTCTTTGTTAATATTGACTTTTACAGGTTTTTTTTCAGTTTGATTTTGTACAAGATTTGATTTTTCATTAGTACATGAACTCAAACTGGCACAAACCAGAGCAAGAATCAAAAAGGCATTCCTGCTAAATCTTGGTTTACTAAGAGCGTTCAATAGAACAGGTATGTCTTCCTCCTTGAATTCAAATTGATTTCGATTTAGTCTACCACAGGTTTTTTCATTCGGATTTTCCAAAAGGTAAATCATTATTTCTGCTCGAGACTTTGTTGTGAAATCAATTACTGTTTTAGAACATTTTTCACAATGACGACCTTTATCATTTTGATTCATTTTTTGCCAATTCTCATGACATGGCTCGCTAATCTTAATATTCATTGAATATGATTTACCGCTGGCGAGGCATGAATTGTGCCAAATAGAGTTTAATTCAAATCTTCCATAAGATTGAATAGAAAAACACTAATTCGCTATCTCGCCTGACCCAACTAACTCCTGTCCTATATACCATGCAGCAAATTGCCCAGGTGTAATTCCACGTTGTAATTTCTCAAAAAGAAAATAGAAATTCCCGTTTCGTTTTATAAAAATTGCTTTTTGCAAAGGTTGTCTGTAACGAATACGAGCATCAATCGGGATTTCAAACGCTTCAAGATCTGACCATTCTATTTTTCTAATCCAACTAATAGAAAGAGTATCTAATTTCAGTGCCCAACGATTCAAAGCAGGATGATCATCTCCCTGACAAGAAAACACGATGTTATTTACCACATCAATCTGCACGGCGAATGACGGCAAAGGACGCCCTCCTATTTGCAACCCTTTACGCTGCCCAATTGTATAATAATGAGCCCCTTGATGTGTCGCGACTTTTTTACCTTGTTCAGCTGTAAAATGAAAAGGAACAACTAATTTTTCAATATTCACAACACTTCTTTCTAAAGCATGATATTCTGTCAATTGAGGCAAATTATTTGGAATCTCAATAATATCACCTGTTTTCGACTTCAATTGTTGTTGTAAAAATTCAGGCAAACTTATTTTACCCACAAAACACAATCCTTGGGAATCTTTTTTCTCGGCAGTTAACAAACCTTGTTCTGTGGCAATTCTACGTACCTCTGATTTTTCTAAATTGCCAATCGGAAAAAGAGCCTTGGATAATTGTTCCTGAGAAATTTGACACAAAAAATACGATTGATCTTTATTTTTATCCAATCCTGATAGTAGAGAAAAAGTTCCATCATCATTTGTTCTTTTTCGACAATAATGTCCCGTTGCCACATAGTCAGCTCCGATTTGCAGAGCGGCTTTTAAAAAGACATCAAATTTAATTTCACGGTTACACAGAACATCCGGATTTGGGGTTCTGCCTTGTTCATATTCATGAAACATGTAATTTACGATTCGTTCTTTGTACTCCTCACTCAAATCTATTACTTGAAAAGGAATTCCCAAATGTTGAGCAACTAAAAGTGCATCGTTTGAATCGTCAATCCATGGACATTCATCTGATAACGTAACAGATTCATCATGCCAATTCCGCATAAACATACCAATCACTTCATAGCCTTCTTGCTGAAGTAAATAAGCAGCAACACTGGAATCAACCCCTCCTGAAAGTCCAATAACGACGCGTTTCATAAGGGCAAAATTACGATAAAAAATTATGGAGTATTTGAATTATAGTTACATTTAGCTTTCAATTAGACAAATGACACGAAGCGAACAATTTCCATGGAAAAAATACTTGTTCTTTACCCTTATTATAGGATTCGGTTTCGTATTAATTCTTACCGCAAATAAAAATACTTTTCTAAACGCTTCACTCCTTGGAGCATTGATGATAATCTGTTGGATTTTCGAGTTAATACCAATCTACGTAACTGCTCTATTTCCGTTAATTTTTGCCATACCATTGGGATTAATAAAACCAGATGAACTAGCATCCTCCTATGGAAATAGCAATGTGTTCCTGTTTTTTGGAGGTTTTCTGCTTGCTTTGGCACTTGAAAAATGGAAGGTACACGAACAGATCGCTCGAACTATCATCAATTTGCTTGGAAAAAGTGTAGAACGAATTCTATTAGGATTCACAATCAGTACTTTTTTACTCAGCATGTGGATTTCCAACACCGCAACGGCATTAATGATGTTGCCCATGGCCTTAGCAGTTATACATGCCATGCCAAAATCCGAGCAAAAACAAAAATTCCCTTTATTTCTTGTATTAACCATCGCATATAGTTCAAGTATTGGAGGAATGGCAACATTGGTAGGTTCTCCTCCAAATACACAAATGGCTGCCCTTTTAGATAAAAATTTCAATGAACAGATTACGTTTTGGGATTGGTTTCAAATTGGTTTTCCCACTAGCTTATTAATCGCGGCTGGAATGTTCATTCTTTTTTGGTTTTTACTCGGTAAGGAAAGAAAAGAAAAGCATCATTTTGATATTCAAAAACAGAATTGGACCAGTGATCAAAAAAAAGTAATTATCATTTTTTTACTTGTCATCGTAGGATGGATTTTCAGAGGTCTTATTACTGAAATAACAGGATTTAAATATGGTGATGAAGGCATTGCTTTACTTGGAGCAATCGCATTGTTTTTTGTCTCTTCATCTTCAAAAGATAAAACGCTATTAGAATGGAAAGACACTGAAAAACTTCCATGGGGTATTTTATTACTTTTCGGTGGAGGTCTAGCTTTGGCAACGATTTTTGAAAATAATGGAATTGTCGAGGCCCTGAATCAAATTTTGAAGAGTTACGAAACCTTTTCCATTTTCTCCATCCTATTTATTGTTGTTTTTATTGGGATTTTTGTAACTGAAATCATGTCAAATCTAGCTTTGGTCACGATAATGGTTCCAATAATTGGGCAATTCGCGATTAATCTAGGATTTTCACCACAACTTCTATGCATTCCATTAACACTTGCGGCAAGTTGCGCTTTTATGCTTCCTGTCGGTACTCCCCCAAATGCAATTGTTTTTTCTTCAGGCTTTATTAAAATTCATGAAATGGCAAAAATTGGATTTATCCTAAACATTATTGCCATTCTCATCATCACAATTTTATATTATTTTGCCCAAGTTGTTTGATTAAAGCGTATTTTTGAAGAAAATTTACCTCTATGAAATTAACAAAATCTCTTTTTAGCTTATTATTTGTAGGACTTATATCCTTTTCTTTCTTTGCTCAAAACACCATTAATTGGTACAATGGTCAAGGCACAGGCATGTTCACGGAAGCCGCATACAAACTTGTAAAAAAGAAAAAATCTACAACTGTAACAGTGGCAGTTATAGACTCAGGGATTGATGTCGAGCATGAAGATTTACAAGGTAAAATTTGGGTGAATCCTAAGGAAATAGCTGGAAACGGAAAAGATGATGATGGCAATGGTTACATTGATGACATTCATGGATGGAATTTTTTAGGGAATTCTAAAGGCGAGAATATTGATGCAACTCGACTAGAAAAAACGAGAATTTATGCTCAATTAAGAGATAAATATGAAGGTGTTGACCCTAATTTGATTGAACAAGACGATGAATATAAATTATATTTAAAAGTTGCTGAAGAAGTTGGTGAACAATTCAGAAACATGCAAGAAGAATATGAGCAATACAAAGCAATCATTGATGGGAATCCGGAATATAAAAAATATTATGATGACAATTTAAAATACAACTTAAATCCTGATTTTGATGATCGTTCATTAATAGGAGATAACCCAAATGACATCGACGACAAATATTATGGTAACAATGACTATGAGGGTCCAGACGCTTTGCATGGTACTCACGTAGCAGGAATTATTGGTGCGGTTAGAGGAAACGGAAAGGGTGGAGATGGTGTCGCTACAGATGTTAAAATTATGTCATTAAGAGCTGTTCCAAATGGTGACGAGCATGATAAAGATGTTGCTCTAGCTATCCGATATGCCGTAGATAATGGCGCTCAAGTAATTAATATGTCTTTTGGAAAAGCCTATTCTCCGAATGCTCAATGGGTCTATGATGCAATTAAGTATGCAGATTCAAAAGGTGTTTTATTAGTTCATGCTGCAGGTAATGATAACAAAGATGTCAATGTAGAACCGAATTTCCCAACCATGAAATATGAATTTCAAACGGAAGAATTTAAAAACTACCTCACCATTGGAGCGTCTACAATTGATATAAAAAAATTGAAAGCTGAATTTTCAAATTATGGGACTAGAACAGTTGATGTTTTTGCTCCAGGACAGGAAATTTACAGTACGTTACCAAATAATCAATACAAAGATTTACAAGGAACTTCCATGGCCGCTCCTATGGTTGCTGGTGCTGCAGCTTTTCTAAAGTCTTATTTCCCAACTTTAAGCATGGAACAAATCAAAAAAGTACTCACATCGAGTGCTACAATCTACAAAAAAGAATTGGGTAATTACAGCATTACACCTGGTGTAATTAACTTAGTTAGTGCAGTAAATCAGTGTAGGAAAATAGAAAAAAAGAAATAGAATTTTTCGAAACTTTCCCTTGACTCAGGAGTAAAAAGGATTAAAACCTATCTACCTTCATGAAAGTTATTGATCACTTATCTGCATCTAAAGAGACATTATTCTCTTTCGAAATTCTTCCTCCGTTGAAAGGAAAAAGCATACAATCTATTTACGAAGGAATTGATCCTTTAATGGAGTTCAAACCTAAATTTATTAATGTCACTTATCATCGTGAGGAATTTATTTACAAGGAACGTGAAAATGGTTTACTTGAAAAAATTGCGATAAGAAAGCGCCCGGGGACGGTTGGAATATGCGCTGCTATTATGAATAAATATGATGTAGATGCAGTTCCTCATCTTATTTGTGGAGGTTTTAGTAAAGAAGAAACTGAGAATGCATTGATCGATTTACAATTTCTAGGAATCGATAATGTACTTGCCCTGCGTGGCGATTCTATCAAAACAGAAAGTAATTTTAGACCACACAAATATGGTCATGCGTATGCCGTAGATCTGATCCATCAAATTTCAGAGATGAATAGCGGAAATTATATTGTTGATGACGTTCAGTTGGAACCAACAAATTTTTGTATTGGAGCAGCAGGGTATCCAGAAAAGCATTTTGAATCGATGAATATGACCACGGATTTATTTTATCTCAAAAAGAAAGTAGAAGCTGGTGCAGAATATTTAGTTACTCAAATGTTCTTTGATAATACAAAGTATTTTGAATTTGTGAAAAACTGTCGTGAAATTGGAATAAATGTCCCCATTATTCCAGGATTAAAGCCAATCAAAAATTTGAATCATATCACTTTTCTTCCTAAATTTTTCAAAATAGATTTTCCGGATGAATTATCTAGAGAACTATTGAAGTGTAAAACCAACAAAGCCGTTGAAGAAATTGGAATTGAATGGGGAATTAAACAGTCCAAAGAGTTGAAAGAAAACGGCGTGCCGTGTATTCATTATTACACTATGTCTAATTCAACATCCGTGAAAGCAATTGCCAAAGAAATATTTTAATATGAAATATAGATTGCTATTCGGATTTTTTATACTCTGCTCGTCATTATTTGCGCAAGTAAACTTTTCTTTAAGTAACGCTGTTATAATTGGACAATTTGACAAACCTGAAGATCGGTTTTCTATTGAAATAAACACAACTGAATTGTTATCTTCTTTGGGAATAAAATCGATGCCATCATTGAATTTGCTCAAAACTGGTGCTGACTCAAGATTAATTGCAACTGACTCAATTAAAGCGATAATTCGAGAAAAAGGATTCGACACATATCTCATTGTTAGTGTGAAAGGATATGACAGGAGATTTAAAGTATCTGAGAGGCAAATTACATTGGAAGAAGCACTTGGATTCGGGAATTTATTTAATCTCTACAGAGACGAAATTTCATCTATCACCTTTGAATTTAGCTTTTTTAGAAATGATAAAGTCGTATTTAGAGATATGGTCAAATGTGAAAATGTTTCTGATCGAAATTCAGTCATTAAAAAGTATAGAAAAAAATTATCTACACGAATCCAAAAAAAATGGCGCGGATAGTAACACATGTTACATATATAAAATTCTTTTAAGTTTAGCTTTGTATTGAAAATGAACCATGAAAAAAGGAACGAAGCTATACAGCATTATCAATTTTAAGTGCCCACAATGTCAAGAAGGTAAATTCTTGGTTTCTACTCCTTATGATTTAAAAAATGTCGGCGATGTGAAGGAAGAATGCGATGTTTGCGGACTGAAATATGCTAAAGAACCGGGTTTCTATTACGGAGCCATGTATGTTTCCTATGCATTAGGTGTGGCATTATTTGTTACTGTTTGGGCTTCATGTAATTGGTTCTTCGACAATGTTTCGGTATGGACTCAAATTGGTTTGGTAATCTTTTTTTCTGTTCTACTCGGTCCGTATTTATTTGCCCTTTCCAAAATTGTTTGGGCTAATTTTTTTATTCATTACGATAAAAATGCTAAAGTCATCGGACAAGCAAAAACTCATTTATGACCAACTTGGTCATATTCTAGAGGCTGAGTTAATCCTTGAAATGGGAGAGGTAGCCCGTGTGCGTGAAACTACTATTGACGAAATTATTGTTCATGTTGGTGATGAATTGAAAATGATTCCATTAGTACTTTCTGGCTCTATTAAAGTATCTAGAGAAAATAAAAATGGGGAAGAATTATTACTTTACTATATTGAAGGAGGAGATACATGTGCAATGACATTACAATGTTGTGTTCGCAAAACAGACAGTCAAATTAAAGCGACTACAATGGAGCCTTCATTGCTCCTAATGTTCCCAGTAGATAAAATGGAAGATTGGATGAATCGTTTTAAAGGTTGGCGAGAATTTATTTTACAAAGTTATCATTCTAGGCTGAGCGAATTAATGGAAACAATTGATGCAATTGCATTTATGAGATTAGATGAACGAATTTTGAAATACCTTAAAGATCAAGCAAAATTATTGGGTTCTCTAGAGATTCATCATACACATCAACAAATTGCAGATGATTTACATTCATCACGAGTAGTAATTTCAAGATTACTCAAACAACTTGAAAATAAAGGTATTATCGAAATTCATAGAAATAAACTTATTTTAAAAGAATTTTAATCCATCCAATTTTGTTACTTTTAGGAACGAGATTTGTTCTATAAGGAACTTCAATTTATTTATTTCATAAATATGCGTAATATAACAACCCTTTCTTTTTTTGTGTTTATTAGTTTTTATACTATTTCACAATATAATGACAATCGTGTTGGAACCACAGAAAAATTTGAACAGGTAATCAATAGTATTCAAAACATGTATGTTGATCCCGTTGATGCTGAGAAATTAACAGAAGATGCGATTGTAAGTATGTTAGAAAAACTAGATCCACATTCTACCTATATTTCTAAAGAAGAAGCGGCGGACGCCCAATCCCAAATTGACGGTAGTTTTGTTGGAATTGGCGTGCGATTTCAGATCATGAAGGACACTGTTATGTTTGTTAATACAATACCCGGAGGGCCCTCTGAGAAAATTGGCATTCAAGCAGGAGACCAACTAATTAAAGTTGATGGTGACTTAGTAGCTGGAATTGGAATCAAAAATAGTGATGTTCGAAAAAAATTAATGGGTATTAAAGACACCAAAGTAAAAGTTTCTCTTAGAAGAAAAGGTGTAAAGGAATTACTAGAATTTACCATAACTAGGGACAAAATTCCTATTTATTCTGTAGATTCTTATTATATGATCGATGATAAAATCGGTTATATAAAATTAAATAGTTTTTCAAGAAGTACCATGGAAGAAATCAATAATGCCATGAATTTTCTGAAACAAAAAGGAATGACACAACTTATATTAGACCTTCAAGATAATGGAGGTGGACTTTTGGATGTAGCTCAAAAACTTGCTGATGAATTTCTTTCAGGTAACAAACTTATTGTCTATTCAGAAGGTAGAATGCAACCCAAATCCGAACTTAGAGCAGGTAGAAGCGGTATGTTTGAAAAAGGCGATTTGGTCATTTTGGTTGATGAATTATCCGCATCAGCGAGTGAGATTGTTTCTGGTGCCATTCAGGATTGGGATCGAGGTGTTATTGTTGGTAGAAGAACATTCGGAAAAGGATTGGTTCAAAGACCAATAGATTTGATTGACGGTTCTGAAATTCGTTTAACGATTGCGAGATATTACACTCCAAGCGGTAGATTTATTCAAAAACCTTATGACGATCCAGAACGATACAAAAAAGATATCACACAACGTTACTTGAGTGGTGAACTTATGCATGTAGATTCCATCAAATTGCCGGATTCATTAAAACATAAAACACTTATCACAAAACGTGATGTTTATTCCGGAGGTGGAATCGTTCCTGACTTCTTTGTACCTTTAGATACCTCAGACATTACTGATTACTTTGGTGATTTGAACAGAAGTGGTATGTTTAATAACTTTGGTTTGAATTATGTAAATAGCAAAAGAAATGAATTAAAATCCAAATATCCTGATTTTCAATCATTCAAAAGTAATTTTGTTGTTAGCAAACAATTTATGAATGATTTTCAGGCCTATGTCAGCAAAGAAAAACCTGATTTGAAATTCAATGAAGAAGAGTACAAAATCAGCGAAAAGCTTATTCACTTAAGATTGAAAGCTGAAATTGCTCAAAATTTATGGGGATATCCTGAGTTCTATGAACTATACAACGAAAGAAACGAAATTTTACAAAAAGGCATTTCTATTCTTAAAAGTAACGAACATTTAAAAATTAAATTAGATCGAAATTAAGAAAGACGATAAGCAATATTTAATCGTTCAAGTTCTTTTGTTAGATTGCGATTAGGATCTACTTTGATGTTTTTGGAATTCAACTGTACGTCCAATTTCTCTACGGGGTCAAATATTGTAAATTGAACCATACATTTCCCCTCATTGGCAAGAAGCAATTGATTTAAATCATTGATTAAAGTATTATTGAGTGATGATGCCGTAAGTTTTAAATGAAGATTTTTTGCTCGTTTTTCTCTAAACTGATCAAGTAATTCAATTGAATGAATTGAAAATTCAAGTTGATTTCTAAATCGATTGGGCTCTATTCTTCCTTTAATTGCGACAAAAATTCCTGGTTTTAAATACATTCCATGACGCAAATAAGCTTCGCCAAACAAGAAGAGTTTGTGAGAATCGTGATAATCTTCAATAGTAAGTGAGCCAAATTTATCTCCCTTTTTTGTTAATCTTTCTTCGGAGTCTGTGATTATTGCAGCCAACGTGATGTCCTTTCCTTTATAAATATCTGGATAATTCAACATGGCTACATTACCTGTACAAAATGATTCAATTTCTAATTTATAATCATCCAAAGGATGACCTGAAATAAAAATCCCTATTACCTCTTTTTCTTTGTTCAATTTAACCAAAGAGCTCCATTCTTCTGAATTTGGTATTTGAGGCTCTGGTATTTGAATGGAGCCTGGTGCGTCAAAAATTGTTACCTGACCTGAACCTTGTTCTCCTTGAAATTTGGAGCCAAATGTAATTGCATTCTCCAAAAACGAACGATTTTTAGCGTCTTCAGCTAAATACTGTGCTCTATGCACGAAAGTAAAGGAATCAAGAGCTCCGGCATAAATTAAACTTTCTAATGCTCTTCGATTCAAAAGCCTCAGATTACATCTTTTAGTAATATCAAAAATAGATGAGAAAGGGCCATTTTTCACTCTCTCTTCGACAATTGCATCTACAGGTGCACTACCAATACCCCTTATGGCTCCTAAACCAAAACGGATAGCTCCTTCTTTATTTACTGTAAAGGAATAATTTGACTCATTGATATCTGGTCCAAGCACTTTCAGCCCCATTCTTTTGCATTCCTCCATAAAGAAAGAAACCTGCTTGATATCGTTCATATTATTGCTAAGAACAGATGCCATGTATTCTGCAGGATAATTTGCTTTGAGGTATGCAGTCTGATAAGCAACCCATGCATAACATGTGGAATGCGACTTATTGAAGGCATAGGATGCAAAAGCCTCCCAATCTCTCCATATTTTCTCTAATTTATCTAGACTATGACCTTTTTCCTGACCTTTTGCAAGAAAGGAAGGTTTCATCTTATCCAAAGTTGGTCTATCTTTCTTACCCATTGCCTTTCTCAGCGTATCAGCCTCACCTTTCGTAAAACCTGCCAACTTTTGAGAAAGTAGCATTACTTGCTCTTGGTAAACAGTTATTCCATAGGTTTCTTTCAAATACTCTTCACAATCATCGAGATCATATACAATGGGTTCTAATCCATGCTTGCGTTTAATAAAAGAAGGAATATATTCTAATGGCCCTGGGCGATACAAGGCATTCATTGCAATTAGATCAGCAAATTCAGTTGGTTTCAATTCCCTCATGTACTTTTGCATTCCAACAGACTCGTATTGAAAAATTCCTATTGTATCACCACGTTGAAATAACTCGTACGTCTTTTCATCATCAACCGGAAATGAATCGGGATCCAAATCAATACCCCTAATTTCTTTTACAACCCGTACGGTCGTTTTTATCAATGTTAAGGTTTTTAATCCCAAGAAATCCATTTTTAACAAGCCCGCAGCCTCCGCAACCGAATTGTCATATTGGGTACAAACCATTTCTGAATCCTTTGCTAAAGCAACAGGAACAAATTTTGTCAAATCATCCGGAGTAATGATAACTCCACACGCATGAATTCCTGTGTTTCTCACAGATCCCTCAATATCACGTGCTCTTTTCAGCACAGCAGAAAGAAGATCATTACCTTCTGCAATTTTTCGAAGTTCTTTTGCAGATTGAAGATCCTCCTGACTCTGCTTAAATTTCTCTGCCAATTCGATATCATTCAAGGAAAAGAGTTTCTTCAATGAAATATCTGGAACAAGTTTCGATAATCGATCTGCATCCGTAAGCGGTAAATTCATAACCCTCGCCGTATCTCTTATTGCAGATTTGGCAGCCATTGTCCCATAAGTAACAATTTGAGCTACTTGGTTTGCGCCGTATTTGTTTATTACATATTCTATTACCTTACCCCTACCCTCATCATCAAAATCAATATCAATATCTGGCATAGAAATACGATCAGGATTTAGGAATCTTTCAAAAAGCAAATCATATTCAATTGGATCAACATTGGTTATTCCGGTACAAAAGGCAACAACTGATCCTGCAGCAGAGCCCCTTCCTGGACCAACTGAAACACCCATATCGCGTGCCGCTTGACAAAAATCCTGAACAATCAAAAAATAACCAGGATAACCGGTGTTTTCAATCGTTTTTAACTCAAAATCAATTCTTTCACGTACTACATCTGTAATTTCTCCATATCGCTTTTTTGCACCCTGGTATGTTAGATGACGCAAATAATTATTCTCGCCTCTTTTACCCCCATCCAATTCATCATTAGCATCTAAAAACTCTTGAGGAATATCAAATGCTGGCAACAAAACTTCGCGTGCCAAAGTATAGGGCTCACATTTTGAAATAATTTCGGAAATAGATAAAATTGCCTCAGGAATATGCGCAAAAAGTTTCTTCATTTCCTCAGAGGATTTGAAATAATACTCATTATTCTCTAAGCCATATCGAAATCCTCGTCCCCTTCCCTTGGGTGTTGAAACAAGTTCACCATCCTTTACACAAAGCAATACATCGTGTGATTCAGCATCCTCTTTATTCAAGTAATAGATATTATTCGTAGCAACGAGTTTGACATTGTGTTTTTTTGAAAACTCAATCAAAGTCTCATTCACTCTTTCCTCAACATCAATTTGATGACGCATAATTTCCAAATAGAAATCTGAACCAAATAGGTTTTTCCACCAAATCAATGACTCTTCAGCCTGTACTTCTCCAACATTTAAAATTAGACTCGATATTTCTCCAAACAAATTACCTGAAAGCACAATTAGGTCATCTTTATGTTTTTTGATTTCATTTTTATCAATTCTCGGAACATAATACATTCCTTCAGTATATGCAATCGAAGCGAGTTTTATAAGATTTTGGTAACCATTTTTATTTTTTGCTAAAAGAACAATTTGATATCCGTTATCTTTAGTAGATTTATCTCTTAAATTCCGACAAACATTAAATTCACATCCAATAATTGGAATTAGCTCTTTTTTATCAAACTGCTCTCCTTTTTCCTCTGCTTCCTTTCTTTTTTCTTTAATTTTCTTATTAAAAGAAGAAACCGCTTTTTCAAAATGAAAAGCAGCCATCATGTTACCAGTATCAGTAAGAGCCACCGCAGGCATATTCAACTCCGCAGCTTTTTCAACCAACTTTTGAATCTCTACTGTAGATTGTAAAATAGAATACTGAGAATGTACATGCAAATGTGCAAAAGGAGCATCTATTAAACTTTCAACGAAACTAGTTGGTTGTTCTAATTCAATCTTGGGCGCTTTTGACTTTTGTTTTAACTTTTCAGCTTCAGCCTTCAGATTGACGTGTTTAATTCCAAACCTCTGAATTTTACCTGAATTCTTCTCACGGAATTGACTTATAAAGTCTGGTGATTGCAAAAGTTCTTCTTGAGAATAATGACCTAAACGAACCAATTCAAGAAAACAACGAGTAGTGGCTTCAACGTCAGCAGTTGCATTATGTGCTTCTTCAAACGAAGATCCAAAAAGATGAAAATGTAACTCAGATAAGGTTGGCAACTTAAATTTTCCTGATTTTCCTCCTGGAAGTTGACACAGTTGAGCAGTCTTTTCTGTACATGTATCAAGCACTGGAAATTTTTGGAGCGTATTTTCCAATCCAAGCCGAATAAACTCACATCCGACAACATTCAAATCAAATTTTAGATTTTGACCAACTAAAATTTTTGCCTTTTCTAACACCTTATTAAAAAGGTAAAATACATCCTCAAACGTATCACCATAAGTCATGGCTAATTCGGTTGAAATACCATGTACCTTTTCTGCATCGTATGGAATATTAAATCCATTAGGCCGAATCAAAAAATCTTTTTGTTCAATTAATTGACCATATTCATCGTGTAATTGCCATGCAATTTGAACGACGCGAGGCCAATTAGAAGTATCAGAAATTGGTGCGTTAAAATCGCGAGGTAAGCCGGTTGTTTCGGTATCAAAAATAAGGTACATGAAAATCTAAATGTGTCTTTAAAGTTAGTTTAATTTCCGATGCCATTTGAACATGTTCAAAAATAAAATGACCAAATGAACGATTTTTTTACTGTCTTTATGGAGCTCACCGATTTATGTTAAATTTGTGTCATAAGATTTTTTGAACCAACTTGATAATTAACAGTGAAAATTGCATTATTTGGTAATCCCAACACAGGTAAGAGTTCAGTTTTTAACCTCTTAACGGGTCTGCGTCAACAAGTTGGTAATTTTCCTGGAGTCACCGTAGAGAAGAAAACGGGTAATTTAAAAATCAAGGATAAAGAATACACTCTTACGGATTTCCCCGGAACATACAGCATTTATCCAAGAACGAAAGACGAAGAAGTAGTTTATCGAGTATTAACGAAAAAGGAAACAGTTGATTATCCGGACTTAGCATTAGTTATTCTTGATGCTTCACAACTAAAAAGAAACCTACTTCTTTGCACTCAATTATACGATTTACAAATTCCTCTGATTATCGTAATCAACATGGTTGATATATCCAAAAAGAAGGGTATCAACTTAGACATTCAGCAGCTAAATAGCTATTTTCCTGGTACGGAAATCATTACGACAAATGCTCGTATCGGACTAGGAAAAGAAAGACTGATTGAGTCGATTGAAAATTTTAATTACGATAAACAAAAAAAGGAATTTAAAGAAATTTTACCGTCTTACATACCTTCGGAAATAACAGAGTCAGAAAAACAGGTTTCTGAGATAAAAACAAGATCTAAATGGATAGACTCCGTGTTGTTAACTGTTCAGAAAAAAGAGACTGTTCAGAATCAAAAACAATCTCTTTTAGATCGTATTTTGGTCCATTGGTTTTGGGGGTATTTGATTTTCTTGGGCGTTCTATTGATCGTCTTTCAATTTATTTATGCATTTGCAGCCTATCCAATGGATGCAATAGATCTGGTATTTTCTGAACTATCAAACTACTTGCAAAACACACTTCCGGATGGAATTTTTTCCAATCTTATTAGCCAAGGTATCGTTCCTGGAATTGGCGGTGTAGTTGTATTTATTCCACAAATTGCGCTTCTCTTTTTCTTTATTTCAATTTTAGAAGAAACTGGTTACTTGTCGCGCGTGGTATTTATTATGGATAGAATCATGAGACCTTTGGGGTTAAACGGTAAAAGTGTTGTGCCACTCATGTCAAGTGTGGCTTGTGCAATTCCCGGAGTCATGGCAACCCGCACCATCGCAGACTGGCGTGAACGATTAATTACAATTCTGGTAGCCCCATTAATGAGTTGTAGCGCTAGGATTCCAGTTTATACGCTGTTAATCGCAATCGTGATTCCAGATCAAGAAATAGGAGGATTCATCAATCTTAGGGGAATCGTTCTTTTTGGACTTTATTTTTTAGGTTTGATTTCCGCACTTGGTGTTGCATGGATTTTAAAACGACTCATAAAATCGAAAGAAAAAGGATTTTTACTATTAGAAATACCTGAATTCAAAAGTCCTCGATGGCAAAATGTTATCATAACTGTTTTTGAAAAGGTTCGAATTTTTGTTTGGGATGCCGGAAAAGTAATTCTAGCAATTTCAATAATTTTATGGGCTTTGGCATCATTTGGACCAGGAAATTCGATACTTGATGCAGAAATTGCATCCTCAAAACAAGCCGAAGAAAAATCTATGACTAAAGATGAAAAAAATAAGTTTGTAGCCTCGGCTAAACTAGAAAAATCCTATATTGGGATTATGGGACGAGCTATTGAGCCCATCATTGAACCATTAGGATATGATTGGAAAATTGGCGTTTCTTTGATAACTTCTTTTGCCGCACGTGAAGTGTTTGTTGGTTCATTAGCCACAATTTATGCTGTTCATGATACTAGCGATGAAAATATTTTACTCATAAATCGTTTAAAAACTGAAAAACGAACGGATGGTACTTTGGTCTATAATCTCGCAACAGGTTGCTCATTGATGGTGTTCTACGTATTCGCAATGCAATGCATGTCAACTATGGCCGTAGTGAAAAGAGAAACCAATTCATGGAGATGGCCGTTTATTCAATTACTATTTATGGGCGTTCTAGCTTATACAATGAGTTTCATTACATATCAAATATTATCTTGATGCAGGTATTATTCACCCTTGTTGCCATTTTATTCGCTGTCATTTTTTTAGGCATTCGTTTTTACAATCAATGGTTTTCAAAAACAAAAAAATGCGATAGCTGCGCCATATCAAAATCGACCATTAACAAAATGAATGAAATATGAAAATCATCCGTTTTATTCCCATTATTTATGTTCTTTTGATATCATTTTCAACAATAAGTCAAAAAAGAAAGTTGAAGTTTCCATCTTTTGATGTAGTTCGTTCTGGACCTTACATTGGTTTACAAACAGGGAAATTCAATAATTTAGAACTAGGCTTTGAACAGCAATGGAAAGATTTAAAATTATTTGGACCGAAAACTACAGCCATTTTTGGAGGATTGAATTACAACATATTCAATGGAGTAATCGGAGAGGATTTGGGTATTTGGAAAAAATTAGGGCTTATGGGTATAACGTATGGAATATCTTTCAACCATCGTACAAATTTTACTTTTCATAAAATCGGTTTTTCGCCAATGATTGGGCTTAAATTAGGTAAATTTCATAGCCATTTTGGCTATCAATTCTTGTTTCCGGATGGGACAGTAAATGGTGTTAATGAGTTTTATATTTGCTTACGATATAAGGTTTGGAGTAACAAAAAAATAGTTAAAGAATAATTTATTTGGTAAACAACTTATCCTTCCAATTAATTGAATCTGCCTTATTCAAGAGACCTAAATTCGTAACAACATCAACAACATGTTGAAAAGAGTTTTCATTGAAATTCATATCGTAGTTCCATTCTGTCTCTTTTAACCAATCTTTGACTTGATCAATATTTAGATGATAACGCCAAGCTAACTTATTTGAAGACTGCGGGTCAGTTTTCAATTTTAGTGCTCGCTTACCAACAATTCTGCATAACTCGTTCAGCTTTGCTTGATTATTTTCCAATATATCATGTCTTACAGCTATAACAAAGCAAGGCCAGGGAGTAACTACCTCTCCAATACAACGACATTTTCCCTGTTCGACAAAAGGGTGAGTCGTAAACTTTTCCCAAAGAAATCCATCCGCCTCACTGTTTTCCAACGCCCACAATCCACCATAAATATCACCCACTACATTAAACTTCAAATTTGAACCATTCCAACCCGCTTGGTCAGCATGAACCAAAGCCATTAAATGTGATCCAGATCCAAATCGAGAAATGGCAAATGTTTTATTTTCTAATTCAGCAATGGATTGATAATTAGAATGGGCTGGTACATGTACTCCCCAGCGTAAAGGTGAATTTACATAAATATTCATTATACGCGCTGGGAGACCTTCCAAAATTGATTTTGTAATACCTTCTGTTAAAAGTACAGCAATATCAATCGAACCCATTTGCAGACCTTTGATCATTTGTCCGGTTCCTCCAGTCATGTCACTCCAATGCAATTCTATACCACACTGTTCAAACAAATTCTCTTCGATTGCTAATCTCCATGGAAGGTTGAAATGTTCCGGAACTCCCCCTATTTTTAATCCCAACATAAATTAATTTATTTCAACGAATTGCATTTCGTACAATTTTTTATAGTAGCCATCTTTTTTTAACAAGTCAGAATGTGTTCCCATTTCAACTATTTCTCCTTTTTCCAAAACCACAATTTTATTTGCTTTCTGAATGGTTGACAAGCGATGAGCAATAATAATTGATGTCCGTCCTTCAGTTAAAGTACTTGTCGCTGACTGGATTAATTGTTCAGATTCATTGTCAACACTAGAAGTTGCCTCATCCAAAATCAGAATGTGTGGATTATAAATAAATGCTCTGATAAACGCTAATAATTGCCTCTGTCCAACAGAGAGAACTCCACCACGTTCGCCAATTCTATAATCATAGTTCTCAGGAAGATTCATAATAAAATCATGAGCTCCGACAGCTTTTGCTGCCATCATTACATCCTTTCTCGTAATATCGGGGTTTCCAAGGGTAATATTGTTGTGAATACTATCTGAAAAGAGAAATACATCTTGCAATACAATAGCAATATTCTTTCTTAGGTACTCTAAATCTATATCTTTCAGTCGTACTTCACCCAAGCTTATTTCGCCTTCTTGAAAGTCGTAAAATCTTCCAAGTAAATTAACAATGGTTGATTTTCCTGCGCCCGTAGCCCCTACAAAAGCGACTATTTCTCCTGAATTAATGGTAAGATTAATATTTTTTAAAACATATTCTTGTTCCTTGTATGCGAAACTAACATTTTGAAAATAAATTGGGGAATTAAAATCAACGTCAGAAATGTGACCCGGTGTTTGAATGTGTTCTTGTAAATCCAATATTTCAAAAATTCGTTCTGCTCTAACTGTTCCTCTTTGAAGAACATTGAACTTATCAGCGAGTTGACGAATTGGACGATACAACTGATTTATCCACAAAGTAAAGGCTATTATTTGAGCATACATTTGCTTAATTTCAGCTGATGATTTACCTGAAATTTGTAATGCCCCCCAAACTAAAAGAAATGCAATTGATATCGAACTCAGTAACTCAACCACAGGAAAAAAAATGCTATTTGCCCAAACTGCATTGATGTGAGCCTGGCGATGTCCCTTGTTTATTTCCTGAAATTGTTCAAAATCCTTTTCTTGACGATTAAATAATTGCACTAAAGACATTCCAGTTAGGCGTTCTTGAACAAACGTATTCAAACGTGTAACTTCTTGTCTTTCCAACTGAAAAGAATTCCTCATAGCACGAGCAAAGATGCGCGTAGCAATAATCAGTAAGGGTATTGGTATTAATGTCATTAATGAGAGTTCCCAATTCGTATAGAACATAAGAGTTAGTACAAAAACCAATGAAACTAAATCGCCGGCAATTTCCATCAATCCGGAGGAAAACACCTCAGTAATTGCCTCTAAATCTGAAACAACTCTTGTGACTAAAGCTCCAACAGGTGTTTGATCAAAATACCTCATCCGAAAGCTAAGAATATGTTCAAATAGTTTTTTACGAATATCCTTAATGACTGATTGCGCCAATAAATTTGAAAAATAACTCCCTGTTAATTGAATCACTCCTTCAAGAAAAAGAATAAACACAATTATAAGCGTCCAATTAAACAAGGCACTCTGATTTTTTTCTTTGATAATATAGGAATCCACCATATTACCGATTAAAGCTGGTCTAAGCGGGCCAAGCACTGACAATAATAATGTACAAAGAATCGAAATGATTAAAAAAGACTTGTACGGTTTAGCAAACGAAACTAATCTGTAGAAGATTCTGAAATCAATTGCTTTTTTTGTAGGCATAGCGCAAAATTACCGAAAAAGCCCTCATAAGAGGGCTGTAAATTTATTTTTTAT
>Ga0315902_10001184_pt1 | contig 42229 bp, 59 predicted proteins | sample LakEriMetagenome_9_FD_203523 | JGI IMG/M metagenome (GOLD analysis project Ga0315902, IMG submission 203523) | Freshwater fungal communities from buoy surface, Lake Erie, Ohio, United States - Buoy 12 MA117 | ecosystem: Environmental > Aquatic > Freshwater > Lake > Lake biofilm | place: USA...
CTTTGAGATCGGTCCCTTGCCGGTACCCCGCAAAGATTCGACCCCCCCCACCCTCAGCCGCACTGGCCGACACCCCGACGCCTCGGGCCGCGGCGGCCTCGCGCGCGGTCTTGGCTCGGTGGCAGGCGCGCGAGATCGCCTGCAGGTTTGCCGGGTCGTCCGTCCCACCTAAATGCTTCGGCACTCGGTGGTCCACCTCTTCGGCGCGGATGACTGCCCCAGTCGCCTGGCACTCGGCGCACCTGCAGATGCCGCCGTCGCGCCGCATCACCATCGCCCGCAGCTTGGCCCACTGCGCGCCGTAGCCGCGCTCGTGGCGCGTGCCCCTACTGCGGTCTGCGAAGGCCCCGGCCTTGACCTTGTGCTCATCGCAGCGCGACGTGCCATCCACGACCAGCCGGCGGCACACGCTGCAGGGCTTGGGTGCGATGGATGGCATGGGCTGGCGCAAAGCAAAGCGCCCCGACAGCGTTAGCCGTCGAGGCGCTTGCGGATATGGAAACCGGGGATCAGTGGCAATGCTGGCGCAGAGTGCCTGAAATGTGCCACCTGAAGCTAATGTGTAAAACCCCCCGCCTTCGAAAGATCGGTCAGCGCGCTGTCCAAATGGTTCTTGAACGTGCTCAGCGCAACGCCCATGCACTCGGCTGCTTCGGCGTTGCCGAGCGGTCTGCGCCGTCTTGATGGCACGCGCGGGTCGCCGATCCAGTGGCAGTACACCGCGATGTACCACTCCGATCGCCTCAGCCGCAGCGACTCGACCCGGTCATGCGTCCGCCTGGCGTTCACGTCGTCGACAGGAATGTGCGCGTGATCGGTGCAACTGGCGCCACGCGACAACCGGGTGAAGGGCGCCGCCCGCGGGAAGCCCAGCCCGACGTGCGCACCCTCCACCAGCCACCTGGCCCAGTTGTCCAGTTCGTTCCGCACCGCTTCATGCTTGCGCATTCGAGACCTTACGAGGGTTCAACATCGCCGGCTGACGCCAGCGCTGGAATTGCCGTTTCATCCGTGCCGCGACCAGCAACGCACGAGATCGAGTCCGCCGTCGCCGGAGTCTTTGGCCAATGAGGAACGACTCGTGGATCGGGCCAGTAAAAGCATGGGCCGACAAACACCGGGCGCACGGGTCTCACCGACAACCACCAGCTCTCCGGAGCGCAGGAGATTCCGCGACGTGGTTCGCGCAGCACCCAAGCCGACCTGCGCTGCAGCTGCCAAGCACTTCCAAGTTGCCCCGCCGTCGCCATGCATCGGTGCCTTGCTCAGGAGCGCCTGTGTGATCTCGCCCTTTGGCCTCATCGCGCACCCCCGACGTGCACTGCAATCCGTGCAATGCCGCAGGTCGACCTACGAAGTGAGCCAGGGACCTGAGCAGAATCCAACAAGCCACAGGCCTGAATCTGAATGCTCAGCTTCATGGTCAGTACTCCTGCGCCGCATCTGCAAAGCGCTGCGTCCGCCCGTCGAAGAACAGCCGCACCGTCCTGGTCGCGCCGTTCTTGTTCTTGACCAGCTCGAGCTGGGCAGCGTGCAGGTTGTCCGGCCTCGGGTTGCGCCGCGCCTCGCGCCAGAGCAAGCCGATCACATCGGCGGCCTGTTCGATCGCGCCCGACTCGGCCAGATGGTCCAGCCGAGGCGGGGTGTTTGTCTCGTCGGCCTTGCGGTTCAGCTGACTCAGCAGCAGCACCACGCAGTCCAGACGCTTGGCCATGGCCTTGAGCCCGCGGGCGATGTTCGCCAGCTCATAGGCCCGGGTCTCGCCCTCGTCGTTCATCAGCTGCAGGTAGTCGATGACGACCAGCCCGAGCTTGGCGGGCTTTGCACTGCGCTGCACCGCGCGCGCGGCCTGCACCACGTCGGCCAGGCTAAGCCCGCCGCGGTCGTCCAGCCACACGGGCAGCCTCACCAGTCGCTGGCAGGCCTCCAGCACTGTGGACAGCAGCCCCTCGCCGCCTTGGTGCGGCAAGCGGATGTGCTCGAAGGGCGTCCGGCTCACGCTGGCCACATGGCGTGAGATCAACATGCTCGCGCTGTCTTCCATCGTGCAGGCCAGCACCGCATGCCCGGCCTCAGCAACAGCGCGCACGATGCCGAGCGTGAGCGCGCTCTTGCCCATGCTCGGCCTTGCGCCAATGACCATGACCTCGCCACGCCGGGCACCGCCGCACAGCGCGTCATCCACGTCGCGCAGACCGAGCTGGATGGCGTCCACTGCCCCGCCTGACTCGACCTGCTGCGCGAAAGCATCGATCCACGGCGACACCAGCGCTGCCAAGGGACGGGGTCCGTTGTCGACCCGCCCGATCAGCACGTCCTGCATCGCCGCCACTGCCCGCTCTATCACACCGGGAAGCGCCTCCTCGGTTGACCCGCCGACCGTCGCCGCAGCGACGACCTCTTGCGCGACCGCGATCAGCCGGCGGCGCATGGCCATCCGCTGGACCGTGGTCGCGTAGGCCGGGGCGTTGCGCGATGACGGCACTGCCAGGGCCAGCGCGTTGAGGTAGCCCAAATCCAGCGTGTCGGTCAGCTCGCCACGCGAGGCCAGCTCGTCGTTGACGGTGACCACGTCGGCCGGCATGGACCGGTCCACCAGGGCCACGATGGCGCTGTAGATCCGGCCATGCTCGGTGGCGTAGAACGAGCCCGCCTCGACCAGCCCGGCAACGTGTTCGAGCGCCGTGCAGTCCTGCAGCAGGCACCCGAGCAGGCTTTGCTCTGCCTCCATCGAATTCGGAGGCACTGCCAGCACGGTGGGCTTCTCGACGGTCAAGACAGCTGCCCCATCCGCGCCCGGCGCGCCAGGTCCCGCAGCCGCGCCAGGTCAGCAGCCTGCGCTGCCGCGTCCTGCGGCTCGGCCGGCTCCGGTTGCGCCTCGCTGGCGTCGGCGGCCTGCAGTCGCGAGCGCAGGGCTTCGCCTTCAGCGATGGCGTCCTCGGTGTGCTTGGCCGTCTTCAGGAACCACGACACCTCGCGCATGGCCTTGGCGATCGGCAGGTCCTTGGCGCGCAGGTCGCGGGCGGCCTGGCCCTCGATGGCCAGCATCACCAGCGGCAGGCCGTAGTCGTCGACGGCCTTGGTGATCACCGCGCGGCGCTCGCTGTCGAGCTTGGTGTAGACCGGCTTCTCGAACATGAAGCACCAGTGTTCGAAGGCCTGCCGCACCGGGTCACGGGTCGTGCCGTGGCGCGGCGCCTTGTCGTCGACCAGCCGGAGTTGTCGGGCTGCTGTCATGGATCTCGTTCGCTCCTCGCGTGTCTGCCACCAAAAACCAGGGTTCACCACCCAGGGCCCCCCTTACCCCCCGTCAGCTTTTTTGACGTTGAGCAGGAGGACAATCACCACCCCCTTGCGGGCGCCCACCAGTGCCACCCTGTCCAGGTGCCACCCCTCGGCTGTGGGCTCGAGGCCGCCGGCGGATTGGCTACCGCTGGTGCTTGTTGACGGGGAGGCACGTACCCCCGGTGTTTCTTGCCCTGACGGCCCATGCAGGCCCATACGTGTTGCGCGGGGCGGACGCTCCCAGCCTCAAGGTCCGTGTGGGCGCCTCATTCCCGGCCTTTCCCAGCGATTCCCGGAGATTCCCGGAGATTCCCGGCGATTCCCACACGCGCCGCAGCGGCAGTGATGACACTGGCGGCATGCACTCTTTTCTTCAGCTCCACCAGGATCAGCTGCTCGATCCACTCGCCGTCGCTGACGCCGTCCGCGTCCGCCACGGCGCGCATCAGGTCGTGCCAGGCCGGGTCCAGCCGTCCGCGGAAGTCTTTGCGCTCCAGACTCATGCGATGCCCTGCGCGTCAGCCGCGCAGGCCGCTGTGGTTGGAAAGAACCCCGCCCAGGCAACCCAAGGCGCACGCAGCGCCGGCCGGGAGGAGGCAGCCCATCGAGGCCGCCCGGGCACCGCGTCGCCGCGGCCGGAGGGGGAAACTGGCGGTGGCCCTGCCCCAGGCTGCTACCGTGCGAATCCCACAACCCGCACGGCCAAGGAGGGCCACCATGGAACTGCGCCCACACACGCTGACGATCACGGCCACAAAGGAGCTGACGCTCCTGGTGCACATGCGCCAGCAGTTGGCCGAACACGAGTACCTGGACATCCAGCTCGTGATCAGCCGAGACGACATGACTCTGGCGGGCGTACAGCGCGAGCTGCTGACCACTGCCATTCACCGAATGCAGAGCATGCTTGGACGGCTGTCGCCAGGCAGTTGACGCACTGCATCACGGTGCGTTCATCCGAAAGCGTGGTGATGTCCGCAAAGCGGTCGCCAGAGCAGGTCGGGCAGATGTCTGGCCTGCCGACAAACGCCACAGGCTCCTCGTCCGGCTCCGCGACTGTCGAGTACCGCATTGCTGATCTCCTTGATGCTCAATCGCTCGACGGTCACGCCGCCTGCTGCTCTTGGGTCGCGGGCTCGGCGGAGCCGATTCGGAAGTGGTCCAGCAGAGGCTGGATCGTCTGCACTCTCGGGTTCTCGCGGTCGCCGTAAGCGATCTTGCGCATCAGGTGCACTGACACTTGATCCGTGTCCGGCCTTTCCGCATTGATGGCTTGCGCAATGGACGGCCACTCACCCGGGCCGGCAGAGCGCAGCGCAGCTTTGAGGCGGTCGATGATTGATTCCATGCGGTCATGCTATCCCGATTTTGGGATAGCTGCAAGCCCATGTATGGGACGCAACCACAGGCACGATTTGTTCGTGCCGAAGACCATCATTGCCAACAACTTACGCCGCCTGATGGAGGCCAACCCAAAACTTGGCACGATCAAGAAGATCGTCGAAGCAGGCGGAGGGACCAATGGCACCGTTGGCCGAATGGTTAAAGGCTCGACCTCTTGTGGCGTAGATGCGCTCGCTCAAGTGTCCGCGGTCTTCGGCATGGAAGCCTGGCAACTGCTTGTGCCAGAGCTTGACCCAGAGCATCCGCCGATGCTGGAGATGGACTCGCGCAGGGTGGACCTGCTGGCCGCGGAACTCGACAACATCGCCGAGCGAGTCAAGAACAGACGCCGCTGAAGTCATCCCAAAAAGGGGATTGACACGTCCCACGTTTGGGACGAAACTGCACCCCATGCCCTGACGCACCCGCCATCCCGGCGGCCGGACGGGGCGGGGGACTGCGGTGGCACAAGGACACGAAGGGCTCAGGCGCCGAAGCTCTGCAATGAGCCCGGTCTGGCGCCACCTCGCTATGGCCGTGGCCATGACTGCGGCATGCGCGGTGATCGTGCTGCTGGGCGGCTGTGGCGGTGGCGACTGCCCCGAGACGGAGCCGGGCTGCACGCAGGAGCCGCAGCGCGACGCGGCCAAGCCGCAGCCGCCGTGCACCGACCCGCGGAGGTGCATCTGATGATGAGCACCACCGACCGCGCCAACGCCATCCGCATGGCGCAGGCGACTGAGGCCGACCCGCGCCGCGAGCGCCGTGTCCCCGATCTGCTGCAGCGCTGGTCCTGGCCCGCCGCAGGCCTGTGCGCCTTTGCCTTCATCGGGTGGCTTGCCGCCCAGGCGGTGTGACCATGCACATCCCCATCCTCGACGCCCGGCATTTGCCGCCGCGGCGCTGCTCGTCTGACGCCTGCGACGCCGGCCAGTGCCCCTGCCCTGAGGCCTGCGAGATCGCCGAGCGGCCGATGACGTCGCACGACGCGCGGAGGCTTCTCGTCCTGTGCTGCGCTGCCTGGGGCCTGCCGGCCGCGCTGGCGCTGCTGTGGTGGCTGGCATGAGCCCGCAGCCCACGACACCGTTGACGCCGTTGACGCGGCCCGACCTGTTCCAGCGCGCGCTGCGGCGCATCGACCGGGACAACCGCTTCGCGACCGTCGCGCAGGCCCTGGCCTGCCCGTACCGCGGCCCGTGCGTCCGCGCGCTGGCCCTGGCTCTGCTGCGCGACGAGCAACAGGCCGAAGCCGCCCGCCGCAAGGCCACCGCGCGCCAGTTCGACGCCCGCCGCGCGGCCGCGAATGACTTTGACCACGACACCGACGACCACCCCACCCATGTCTGACACCGCACACCTCGTCGACGGCCCCTGCGCCGTCACCGCCATCGCAGCCGCGCATCAGGCGGTCGTCGTCCGCTTGACGCCCGCGCCGCCCATCATGCGCGAGCGGCTGCCCGCCGGCCACACCCTGGTCGGCCTGTGCGGCGCGGCCGGCTCGGGCAAGAGCACGGCCGGCGACATCCTGGTGGACCGTCACGGGTTCACCAGTTGGGCCTTCGCCGAGCCGCTGCGCGACATGCTTAGCGCAGCTTTCGAGCCTGCAGGCATCGACCACCGCTGGCTCACAGAGCCGGGACTGAAGGAACAGCGCATCCCCGACATGGGCCCCAGCGGCCGGGAACTGATGCAGAGATTCGGCACTTGCGGCCGAGACATCGACCCATGCTTTTGGGTACGCCTGACCTCCATGGCGCTGGGCCTCAACGACCTGCCAGACAGCGCACCGGTTCACGACCGCATCGTCATCACCGACGTGCGCTACCCCGAAGAAGCAGCCTGGATCCAGGCCCTCGGTGGTCACGTCGTGCTGGTCGACCGCCCGCAGGCCGTACCCGTGCGCGCCCACGAAAGCGAGGCGCACTACCGCCGGCTCGGGCACACCGCCGTCATCGACAACAGCGGCGGCCTGGAGCAGCTGCACGCGCAGGTGTCGCAGGCGCTGCTGCACATCGACATGCTCGACGACCTGCCGCTGATGCCCTGACGCGCCATGGGACGCACCGCAAAGCCCCGCCGCGCCTACAGGCCACGCCCCGTGATTGCCGACACCGTCGAGACCGCCATCGCCCGCGCCGGCCTGCTGCCCGAGTCGTCGCGCCAAGCGCTGCGCGCGCCGATCATCGCGGCACTGGACGGCCTGCGCACCGGCACCGGCCAATGGCCCGCCTGGCGCAGCATGGCCGATGCGCTGAACGTCGCCGAACAGCTGGCAGCGGACGGCATCGCCAGCAATCACGCCGGCACCATCGTCGCAGCCCAGTCCGTTCTGGCCGACCTGCATGCGCGCCTGGCCGAGGGTGCACCCTGGACGCTGCGCGCCGCCGAGCTCAAGGCGCTGCAGGACGGCGCCGAGATCGCCGAGATCCAGCTCGAGTACGCCAGCCAGGGCGAGGTCGCCGACGCCATCGAAAGCGTCAAGCGCCGCGTGGCCGGCGCACTGGCCGGCAGTGTCGGCGCAGACACCACCGTGTGCATTGGCGGCTTGGGCCGCGACCGCACGACCGTCGACGCCACCGCATGACCACCGCCACCCGCCCGCCCGGCCGCGTCCAGGCCGCGATCCTGGGTCTGCTGCAGGACATGCAGCCCCGCAAGCCGCTCGAGGTCCAGCAGGCCTTGGGCATCACCAACACCAGTGCCGACAACGCCCTCAGAACCCTGGCCGCGTCCGGCTTGGTGCTCAGGCAGCCTGACGGCGCGTACATCAACCGCGGCGGCGATGTCGACCAGGCCCTGTGCCGCGCGGTCAGCGTGTGGGCGTATGCGGCGCGGCTGAAGACTCTTTCCACCCACCCAGCAAAGGTGACCACTTGAACCAGACCACACCCACCGGCACCACACACGCGGCGCCGGACACCACCCGCGCGGCCACCGACGTCGACGAGTTCATCAACGCGTTGGACGGCGGCATGGTGGCCCAGAAGCTGAGCGTCGCGCTTAGCAAGGCCGCGGCCGCTGCCATGGACCACGACGAGAAGAGCGAGGTCACGATCAAGCTGACCTTCGAGCGCCTGTCGGGCACGTTCCAGTGCCGCGTCGAGCACGAGCTCAAGTTCCGCCAGCCCACGATGGACGGCGAGACCAGCGAGAAAGAGAAGCGCGCCACCGTGCTGTGGGTTGGCCGGTATGGCCGCCTGAGCATGCTGCCGCCCGACGTCACCCGCGGCGGTCAAGCCACGCTGCCCAACACCTGATCGCAGATCCCATCCATGTTCACGCAAGACGCGATTCAAGAACTCGGCCGGCCTCAAGCCATCGCCGCCGCGCTGGCTGCGATCCTCCAGCACGCCGATCACGGCCTGGGCATCGTCGCACTGCCCGAAGAGTTCAAGGTCACCGACCTCGAACCCTACATGCCGGCCCGCCGGCGGCAGCGCGGCCAGATGGACACCCAGTCGCTCGGCGACTTTGCCACCTACGTCGACAACCAAGCCGATGAAGGCGCCAGCGTCTTCGTCAACGCCGCGGCCATGAAGGCCACCGCAGTCCTGAACCTCGGCATTCCCGGACAACCGGGCCACTGCGACCACATCGCCAGCTACTCGCCGCCCGCCACAGCAGCCTACAGAGCGCTGCGCGAAATCGCCTCCGGCCAGCACCCGCAGGCCCGCATCGCCGAGTTCCTCGAGGACTGGCTCGACCACATCAGCGCCGAACGCGATGGCCAGGCGATCGACGCCAAGAAGGCCATCGCATCGATCCGCCGCATCACCATCGAAGCACTCCGCAAGCAGGAGACGACTTCCGAGCAGCTGCGCGCCGAGCAAAGCACCTTCGAAAGCATCACCGCCTCCAGCCGCGACCTGACCCTGCCGTCGTTCATCAACTTCCGCTGCGTGCCGTACCTGGAGATGCAGGAGCGCACCTTCCGCATGCGCCTGGGCCTGATCACCAGCGACAAGCCCGCGCTGACGCTGCGCGTCGCGAGCTTTGAGCTGCACATCGAGCAGATGGGCGAGGAGCTTTGCCAGCGCGTCCGCGACGCCGTTGCAGACCTGCCGGTGATTGCCGGCAGCTTCAGCCCGCGCTGAGCACGAAGCGCAAGGACATGGCGTCGTGATGGACTGCATCGATCTCTTCGCCGGGGCCGGCGGCTTCAGCACCGGCGCCGCGATGGCCGGCGCCCGCGTGCTGTGGGCTGCCAACCACTGGCCCGCGGCGGTGCACTGGCACGCCGCAAACCACCCGGCCACCGTGCACGCCTGCCAGGACCTGCAGCAAGCCGACTTCCACGACGCGCCGGCCCACGACCTGCTGCTGGCCAGCCCCGCTTGCCAGGGCCACAGCCGGGCCCGTGGCGCCGACAAGCCGCACCACGATGCTCAGCGCGCTACAGCCTGGGCCGTCGTCGCCTGCGCGGAGGTGCACCGGCCCTTTGTGGTTGTGGTCGAGAACGTCGCCGAGTTCGCGTCCTGGACGCTCTACCCGGCCTGGTGCGCCGCGATGCACGCCCTGGGCTACGCTTTGGCGCCGCTGGTGCTGGACACAGCCGACCACGGCGTTCCGCAGCACCGCCGCCGGCTGTTCATCGTGGCCACCCGCAGCAAGCATCCGGTCGACTTGCGGCTGCCGCGTCGAGCACATGCCTCCGCGTCCAAAGTCCTGGATTTCAGCGCAGGCCGGTGGTCAGCCATCGACAAGCCGGGCCGCAGCGCCAAGACTCTGGCCCGCATCGCCGCCGGGCGCCAGCGCTTCGGCGCGCGCTTCGTGGCGCCGTTCTACGGCTCAGGCTCTGGCGAGACCGGCCGCAGCCTGGAGAGGCCCATCGGCACCTTGACCACGAAGGCTCGCTGGGCGCTGATCGACGGCGCCCGCATGCGCATGGTGCTGGCCAGCGAGGGGCGCGAGCTCATGGGCTTTCCGGCGGACTACAAGCTGCCGGCGAGCGAGCCGCAGGCGTGGCACCTGTTAGGGAATGCCGTGTCGCCTGTGGTGGCTTGCGACCTGATCGAGGCGCTGAGGGCCGCCGCATGAATCGCGCCAACCCGACCGCCGCCACAGCAGCCGCGACTCCATGGGACTGCCTCCTGCGCCAGCCGCCGCAGCGCATGGCCCCGCGCGTCGACCCCGACCAGCAGATGGCTCAGCCCGGCACGAAGCTGGCCAGGCTGCTGGCGGTCCTGGCCGAGCGCGGCAGCTGCACGACGCTGACGCTGTCGGCCTGCACCGACCTCGAGTCTCGCCAGGTCTGGGGCCTGCTGAAAGCACCGCGCGCCATCGGGCAGGTGGAGTTCGTCGATGGCCGCTGGCAGCTGGTGCACGGATTCGCCGGCCGCGACGTTGAGCGCGCCGCTGCTCTGCTGCGCGATCTGGGGTGGCGGGTGCTGCGGCCGAGCGTTGGGGGTAAGGCGGACCAAATGGCCGCGCAGGCTTGAGAAGATGCGACGGTGCGGCAGGCCGTATGGTGGCGCCGCTTGAGCTACCAATTCGGCCTGCGGGCCAAGGAGAAAACCATGAACGACGAAGAGCAGCGGGAATTGGTAACCGCCGTGGAAAAGCAGATTGCGTTTTTGCTGGCTGACCTGGAGAAGCGCACCGGCTGTTACGTGGACGGCCTGGCACTGAGAAACACAGAGGTCACAAGGGTGTCCAGCTCGGAGCCCGAATACCTTCGGCGCGTGGAGGTTGACTTGCGCCGCCAGCCCGGTTCGCGCTGGCAGACGTGAGCAGGCCCAACGCGGAGTTCAGCGGCCCGCCTGCGCCGCTGGTGGAAGGCGCGGACCTGCCGTAGGCGGGTCCGCTGCAACGCACAGTTGGGCGGCTGCCGCCCGTAGCGAAGGAATGGCGATGGCACTTGAAGAGATGAAGACGATGGCCGACGCGCTGCGTTGGGCACTGCGGCGGATTGACACTGCCGGGTTGGGCTGCGGCGAATACTTTGACCGCGCTGAAGCGCTGCTCAACACCGCGCCGGACGTTCCGACACAGGTGTACAGCTACTGGCCGGACGGCAGCCGCCAGTACATGGAGCTGGACCATTGGCCACAACGCTCCGAGCTGCCTGCGGCTGCCGTGAGCTTTGAAATGGCCGTGCCTGACCCGTCGGTTCCAGTGCCGCGACCCAACACCGAAGCCGCAGCCCTGGCGGCGGCGAAGGCCGAGAACATTCGGCTGCAGCAGCGCGTGGAGTGGCTGGAGAGACTGCATCTGTACCGCGAAGACGGCCACTCGGACGTGCATGACGGCATGGCCCGCCCTTGACGCCCAACGTTCGAGGTAACGCGGGCTAAACGGCCCGCACGAAAGGTGACTATGACCACAGAAGTAGCAGGCCGTTTGGCCTCGCCGTTGACCGAGGGGTTGGGCCTCAACGCCACAGAACGAGCCGCGTTTGAAGCGTGGGCCTCCAAGAAGTGGGGAAGCGAAGCCTACCGACACACCAGCGAAACAAGCGGGGAGTGGGAAGCATGGCAGGCCGCCCGCGTTGACCTGCTGGCCGCGCTTCAGTGGTACGCAGATGGCCTGCACTTCGACAAGGCCAGCCCGGATGCCTGGGACACCGTGAGCGGAGAGCCTCAGAACTGGTGGTGTGACGAGGCCGGAACTGCGACCGTTGAAGACGGTTCTATTGCGGCGATGACGCTGCGCGGCGAACTCACGGCCGCCCAGATTCGGGCGCTGGATTGAGGCCCAACGGGCCGGTTCAGGGGCCGCCGTAGGCGGTCCCTTGGAACCGGGTGTTAGGCGGCTGGTGGACGAAGCAAAGAAAGGATGAGTGCAATGGACACGGTACAAATCATGACGCTGGCGAAACTGGCCGGACATTGGCAGGCTGAAGCTGATAGCGGAGCCGGCAGCCAAGATCGGCGCACCGCACTGCGCGAGTGCGCCGACACCTTGCGCATGCTGTGTGAGGTGCGGTTCGAGGACTGCCCGCATGCGGCGCCGCATCGCTACTGCGCCGAGTGCCCAGTGAAACCCTGTCCGATTGGCTTGGGGCAGCGCTGATGGCATGCACACACACGCGATGGGTCTACGACCCGCCCTACGAGGACGACTGGACGGGCGAGTGGATCACGCCGGAGCCCCGCGAGGTTGGCACGTCCGTGGACATCGACACCGGCCGCTTCCGCTGCACCCAGTGTGGCGAGGTCGGCTACTACACGGGCCTGTGGCGCGACTTTCACGAAAGGGGCATCCCGTGCCCGGGTTCGGATGGGGTGCGCCGCGGGCCGCCTAACGTGGAGGTAAGCGGGTGACGCCCATGCAAAGCAACGAACAACCACCGACGCCTGCCGGCGGCACTCCGCTTGACCGCAGGGTTAGGCGTGTTGTGTGCGCCGCCATACGCGCCGCAGACGGAACGCTGCTGCTTGGCGTGCGCCACTACAGCCGCGACATGCACGAACAGATTGCGGCCAGGCGCGACGGCGAGAAGTTCAAGCACCGGCACGACGAAGACCAAGGGTTCGTTGACCAGTGGGGCGTTTACATGACCCGCGAGGAAGCGTACCGCGTGGCCGATGAGCAGGGCCAGATTTGGGACTGGCGCGCGTGCGGCAACGGCCTGGAAGGCCGCAAGCTGTACTCCGAGGGGCTGTATTGAACACGCCTAACGTTCGAGTGGAGGCGACCAAGGAGGCGCCGCGATGATGGACACCGACCAGAACTCACCCGCCGACGCGGGTCGCCTCGCACGAGGGGTTGTGCCGCCGGCCCCGAAGCGGGTGCAACTCTCGCGCGTCAAAGGCTGGCGCATGCCGAACAACACCGTTAAGGTGGACCGCAGCACCCGTTGGGGCAATCCGTACAAGACGCACAGCGACGGATATCCGATGACGCCAGAGGTGGCAGTCGGATGTTTCTCGGCGCTGCTGAGGGGTGACTCTGCTGGCTGGGTGATGCGCGACACACTCACGACGCCCCACGACGTAAAAACGCTGCTGCGCGGCAAGAACCTGGCGTGCTGGTGCGCGCTGGATCAGCCCTGCCATGCCGACGTGCTGATGCGGCTGGCGAACGACGAGCGGCACAACGTTGCAATTAAGCGGCTGCCGTAGGCAGTCCGCTTGAATTGCGTGTTCGGCTTCACTGGTGGCGCACAACGACTGATGACTATGAACTACGACGACTACGTACAAACGAAACTCTCTCGCGTGCCACCGACCGGCATACCGCACGGCGCCTACATGCCAGATCACGGCCTGTTCCCGCATCAATGCGCGCTGGTGTCGTGGGCGTGCAAGCGTGGACGCGCCGCGATCTTTGCAGACACCGGGCTAGGCAAGAGCCGCATGCAACTAGCGTGGGCTGAGGCCGTGCGGCTGCACACTGGCCGCCCCGTGCTGATTCTTGCCCCGCTGGCCGTGGCACCGCAGACGGTGGCCGAGGGCGCCGAGATTGGCGTGAGCGTGCTGCACTGCCGCGATGGCAGCGACTATGACCCGAGCGAAGGCGCGCGGATCTGCATCACGAACTATGACCGCCTGCATCGGTTTGATTGCTCGATCTTCGGGGCCGTGGTGCTGGACGAGTCGAGCTGCATCAAGCACCACGACGCCAAGACGCTGCGCACGTTGCTGACTGCGTTTCGGGATACGCCTTTCAAGCTGTGCGCCACCGCCACGCCAGCGCCGAACGACTGGACCGAGCTAGGCACCCATGCCGAGTTCCTGGGCGTTTGCACGCGCGCCGAGATGCTGGCGGAGTACTTCACGCACGACGGCGGAGACACCAGCGTATGGCGCCTCAAGGGCCACGCGCGGCACATTTTCTGGCAGTGGGTGAGCCAGTGGGGCGCGATGGTGCGCCGGCCGTCTGATCTTGGTTTCGATGACTCTGCCTACGCGCTGCCGCCGTTGCATTTGCACGAGCACACCGTCGAGACTGAAATGCCGCTGAACGGGATGCTGTTCGCCGCCGAGGCGCAGACGTTGAGCGAGCGCCGAGACGCGCGCCGCATGTCAACAGCTGACCGCGTCCGCGACTGCGCCGCGATTGTGAACAGCGAGGCGGCCGAGCCGTGGGTGGTGTGGTGCGACCTGAACGCCGAAGGCGATGCACTCACCAAGGCCATCAATGGTGCGGTGCAGATTGCTGGCGCCGACAGTACGGAAGTGAAGGAACAACGCCTGGCCGACTTTGCGGCTGGCCGGTTCCGCGTGCTGGTGAGCAAGCCGAGCATCTGCGGCTTTGGCTTGAACTGGCAGCACTCGGCGCGCATGGCCTTCGTGGGCGTGACTGACAGCTTCGAGGCCTATTACCAGGCCGTGCGACGGTGCTGGCGCTTCGGGCAGCGGCGTGATGTGCATGTGCATGTCTTTGCTTCATCGTCCGAGGGCGCGGTGGTGGCGAACCTGAAGCGCAAGGAACGTGACGCCACCAAGATGGCCGAGAGCCTGAGCCAGGAAACCAGAGATGCCGTGATGCAGGAAGTGACAGGCACTACGCGGCAAACCAATATCCACAACGCAAGCCAGCGCGTGACCGTGCCGGCATTCTTGAAAGTAGCAGCATGAATTGCATCGACCAGATCGTGACCGACCGCTACGCCGCATATCACGGCGACTGCGTGGAAGTGTTGAAGGGCCTGCCGGCCGCAAGCATCGGCTATTCGATCTTCTCGCCACCGTTCGCCAGCCTCTACACCTACAGCAACAGCCCGCGCGACATGGGCAACGTGCGCGACGATGCCGAGTTCTTCGAGCATCTGGACTTTCTCATCGCCGAGCTGCGGCGCGTGATGAAGCCCGGCAGAAACATCAGCTTTCACTGCATGGACATGCCCAGCAGCAAAGAGCGCGACGGCGTGATCGGCTTGAAGGACTTTCCCGGCGATCTGCTGCGGGCGTTCCAGCGTCATGGATTCATCTTCCATGCCAAGGTGACGATCTGGAAAGACCCGGTGACCGCGATGCAGCGCACCAAGGCGCTGGGCCTGCTGCACAAGAGCGTGCGCGAAAACTCTGCGATGTGCAGGATGGGCATTCCTGACTACCTCATCACGGTGCGCAACCCAGGCGAGCAAGAAGACCGCGTGACGCACGGCGCCGAGTTCCCTGTGGACTTGTGGCAGAAGGTGGCGAGCCCGGTATGGATGGACATCAACCCGAGCGACACTTTGCAATTCCGCAGCGCGCGTGAGCACGACGACGAGCGCCACATCTGCCCGCTTCAGCTTGACGTGATCCGGCGTGGCGTGATGCTTTGGACGAACCCGGGCGACATTGTGCTGTCGCCATTCATGGGCATTGGCAGCGAGGGCTATGTGGCGCTGGAAATGGGCCGGCGCTTTGTCGGCGCCGAACTGAAAGCCAGCTACTACGCGCAGGCTGCGGCCAATCTTGCGGCCGCCACCGCAAAGACCGAAGACCTCTTCGCTGCTTGAGCGCGGGGTATTAGTGAAGCCGAACTTGAATTCGACCGCGAAACCTGCGGCGTAACACCGGCAGCACCCCATGCCCACCTCGGAAGCGAACGTTACGCGCCGCAGCGCGCCGCTACTGCGCGAGGCGCCGGCACGCACCCAGTCGCCGGCTCCTCAGCGCGAGCTCGGCGGCATCGCTCCTGGCCAGCCGGGCTACCTGCACCAGCAGGTCATCGCCGCGATCCGCGTGCGGCACTACAGCCGCTGCACCGAGCAGGCCTACTGGCGCTGGGCGGCCCAGTTTGTGCGCTGGGCAGGCAAGCGCCACCCGGCGGAGATGGGCGCCGCAGAGATCCAGCAGTTCCTCAGCTATCTGGCCACCGATCGCGACGTCTCGGCCAGCACGCAGCGCCAGGCGCTGGCGGCGCTCCTCTTCCTGTACCAGAAGGTGCTGGAGATCGACCTGCCTTTCATCGACGGCATCGTGCGCGCCAAGCAGCCGCAACGCCTGCCGGTCGTGCTGACGCGGGACGAGGTCGCGCGCCTGTGGCAGCAGATCCCCGATGCCTGCCCGCGAGGCCTGGTGCTGCGCCTGATGTACGGCACGGGCCTGCGGCTGATGGAAGCGCTAAGGATCCGAGTTCACGACGTCGACTTCGCGACCGGCAGCATCACCGTGCGCGGAGGCAAGGGGGACAAGGACCGCACCGTCATGCTGCCGCGGACCCTTGATGCGCAGCTCCGCGAGACCCTGCGCCAGCGCGAGGCTTGGCACGTCATCGACCAGGCCACCGGCCACGCCGACGTGGAGCTGCCGCACGCGCTGCATCGCAAGTACCCACAGGCCCCGAGGCAGCTGGGCTGGCAGTTCCTGTTCTCGACGCCGGCTTACTGCACCTGCCCCAGGACCGGCGCGATCCGCAGGCATCACCTGCACGAGGACGGCATCCAGCGCTTGATGGCCCGGGCGGTGGCCAAGGCCCGCATCGGCAAGCGCGCGACGCCGCACACGCTGCGCCACAGCTTCGCGACGCACCTGCTGCAGGCCGGCTATGACATCCGAAGCATCCAAACCCTGCTGGGCCATGCCGACGTCGAGACGACCATGATCTACACCCACGTCCTGCCGGCCAGCCAGGGCGGCCGCGGCGTGGTCAGCCCGCTGGACGCACTCCCATGAGCCTCTGGCAGGCCATGTTCCTGGCCGAGCGCTACGGCCGGCTGACCATGACCCTCGACGAGGTCGCGGATCAGATCGGCATCGCCGCCGGCACGATCCGAAACCGCCGCACCGCGGGCGAGTTCGCGTGGCTCAGGCTCGACGGCCGCGAGCTGCGCGCCGACGTGCAGGACGTGGCTCTGTACCTGGCTGAGCAGCGGCGTACTGCTCGTGAAGGGACTCCAGAGACACCGCCACATAGCGAGAGTGAACCTCGTCCGACCGGTGACCCGTCACGGCCTTCCGGGCGTCGGCGTCGAAGCCCAGCTCCCGCAGACGCGACGTAGCCTCCCGCCGCATGTCATGCAGGCGGAGGTCGGGGATGCCGAGCGCTCGCGTCGCCGCGGTGACGTTATCGGTCAGGGTCTCCGGCGCGACTGGGAAGATGCGCGGCTCGCGCGGGCGCCTGGGCTGGCGCTGCACGACTTCCCAGGCATCGCCCAGCAAAGGCACCCATTCGTCGCGCGCTTCGATGCGCCGCGGGTGCTTGCGCTGCCGCACCAGGACGGCACGGCGCAGCTCGTCGAGGTCCTCCCAGGCGATGCGCGCGAGCTCGCCACGACGCAGCCCCGTCACTGCAGCCACCCTTACCGCGTCGGCGACCACCGGCTGCCGCGCGTCGAGGTCGACCAGCAGCCGGGCCAGCTCGTCCTCTGTCGGTCGGCGCGTCCGCCGCTCGCCGCCGCTGATCAGCTGACCGTAGTGCAGGATCGGCCGCGCCAGGCCGACCACGTCCGGCAGAGTAATGCGCAAGTAGGCGGCCGTGTGTCGGATCGCGGTGCCCAGGGCGGACAGCTCCATGTTGATGGTGTACCCGCCAGCCCCTTGCTCCTGCCGCATTCGCGCCCAGCGGGCAAGCGACTGCGGGTCCAGATCGCGAACGCGCTTCACGCCGAGGTCCTCCTCGAGGTGCTGCAGCATGTAGTGGGTGTTGGACGCTGAGGCGACCGCCCGCCCCAGGTCCGCGCGCATGTCGCGGTATCTGCGCAGCAGGTCGGCGACTGTCATCTCGTCGGCATCAAGCGCCGCGGCGCCCTGCTCGATCCCGGACTCAACCCGCCGGGCCCAGGCCTCAGCCTCCCGGCGAGTGTCGAAGGTGCGCGTCATTGCACGATGGCCCCTGCGGCGCACCTGCGCCCGCCACTTGCCACCGATGGGTATGATCGACGCCATGGCCGTAGCACTCCTGTAGCAGTCCTGTAGCACCCGGGTCGTGATTGCCCGTGATGCGTCAGGATGCCACAGGAGGTGGCGGGAGTCCTGAAAACAGCGACCGCAGGCCCTTCCCGCCGTAGTTCAGGGGACCGGCTTACCTATGGAGCGGCAGCCTCGGTAGCACCAGCCGTAGCACTCAGCGCACGACCTGCAGCTCTATCGCCCGAGAGTCCTTGCGCGCCTGGTTGGTCACGATCGACACGATTACGCGACCGCGGGACCCGAGTACGGCAGTGGTCTGGCATCGCACCCACGCCGTGACGCTGCCGCCTGATCGGCTGTCGCTCATCCGTTCGAACGGCCCCTCGACCGTGACGGTGTGCGAGGTGATCGATTCGCCATCGGCCAGCCACGGGCCCTGCTCTTGCGGCGTAGCGGCCCAGTCGACGACATAGTCCAGCTCGGCGCCGGGCCGGATCTGCTTGGGATTGGTGGTCATGGGTGTCTTTCAGGGTTTCGGCACCGCCAGGCGCCGCGCGTTGGCCGCGACGGCAGCGGTTCTGAGGTCGGTCGGGACCGTGACGCGCCGCAGGTCGGTCGACGCCGAAAGCCGGCGAGTTTCGGCGGCCACAGCCAAGCGCCGCTGATCGGCAGCGACCAGCTGCCGACGCGAGGCCGGCGTCGGCGTGATCGCACGCGGCTGGAGGTTGAGCTGGAAGAGCAGCATGGCAGCCGGTCAGACAACAAAGACACCGCCCGCCACTTCAGCCGCCCGTGGCCAGCCACGCCTGGTACTCGGCCCGGGTGGCTGCCTCGTCCCAGTCCGTGCCATCAGCGTTGAGCACTTGGAACACATGCTCGCCGTGTCGAATGTGGGCGATGCTAGGGTTGAAGGTGTCGGGGATCATCAGATGGCCTTTGCGATAGAACCGGCTGTGGTGCGCGCTGCGGCGCCGGCGCCGTTGACGACCAGGAGGCGCCAGTAACGCCAGCTCGGCCGGTGGACGATCTCCGCGTAATGAGCTCCACCAGTCACCGCGGACGCGGCCACAGCTTTGACTCGGCGCCAGTTGGTGTTGTCTCGGCTTACCTCCAGCGCGAGTGTGAAGGTCACGTCTTGCTCGGCGGAGAGCGAAACCTCCTGCGCATAGGTCGCCGCGTTGGCAAAAGCGGTCGCAGTCGCGGTGACTGTGGCGTCCCGGCTGGTGCCGGTGAACGTGGCGCCCGCGCCCAGCGCCGTGCTGGTGTCGTCGTACCAGATGCCAGCACCGGCCAGGAAGCCTGCTCGCACCGTCGCGGCGGCCAACGTTGCGGTCAACGATCCCGAAACCTGCGCCAGCAGGTTGGCCGCGGTGTTGCTGGCGACAAGCTGCGCTGCGCCAGTCCACGGCTCGGTACTCAGCCGGCTGAACGCCCGGATCGAGCCACCTGTGATCGTCGTGGCGATGCGCAGGCGCAGGAAGTTGCAGCGAATAGGGAACGTGTAGACGATCTGAGAAGCAGATGCAGTGATGGCCGCCGTGATGGGAACGCCTGTCACCAGCGCCGCGTTGAACACCGGCAGCGCGACCCAGCTAGTCCCGTCGTTGCTCTGCTCGAAAATGAACGTCCCACCGGTCCCGGTCGACACCACCTGCACCGACGCGGCGCGGTAGCCCGCGACGCTTAAGCCGGCCGCGCCAGCGGTCGGCGCCAGGATGTTGTTGACCACGGCCGTCTGCGCGGCGGCGCCAGTCAGGACCAGCGGCAACTCCGTCACCGGCTGGGTGCCCGTGGAGTCAGAGTCGCCCAGCGAGCCGAAAGCGCAGTTCAGGTTGAAGGTCGTCGTGGTCGCCGCGCCTGTGTTCTGTGCGATAACCCGCAGGAAGTTGCCGTTGATGGTCAACGATCGGGCAAAGTTCGCGCTGGCCGGCACGTAGAAGACGATGTCCGGCACGGCGAAGGTGCCCGCCAGGTCGATGAACTGCCGCACCGTGACCGTCATCGGCTGGTCGCTCGTCATCAGGATCGAAAGCGAGGGCTGGTCCTGCGGCGCCTCGATGTCACCCGTGAAAGACGCGCCGGCCGCGAGTTGCGTGGTGCTGCTGTTGGCGGTGCTGATGGGGTAGTTGTACGCAGACAACCGACTCGGGACTGGATCGGCCCGCAACTGCGCATCGGTGACCGGCCCAGACACAGGCACCGCCGCAGCCCGCAGCTGCGCATCGGTGACGGGCCCACTCACAGGCACTGCAGCCGCCCGCAGCTGCGCGTCGGTCACCGGCCCAGAGACCGGTTGCGTCACGCCGCTGCCGTCGACCGGCATGCGGCCGCCGACCAGCGCCGGGATTCTGGCCAGGAGCGTCGTCCAGTTCTGCAGCGCCCGCTTGAACAGCGCCACGACCCCGGCGGTGCCCGTATCGCTGCCGGCCGCTGCATCGGCAGGCGCCCCCAGCCCTGAGGCCACGGCAAGTGCGGTCGTCTCCGTCGCGGCACCGGTCGGCAGCGGCAAACTGGCCGCGCTCACCGGCATGGGGTTTGCATCGCCAAGCAGTTTCTCGGTCGGCCCGCCGCCGCCGACGTCCATCTGCATCACCTGCGTCTTGGGTCCGTCGTCGACGCGCTGGGTCGTCCGCGACAGATCGCCGCCTTCGCCTGGGTTCAGTCGGGTGTTGTCGGTCGGCATGGTCTTCGTCTGGTAGCTTGATCAAGGGTTGGGGGTCAACGGGCCAGCTGCGCCGTCTCCGGCGACGGCTTCGACCGCCCGCCGATGCCGATCGGCACACTCGCGGTACAGCGCAGCCCAGTCGACCAGGGTGCGCAGCACAGCCGCTCCGGATCCATCAGCGGGCGGCGTCAGAGGCGGGCAGGCCTGGCGCAGGCTGGCTGGCAGCACTGCCGGCGCCGGCTGCGGTGGCGACGAGGCGCAGGCCGTCAGCATCCAGGCACACGCCATCGCGGTAGACCGGACGATCGACAATGCGGTCGACCTCGCGGGTGACGACCTCGCGCTGGATGCGGATGGCCGCTCGCTCGACCTCGTGGGCGCCCGCCGCCTGGTCGAGGACGCGCGCGGCAATACGCTCGGATTCACGCTGCGTCTCCAGCCGGTCGGCGTCCGCCGCACGCCAGCGCCAGCCCTGGGCCTGCCAGCCGGCGGTGAATGCGGCCACGACAGCGGCCAGCAGCACAGCGGTTGCGATCCATGCGGTCACGCCAACGCAGCCAGGCCACGCTCGCTGAGCTGGCGCCGCCGGTCCTTCTCAAGCATGCCCGGGCCGTTGACCACCCGGGTGATCGAGTCCCACTCCTGCCGGTCGGCCAGCAGATTGCACTTGTTGCTGTGCCAGAACCAGGCCGCGGTCAGGCAGGCATCCTGCGGCTCTGCCACGAGCTCGGGCTGGTCGACGTAAGGCCGGCCGAGAGCTTCCGCAGCGTCGGTGTAGTTGTCCTTGCCGGTCAGCTGCTTCAAGCCGCGGCCGCGGTAGCGCCAGCCGTCGCCGCTGCGCTCGTCGCCATTGCCCAGTCGCAGCGAATACACCCGGTTGGCCAGGCGCTGCGGGTTGTTGACAAGCGTGGCGGCCACCATCAAGTCGGGCACGCGAGACGGGAAGACTCGACGGATGCGGTCAGGGTCGCGATACGTCAGGTCCTCCTGCAGCGCGGTGAAGTCCCGGGACTCCACGCGGCACTGCGCGACAAACCCCGCCAACCGCGCGCGAGTGTTGATCTCGAATCGCTCGCAGGCCGCGGCCAGCGGAGCACTGAAGAGCCGCGCAGTAGCCGGCGCAATGCCGGCGGCGATCAGTGCCTGTGCCGTCACGATCATCGCTTGATCCCTTCCGGCGCACCGTGGCGCCACCTGTAGCCACCCGCGAGCAGGAATGCCATCAGCCCAGCCACCAGCGCCAATCGCCCCCACGGGGGCGGCAGGACCAGCAGGCCGGCCACGCCGAGCCCGAGCGCGAAGTGCTGCCAAAAGACCACCGGGTCCGTCACGCCTCGCTGCATGTGGTTGATCCGGCACAGCACGGACCACAGGGCCACAAGGCCCAGGACCACCGCCAGCGCATCGACGACCGCGGTCATTGCTCACCTCCGCCGAATCGGCGCCGCACGATGGCCTGTATGGCGGTGCGCCCCCATTCAGGCCAGTCGTGCCAGAACATCGGGATGGCCACCGCAATGGGAAAGAACAGGTGCTTCGCCCCGCCAGCGGGGACCCAGGATGGCACCACGCCGGCGACGATGCTCGCCAGCGTCACCGTCAGGCCCATGGTGACCACCAAACTGCTGGCCAGGAACAGCAGGACCCGCCGCCGCGACTCCGGCTGGCGGCGATAGCAGCCGACCATCGCACCGCCGATCCAGGCAAACAGGATGACGGCGTAGGTGCCGACCGCCTCTGCGAGCTGGGGGCCAATCAGCACCGCTGCGACCGCCACCGCCACGGCGACGAAATCGTGAGCCGGGACCGTCATGACGCCCTCCCCGCCGCGACGGCGACGCACACCGTCAGCAGCCACAGCCCCACCAGGCCCAGCGGCACACCCAGCAGCGCGCTGCACTGCGGCTGCCCGGGCTGGACCTCCCAGGGATGCACCAGCCAGGCCAGCGAGCAGCCGGCCTCACTGAGCGCCAGGCACACCGCCAGCAGGCAGGCCAGCCTGACCATCCGGCCACCCAGGTACGTGCCCACAGCGGCCAGCGTCGCCATGGTCGCCAGGGTGACGTTGGCGCCGACGTTCCACACGTCAGCCTCGGCGGTCAGCGGCGCCAGCCACCACCCGAAATGCCCGAGCCCGACCACGGCCAGCAAGCCGCAGGCCAGCCGGGCGTCCTGGATCCGCGTCATCGCGGCACGCGCGGCCGTGGACCGGCCAGGAATGGGACGACCTCGCGCACCGTCTGCACCATCGTGCGGTCGCCGCGCAGGCGGTAGCAGGTGAACGCCACGCCACCGGCAGCGCCGGCCAGGGTGAGCAGGACTTCGAACATCGCAGGGCTCCTTTCAGCGTTTGATCGCAGTGATGCGCAGATATGACCGGAACATTGCGATGGCGGGATTGCCTCCAGCACGTTCCGACACGAGCTGAAACGACAACTCCACCCCAGCCGAGGCTGCGAAGCTGTAGCTCACTGGCAGCAGTTGAGCGGCTGTCGTGGACAGCGGCGCGTTGGACAGCTCTGTGCGGCTGCCGCCCGAGGGGGTCACACCCCAGCCCAGCCGGTTGCCCGAATCGCCGATCACATTGGTGGCGGTGAGGTGTCCGGTGACCTCAATCGTGCACGCTGCGGGCGGCGTGTAGAGAACTGTGCGTTGAGTAATCGTCCCCGTGCCGACGGTCGCGCCTGCAAAGTCGTGGTCGTCGAAGACGATCTCTGTCGCTGCGCCGGGCGCGATCCCACCGGTCCCCGGCCGGGTGTCCTGCCACACGCCACTGACCCGCAGGTATCGCCGCTCTCCATCGTCGCTGTCGATCCACTCGTCGCCGTCCAGCACATCCGCATCCGCCGGGGCGCCGGCCTGGCGGAAGGTCTTCGGCCCACGACGCATTGCGACGACATGCAGTGCCGTCGCTGACCACCGACCGCGCACGTAAGGGCTCCCCTGTACGAAGCGCGCGCGGAACAGATAGGCGCGGCCACCTCGCAGCCCCGGGATCAGGGCGCGGCTGCTGCCGCCCTGCTCCTCCCAGATCAGCCAGTCGCCAGCCGGCAGCGCTTCGTCGAGCGGCCAGTACTGAACTTCGACGCGGCCGCTGGCGCGGATACTGGCGTCGGCGACCGCCGTCCAGGTCACCAGCACGCGCGACAGGATGCTGTTGTCCAGCAGAGTGGCGCCGCCGCTGGTGACCGCCAAGCCCGCCAGCGTCGGCACCGCCGAGGGGTCGCGGATCGCGCCATTCGGCGCCGGGTCGCGCCCGGTCAGCTCGGACAGCGGACTCCAGAGCAAGGCGCTGACCTCAGCGGTCGTCAGCTGCACGCCGCCAGAAGGGCTCCACTGCCAGGACGTCACCTCGTGCGTGACGCCCGTCATCAGGCGTGGGATGGCGATGGCCATCACGTCCCACAGCTCGAGTCGGTACGCGTGCAGGTTGCACAGCCACTGCGCGGTGAGGCTCGCCTGGGCCTGCCGGATCTCGATGCTGGCCAGGTGCTGCGCGTGCGCGATGTGCGACACGGCCGGGTACTCGACCTGGCGCAGGTACTCGCCCTGCGCAGCAATGAGCACCGAGTCTCCAACGGCGGGGAACGGCAGCATCTGGTATCGCTGGCTGGCGTCAATGCATTTGCCCACGACGCGGTTGCACGCCACTTCAGGCGGCTGGCCGACCTCGATGCGCACCGGCGGCTCCGTGCCCGGGCGGCCGGACTCGTCCAGCGGCTGGGCGATCCAGTCTCCCGTCATCGTGGCGGCCGTGCTGGCCAGCGCGCCGGCACGCACGCGCCACACTCCGCCGGCCCACCCCTGCCGGCCGGCCATGGCCTCCATCAGGTCGTCCAGCACCATCGCAGGCTCCGCGTCGCTGCTGATGACGTGGTGGCAGCGGTACCGCGGCAGCGTCACCGTGCTGAGTCCGTCGTCGGGCATGCGCAGCGCGAAGTCCGTGCTGATGTCGCTGCTGTTGCCAGCGGCCACCCAGTCGCTCAGCCGCAGATCGGGCCCTGTCAACGCCATTCCGTTGGGCCACAGCGCATACCGCAGCGTGCACACGGCGGCGTTGTCCGTCCAAGCCCATGTCGCGGCGTTGTCGATCCGGTGCGCTCCGCTGCCGCCGGGGACGGTGCTGTCCAGCCGCGGGTCGTAGCACTTGGCGCCGCGCATCACTGCGGTGACGTTCGGGCGCCCTTGCGGGAAGACGTCCGGGTCGTAAAGCACATCGACCACAGCCAGCGCGATGCCCGCGAACCGGTCCGTGCTGGTGATCTCGCCGGGGTACTCGGCAGCCAGATCGGCGCCGACGTTCTGGGCGGCGGTGCCAAGGTAAGGCCGGATCCGGACGAGCGCTGTGCTGGTGTCCGTGTCGTAACTCACACGGTATGGCAGGTCCGGGCTGCCCCCGCTGACGCTGACGGTCAACGCGGCGACGCTTGCGGTCACCGGCACCGCCATTTCGCCATCCGTGCCCGCACCGACGATCTGCACCGCTTTGGCCGTGCCTGCCAGGTAGTTCGAAGGCAGGGAAACGGTCGCCGTGCCAGCGCCCGACAAAGTGCCCAGCACCGTGGCGGCCTCGCTGTTGGCCTTGCGCCAGCGCGGGGTGGTGACCCAGCCGGAGCCGTCCAGCGTGACAGGCTGGTCGTCCAGGTACCAGCCCTCGATGGCGTCGATCTCGTGCCCGGCCAGGGACACGATCATCGTGAGCCGCTCGCTGTTTGTGCCGCTCACCCACCGCCGCCTGACGCCCTCGACCGCCCGGACGCGGCCCAGCACCAGAGTGCGCGGCGCATCCGGCAGCAGGTCGACCATCTCGAGCCGGTCGACCTGCGACTCGTTGAACTTCCGGATCTGTTCGCGACGCAGCCGGCGCTGTTGACGCTTCTGGTCGTTTGCGTTCAGCCCGATGCCAATGGCGATCAGGTACGGGTTGCCGAGAAACGTCCCGGCCAGTTGGAACAGCGAACCGATGAAGCTCATGGCGTCATTCCGGCTGCCTGAAGTAGGCCGCGGCCGGCCACACCAGCGGTGGCGCGTCGGTCATCGGGTCGACGTCGAGCGAGGTATCTCCCGCGTACAGCCGCTGCTGCTGCTCGTTGGTGTAGCGCGTCGGCTTTCGGCGCAGCGCGCGCACGCCGCGGTGCTCGCAGCGCAGCGTCACGGTCGCGCTGGGACCGTCGACGATCTCACGCGTGGCGACGGTGCCGCGCCAAAGCTCCAAGGCGTCAGGCATCGCACCGGTGTCGGGGTCAACGAAGCCCTCCAGCACGCGCACGGCCGCGCCTTCGATCGCGTCGTCCAGCCCCAGCGCGATCTGCGCCTCTGTCGCGCCCGGCAGCACGATCTCAAGGCTCGGCAGCCCTGTGCCGTCGTGCGCGATCGCTGATGCGCCCACGATGTCCGGCTGCCACGTGTACCCGCCGAAGACGATGGGCACGCCCGCAGCCGTGAGCCGCTGCGGCGCCGGGGTGTAGAGGATCTCGACCAGCTGCGCCATGGGGATCTGCTCACCGGCAAGCGCTCGGTCGAGCAGCGCCTGGCCGCCTGCGTTCAGCGTGCGCACGTCAGAAAGCCTCGACCAAGGTCAGCTCGAGCGGCTGCTGCACCAGGCCGGGCGTGTACGCCGCCGCAAGCTCTGCAGCCGCAAGCTCGAAGGTTGACGTCGGCGAGTTCCAGGACAGGGCCGTGCCGGAGGTCACCGAGCGCCGCAGCGGCAGCACCAGCGGCACCGTGGCAGCGCCGGCGTCCGTGAACGCCACGGCCGACCCAGCTTGCAGCAACTGGCCGCCCACCACGCCCAGAAAGTCACCCGCAGCCAGCGACGCTGAGCCCGCGAACGCGCTCGCCGCCGCGCTTTGCTCAAACTGCCAGTCGTCGAGGTTGATCTGGGCGATGCCAGTCGCCGGGTTGGCCTGGGCCCAGACATAGGCGCGCACGCTGGCAGCGTTGCTGGGCGCCGTTGCGGTGTGCGTCAGCCGCGCCGCGCTGAGCGGGGCGGTGACCGTTGTCTGGGCATTGCTGAGCACTGTGGTGCCATCGGCAGCCATCCAGTCCCAGTACAGGCGAAGGCCGCACGCCGTGGCCGACAAAACCGACACGGCCATGCTGTAAGGCCGCCCAGGGATGATGCCGGCCGCGTCCTGCCGGACTCCAATGGCGTCGCCGGATGAGGTGCCCAGAGCGGCGGCCGTGATGCGCTGCGACCGCAGTCCGGTCGCGCCTGGCAGAGGCGGACCGGCCTCGAACGTGACCGCGCCGGTCGACCCAGTGATGTACGAATGCATGTGGTCTGAGCGACCGTTGGCATCGGTGTCGACCTCGAAGCTGCCGCCCAGCAGCATGTTCGGCGCGGGCGCCGCACCGATGACAGACACCGAGGACGCGCCGGCCGCGGCGCTGGCGCCGAGGGTCATGCTGCCGCGGGCGTTGCCCAGGGGCACGCTGCGGTGCCAGGGTCGCAGGCGGACAAGGTCGCCACTGGCCACCAGCGACTGCAACCAGGCCTCCCGCGCGGCAGCCTGGGCGGCGTCGCGCCAAGCCGGCAGGGTCACGGTCACGACCTGGCGGTGGCCAAGGTGCGCCACGCGCTGGCGCTGGCCGCCGTAGAAGCCCGCCCAGCCGCTGGTGGGCACGCGCGCCCCCCAGGTCAATGTCTGAGGCTCCCACTGCGGGCCGGCAGGCCAGTCTCGTGTCGCCATGGTCAGCCTCCCAGGCCCAGTGCCAGGTTGCGCTGGCGCCCGCGCTCGAACTCGCGCAGCGCCCGCTCGACGTCGCCGTCTGCGCCGCGGCCGACATTGCCATTGAAGTTGAGGATGTACGTGGCGCCGCCACCCGCGCCGGATCCGGCGTTCTGCACCGGCTCGACGCGGCCGCTCTGGCGGCTGAGCAAGTAGTCCTTGCCGCCAGATCGGAACATCTCGCCGGGGCCGCCGTACTCGTTGACGCTGTAGACGCGCCCCGGCGCGGTGCCGCCACCGGTGGCGCGCGCGCCGCCAAACAGACCGGCCAGGAAACCCGTCAAGGCGCCAGCGTTGTTGCTCTTGCCGCCACCGAAGAGGTACTCGTTCAGCTGGGCGGCAGCGGCCTGCGCAATCATGCGCTGCAGGGTCTGGCGCCAGAGCTCGCCGATGCTCGCGAAGTTGCCCGCCAACAGGCGCTCCAGCGTGCTGCCCAGAGAGTCCTGGATGCTGGCCTGCGCCTGCTTGGCGAACTCGCTGAGTTGCTGGATCGGCTCGACGGCGTCCTCGCCCAGCCGCTTGACGACCACGCGCACACCTTCGGCCCACTGCTCGGCGCCGATACGGCCATCGCTGAAGGCCCGGTTCAGCAGCTCGACCTCCGCGGTGACCTCCTGCAGCTGCCCGGTCGGCGTCTGCGCCAGGATGGCGTCCAGCCGGGCCTTGTCGGCAGAGGCCTGCTTGGCGGCGGGAGAGAGCGCCTGCAGCGCCTCTTCGATGTCGAGGATTGCTTCGTCGATCGATCCGCCGCCGCCCGCCTGCCGAAGCTCGATCAGCGCCTGCAGCTCGAGCCGCAGCTCGGCGATCTTCTGGGCGTCGGTCTCTGTCAGCCGCTTGAGCGCCTTCTCGGTGACGTCGTCGATCTTGGCAAACGCGGGCTGCTGGGGCTTGTCGAGCGCTGGCCTGGACGCCTTGTCCTTGCCCTGCGGATCGAGCTCAATGCCAGGACCTTTGACCGAGGGCCTGCCCGTGCGCGGTTGGAAGGCTGGATCCAGTGCCGCAACAGGTTCGGCGAGCTGCTGAGACACGTCCTTGTAGAAGTCCAGCAAACGGGTGAGGCGCTCGCGCTGCTTGGCGAACACCTCGTCCTGCGCCGATCCGAACAGGCCCCGTGAATTCTTCTGCTGCGCTTCCAGTTTGGACAGTTCCTGGGTGTAGAAGCGCACACCGTCTGCGGCGTCGAAGAAGCCCTTGCCGGTGATGAAGTCGCCGAAGTTCAGGCCGCGGGCGGCCTTGATGCGCACCGCCACCTCATTGAGCGCCGGCAGCAGAGCGCTGACGAAGCTGCGCCCCACGTCGGTGGCGTTCTTGCTCAGCGCGGCCAGCTCCTTGTTGAACTTCTCGGCCTCGGCCGCCTGCGCGGCAGTGACAGTGGCCACGCCGGCGCCGTTTTCTGCCAGGTCCTTCAGCAGCGGCGCGACCTCTCGCACGCTCTTGCCGAAGAGTTCCTGCACGAGCCGGGCCTTGTTGGCGTCGTCGGCGTACCCGCTCAGCGCCTTGGCCACCGACTGCAGGGCCTGCGTCGGGTCTTCCCGGCGCAGTTCAGCGGCAGACAGGCCGATGCCCTTCAGCGACTGCTCCAGCGGCGAGCCGGGCTGCGCCTCCTGAAGCACCTTGTTCAGCTTCAGCAGCGCCGCGCCCGCCACGTCGATGGTGGTGCCCGTGCGGGCCGCAACGTCCTCCAGCGCCGACAAGCTCTCGACGGTTGCGCCCGTGGCATCTGCCAGATCGTTCAGCGAATCCAACCCGTCGACCGTCGCCCTGAAGAAGGTCGAAAGCCCCGCCACCGACAGTGCGCCGGCCAGCGCAGACCCGACGCTGGTCGCCAGGCCAGACAGCCGCTGGTACCGCGACTCGATGTCGGCGGCCGTCTTCTGGGCGATTCGGCCCGCGCGATCCATGCCCTGCTGCAGCTGCGCCAGCTGGGCGACCAGATCAATAGACAGGGTTGCGAGTGCCACGGGTTGAAGTCCTTGGTGTCAGGCCATGCCGTTGTGCTGCGGTGGGCGGTGGTTTCGGATCACGCCGAGGCGGCGCACCAGCCCATCGACATCGCACACGCCGAGCAGCGCCACGACGACATCGAGCCCGGCCCACTCGATGCCGCCCTGGCCGTTGGCCAGCAGCCTCCAGGCCGCGAATGCAATGAACTCATCTTGGTTGGCTTGCGCGGTTTCGCCCCTGATCTGGACACCGGGCGCGGCGGCATCCAGCAGGGCCGTCAGTTTTTTGCGGCTTCCTCGGTGCGCTTGAGGTGCGCTGAGATTTGCTCGGCGATGGCTTCTGCGATCTTGCGGACCATCGCCACGTGATCGCGCACCCACGCGGCCCAGAGTTCGGGGTCGAACGGCACCGAGTCACTCGCGCCAATGGCCGGGCCGAGAAGATCGGCCTCGGTGAAGCCGCGCCAGTCCTCCACGTACTCGCACACGTGGTCGACCGTGACGCCGGCCGTGAAGCGGTGCAGCTCCGCCTCCAGCGGGCGCCGAAAGCACACCTCTTGCGCCGGGTTCTCGCCGACAGCCGGCCGCAGCTCCACCCAGTGGCGGCGCTGCTCGCGGAGCTGCTTGAGCACCAGACTGGTCACGCGGCACCTTCGATGATGAAGCCCTTGACCGTGACGCTGATGCTGCCGGTTCCGGCCTGGCCCTGCTGCACGTCGCGGCCGGGCTTGCTGGGCTCGCCGCGGAAGATGGCCACGTCGCCGTTGGACCAGGTGACGCGGAACACCAGCAGCGTGCTGTTTCGCGCGGCGCGCCGCACGAGCTGCAGCGCCTGGCTGGCCAGACTCTCGGCCAGCAGGTTGATCGTCACCGTCTCGGCTGCCAGCAGGCCATTGCGCTCCTGCCGGATGTTGTCGATCAGCCGCGTGACGTTGAGCTTTTCGCCCTCGCCGCCGCCCTCGGCGATGCTGGTGGCCGATGCCAGGGTGGCCCAGGCGGTGATGGGGATGTAGTTGCCGCCGGTGTAGGCCGGGAACAGCGTGGTGTCGATGTCCTCGAGCGAGAAGGTGTTGGTCGCGGGCGAGAGCACGCGCACGGCTTGGCCGTCCAGGTTGACCATGCCGGTCACCTGGGTCATGTAGCCCACCGACTTGGCCGTCAGGCCGTGCGCGGTGGCCGTGGCAACGCCAGGATTGGCCTGGGTGACGCCCGAAACCGTGATGGCCGAGCCTTCCGTGAGACCGACCTCGACGCGAACGCCGCGGCCAATGATGAGATCGCCTGCTGCCATTTCTGGCTCCTTTCAGTGCTGAGATGACCGGCCGCGGGGCCGGCAGTTGCCGGAAACAACAAGGCCCGCACGCGGCGGGCCTTGGACGTGACGGGTGGCGTGTGGACTCAGGCCCACCACTCCACCGTGAGCTGCTCGCCGTCGAGACCAGCCTCGGAATCGAACGCAGTGGTGCGGTCGGTGACCGCCACCCCACGAGCGACAGGCGCCGTCGCCAGCGCCGCGGCGACCTGATCCGCCACCTGCGTGGCTTGCGTTGCGGTGCGCGCCCAGCACTGGATCGAAAGCGTCGCCGCATCGGCGATCACCTGGCCCAGCAGGTTGAGCGTGTAGTCGTGCCGCGCCGACAAGACGACGAACGGCGGCTCGTCGTCGGCCAGCGTTGCGTTCTGCGCGATGCGGTCGGCCACCAAAGCGGCCAGGCCAGCGTGCGCCCGCAGCAGGGCGATGCAGTCCGACTCGGCGCTCATGGCGTGATGTCCGGCGCCGGAGCGCGCGGCCGGTTCAGCTTGGCGATCGCCGGGCCGATCTTGGCCTTGAAGATCTCCAGCGCTTGAGCCAGGCGCTGTGCGGCGGGCTGCAGGAACGGGCGCGGAGCGGCGCTGGACGTGCCGAACTCGACGAAGCGCCAGTAGAAGGGATCTCTCGGCGACCTAGCACCGCGCGCGGCCTTTGGGGCCGGGCGGACGTTCACGAACACGCCCACGTCGCCCTTGCGCCGCGCGATCTTGCTGGTGCGCACGGAGATTGCGCTGCGCAGAGTACCCGGCGCACGCACGCCGCGCCGCACGGCGGAGTCGGTGGCAGAAATCACTGGCGCGAGCCGACGTGCGTCGTTGCGCACCACGCGAGCGCCGGCGGCCAGCGCGTTGCGCAGGGCCTTCTTGCGCAACTTGGCCGGGATCTCCGACAGCGCCTGCTTCAGGTCGGGCAGGCCGCGAATGGTCGCGCTGATCATCGTGCGTCTCCGGTGCCGCTGGAGCACATCAGCTCGAGTACCTCTCGCTGGCCGCGGACGTCGATCGGAGGGCCCTGCACCTCGTAGGCCTCGCCGCGCCACAGCACTCGCCACGAAGCCTGCACGTCGGTGCGGAAGCGGATGGTGAACTTGGCCACCAGCGATGCCTGCATCTGACCGGCCGCGAAGTAGTCACGACCGCGCAGAGGCTCTGCTGCGGCAAAGACCGTTTCGACATCCAGCCAGGTCTCCAGCGCCTGGCCGCGGTCGTCGCGGCCGACGGTTCGACGCTGCAGGGTGATCTGCTCGCGAAGGCGTGACGTCATCAGCACCAGAGTCGCTCCCCGTCCAGCAGCCGCTCGTGGAGCGGATTGGCCTGCAGGCGACCGTCAAGCAGCGCGCCCGGCTCGTCGATCCAGGCCGCCACGCACGCCAGAACGAAGGTGCGCACGCTGGTGGGCATGGGGCTGGCGGCCAGAACGCTGACGTCGATGCGCACGCGCGGCCCCCACTCTTCGCCCGCAAGCTCCGGCCAGTTCTGGCCGGGCACGAGCTGGATGCGGGTCAGCCGGTCCAACGCGGCAGCCTTGTACGCGGACGCGCTGAGCGTCGTCCAGTCCGCTGGCGCGGCGGCTGACCGGTAGCTGATCACCACCGTTTCGGGCTGCCAGCACGGCAGCTCGATGACCGATGTTTCCGGCCACTCGGTGAACTCCGCGCGCCGCGTCTGAGCCCGGTACCACCGACCGGTGATCTGTTCCGCCTGCTCCCGCGCAGCCGAAATGGCGATGTCGATCTCTCCGTCCAGAGCGGTGTCGACAATGCGGCAGCGCAGTCGTGCTTCGACCGCGGTGACCGGCTCCGGGCTGGTGGTCGGGTAGGACAGAAGGCGCATCGGATAGGACCTGGTGTTCTGGCTACATCAGCAGCACGATGGCGTTGTCCATCAGCGGAGGCAGCGTGATCTCGACCCAGCCCGGCTCACGGTCCATGCGCACGGGTCGCCCACCGACTTGGCCAGGCTCGAACCACTGCGCCGAGCTGACGTTGCCCAGCACATCCATGCGCACGCGCAGGCGCAGCGCTGACTGCCGCGCGTTGACCTGGGCGCCGGTGTACGAGGGCGCGGTGCCATACGTGCAGTTGTTGGTGTTGACCAGGTGCACGGCGACGCGGCCATCCGGGTGCGCGCGAAGGGTGGCCAGCGTGGGCCGGGTCGCGTCGGTCGCGCCGTTGACGATGACGGTGCGCAGGGGATCCAGGTTCGTGCCCGTGAGCCAGGCACGCGCCTGCACGTTGGATCCGGTCGGGATTGCCGCGCCGCTGTCGGTGAAGGTGGCGTCGGGCTCGGTCTTGACGACCAGATCCATGTCGGCCAGCGGGTACTGGCTCAACGTCCGAGTCGCGTCCAGACCCTCGCCCACCAGCGCCATCATCCACGGCAGATGCCGAGTCATCAGTGGCGTGATGATGTCGCGGCTGTAGCGCTTGAGCCGGTTGATGTCCCAGCCGGGCCCCACGTCCACCTCATAGGCACCCGCCCAGCAGTTGGTGGCGCTGCTGGCACTGTTGCTCACCGAGTTCGAATACCGCTCGTCGAGGTCAGGCACCGCCAGCGCAATCTGCGGCGGCACGTCGAAGCCGTCGAGCAGCTGGCTGCGGTGGATGCCGATCCAGTCGAACAGCGGCGCAAAGTCCGCAGGATCTGCGGTCCACTGCCAGCGGTTGCCTCCCTGCCAGCCGGTGAGGAAGTTGGTGATGTAGTCGAACACCTGCACGGGAACCGTGGGCATGCACCCGTTGGCCAGGGCCCAGGCGCAGGTGGCCCGGTAGTTGGCCGCGACGGTGACCGGCTCGGTGTAGGTGCTTGCGATCGGCGGAAAGTCGTCGAATGTCGGCGGCACCACGGCAAAGGTGCTGAACCGGTCGCCCTGGGTGTTGGGCGGGACGGCGCGGATGTAGGGATAAGGCGCCAACGTGGCACGCGCTCCGAACGCCCTGACACTGGCGCAGGCCAGCTGCACGCGCGCGAACCATGTCAACAGCCGCGTGGTGTCCGCCAGGTCGTGCCCCGACTGGTAGCCGGCCACCGGCTCGGTGTCGGCAGGGTTGAGCTCCACGATCAGGTTGTCGAAACCCGCCGCCCCCACCGCCATGTTGCACAGCGCGGCCCACGAGCTGGGGATGGCGGCGAAGCCGTTGTAGCTGCTCTCGATTCCGGCGGCGCGGTGCATCGGCCGCACTCGCTCGAGCGCATGCGTCATGCAGTACCGCAGCATGTGCCGGCGCCAGGCCTGGTCATGGACCGGGTGGTTGGCGCGGGTCTGCGAAACGCTGGCGGCGATGTACGCAGCGTCATTGGCGTAAGCGGCGCGCAGAAGCGCACCATAGCTCGGCACCTGGAACGAGCGTTCCACGTCGCTGCCGAACCCGCCGCCGTAGAACCAGAGCGTCGCGCAGGTGGTGAAGTCGTCATAGTGGACGCTGTTGCCCTGCGTCAGCCAGTAGGCGGTGCCGCGCTGGCTCTCGGTCAGGGCCGGGTCCACGGAGCTCAGCTGCCGATTTCGGTCGGCGTCCGAGCCGTAGTCGGCATACCCGAACACGTCCAGAGCCGGGATGCAGTTGGCCCCGTACAGGGTCTTGACGCCGAACGCCGGGTTGAGCGCCAGAGTCGCCGGCGACACCAGCCCGCCGACCACGCCACCGACCACGCGAAGGTTGCGCAGCGTCGTGCGCTGCTCAGCCATGTGGGCGGTGTCGAACTGCCACTGGCTGCGCGTCATGAAGGGGTAGAGCCGAGGAATGTCCCAGTCACCGGTGTAGGTGGCCGCCAGGCGCGGGCCGCCCTTGTAGACCCAGGAGCTGTAACCCGCCTCGGTGACACGGGCGAACGGCTGGTAGATCTGCTGGTCGTGCAGCAGCCCGCCGCGAGCAGCCGGGACCATCAACCGAATGGCTTGGCGGGCGATCATGCGCGCGGGCTCTCCGTGCTCCAGGCGACGCCGGTGCCGACCGAAAGGTTGGCGGAGATCGCGCCCTCGCTTGGCGCCAGGGTCGTGCCGAAGCCATTGCGGAATCTCCAGCGGACGTCGGCCACGGGGCTGGCCCCGCGGAAGTCGGCCGCCCAGTCGTCTCGCGTGAACGGCCGGCGCCACATCGCGACGTCAGCCACGCGGCCGAACCACTGACTGTTGGCTCCGTTGCCGGCACCCGCGCCGATGCGGAAGTCGGCCACCGTGCTGCCGGCGTACCAGTTGGCTGCGACGTGGGCCACGTTCACGTCGCGCGTCTGGATCACGCGATCGAGAGCGGTTTCGATCACGCCGTTAATCACGTCGACGGAGACGCCCAGGCGCATCCACTGGCCGACGCTTGAAACTCGCGGCCGGGCGATCTGGTTGGTCACGGCGCTGCTGACGCTGGCGCGCACGTTGGACCATTGGAAGTTGCCAACGCCGGCCGCGTCGGCGATCGCGCGCAGCAAGGTTGTGCCGTTCGAAAGCGCCACCGGGTAGCGGCTCCCGTCGTTGCCGGGGTGGGGCTTGATCCACATCGCCAGCGTGATGCCGGAGCCGCCGTAGATGCCAGCCAGCGCCGTCAGGCCGCCAGCGTTGGGCGTCAGCGTGCCGTTGGTCGTGCCGTCCAGCACCATGCTGCCGCTGTCGATCGCGACCAGCGCCGGCATCTTCGGCACATCTGGGGTCCAGCTCGTGTTGACGCCCATGGTGTGCGCAGTGCCCGCCAGGCTGCCGCTGTTGGCCAGGGCCGTGCCCAGGCCTTCGAGCATCCGGAGGTTGACGTCCGCGGACGGCTGCACGTTGTCGTAGTGGAACCGGCGCACCTGGTCCTGGGTGAAGCAGACGCCCGCCGTGGCGATGAACTGCGACAGCGCGCCACCGCTCGCCATGGTGGTGGTGGCGTTCCCACCGGTGAAGGCCACGCCCGGGCTGCTGGTGACGCCGACGATCTCGCCGTCCTGGTACAGCGTGGTGACGGTTCCGTCGAAGGTCAGCGCCGCAGTCCACCAGTCGCCGAGCGGCAGCGGAACGGCAGAGTTCAGGAGGCCCGTCACCGACAGCAGGTTGCCCGACGTGATGCCGAAGCTGCCGCCGGCGCTGTAGATCGTGCTCGAGACGCCTGGCGGCGAGAAGCCCCACACCATCAGGCTGTACGGCGCCGAGGTCGGCAGCGCAGGCATCCCCGTGTGCGAGACGCTTCCGCCACTGAAGCGGACGCTGCTGTAGAGGTCCGCCGCCAGGTGGCGGAAGCTGCCGTAGCCGCGAAGCACGTCAGACCCCCGTCGCCGAGATTTCGGCGCCCGACGGGAAAGCAGCAGCGCCGCGGACGCGCACGCCGGTGAAGTGCTGCCGGTTGACGACGTGCGTGATGCAGCTGTTCGCGGGGACGTTGAACCGCGGCGCACTGCCGTCGGACACGGTGCCCGTGCCGGTCGTGGCGTCGGCCAGGAACACCTCGAACGCCGTGGCCGTGGGGTTGCTCATGGTCAGCGAGTGCACGAAGCACGCGCGGGCCAGCAGCGTGGTGTCCACAGCATTGACTCGACCCAGGTAGAAGAAGGTCTCGCGCACCTGCCGCACGCCGTTGACCGAGTCATCGCCAGGCCGGATGGTCTGGTCGCGTGTTGGAAGTCCGCTCATTCAGAGCACCTCGATGGTCAGGGTGGAGGGAAAGTTGAAACGGACTTGGCGCGCGCTGTCCCCGGGGTATGGCCAGATAACCGCGTCCGTTTGCGTGGCGTAGGCATCCTGGAAGACTGCTGCGGTGACGGTGCCGGCCGAGTCGCGGGCGTCCATCGTCAGACTGCCAGTGCCCAGCACGCGCACCCGGAACGGCACCGCCGGCCGCATCCAGGCACCACTCGCGGCCATGCCGTTGACATCGGGCGCAGGCCCGTCGCCTTCCCTGAGCAGCTCCCAGCCGAGCCTGGCCGCCAGCAGGGCGCGCGCGCGCGTGCCGTCTTCGACCTGGCGCGACTCGCCCGGCATCCACACAAGCCCTGTGCCGGTGAGCGGCGTTTCAGGTCGGGGCTGGAGCCCTGTGTAGCGGATGGTTGGCATGACGAATGCTTCCTTGGTGCTGACAGACTGAGACGAAAAAGCCGCCCGGGTGGGGCGGCCCTTGATGTCTCAGCCCAGGGCTCAGGCCGGCGGGTTGGCCGTCGGCGCAATCTGCGGGTTGCCGAGCACGCAGACCGCAGAGACCAGCGCGGCCGAGGCGTTGTTGGCCGGCGTGATCGTCAGCCGCAGGTAACGCTTGACGCCGATGTAGCCCAGCTTGCGGCACTCGTTGTCGTCGTCGAACTGGAACCCGGCCAGCGCCTCGGTGCCGAGCAGATCTGCGTCGCCGACGGCCGTGTAGCCGGAGCCCGACGCGTCGGACTCTTCCAGCAGCACGGCGAAGGTGGCGTCCACGTCGGCGATGGAGCCGGTGGCGATCAGGAAAGTGACGGAGCCGAAGCCCTGCCGGTCGACGACGGTGCCGACCTGCGCGGTGTTGTCCGCCACGCTGACGGGGCTGATGACGCGCTTGACGTCGATGTTGTTCATCAGATCGTTGTTCACGGTTGTGACCTTTCAGTTTTGGGTGGGTGTGCCAGCCAGCAGGCGCACGAGGGCGCCTGCCGTCACGTTCACGCCGCGAAGCGCAGGAACTTGACCGCTTCGAAGTTCATCGCGCCGCCGCCCGTGCGCTTGGTCGTGTAGAACACGACATAGGGCTTGGCGGTGAACGGATCGCGCAGGGTGCGCACGCCGATGCGGTCGACGATGGTGTAGGCCTGGCGGAAGTCGCCGAAGGCGAGCGACAGCGAGTTGGTGGCCAGCGCCGGCATGTACTGATCGGTGCGCACCGGGTAGCCTTGGAGCCGCTCGGGAGCGCCCACCTGCATGCCCGGCTCCCAGAGGTACCGGTTGGTCGTGGATTCCTTGAGCTTGCGCGCCGCGGTGCGAACCTCACGGCGCATCAGCCACTGCGCGTTCGGCAGGAAGTGATCCTTCATGGCGCCCTGCAGATCCTGCAGCGGGTCGAACTGGGTGGTGTGGAACGCACCGTTGGCGCCGGTGTTGATGTGCTCGAAGGTGCCCCAGGCGCGGCTGCCGTCGGCCGTAGCCGCCGTGGGGTAGGCCGTCAGGCCGCGCGGCTGGCCGACGCCGGTGCCCGTCCAGAAGGCGGCACCCTCGACGCGCGCGAACTTGTCGGCCACCTTGCCCGCCAGCCAGGCTTCGACGTCCACCACGGCGTCGTCGATGAGCTTCTGCGTGACCTTCGGCATGGCGTACATCTCGTGGGCCGCGATCTCCCACTTGCGGACGTTCGGCGTGGCGCTGTCGTTGCGTGAGCCCATCTCGGAGACCCAGCCGGCGTCAGCGTCGCCGTCGTCGACGACGCCCTCGACCTTTTCGGTGCTGATGGTCTGCACGTCCGCGAGCTGGCGCATCACGGACTGCTCGAACAGCCGGGTGACCATGCGGCCGGCGGTCGAATTCGGCAGCAGGTACCCGCCATCCGGGTCGCTGCCGGCGCTCAGCGCCTTGCGCTCGTCCGCACTCAGCGAATCCATCGTGACGCCGACGGCCAGCTTGAAGAAGCCGCTCTTGTAGTGGTCATACGCGTCCTGCTGCATCTCGCCCGGGAAGGCCTTGCCTTTGGCCTGGTACTCGGCACGCAGCGTGGCGTTGAAGCCCTTGAGCTCTGCGGCCTTCGCCTCGGCGCCCTTGACGTCGCTACCCAGGCCGCCAGGACGGGCCGCCTTCAGCAGGATGTCGTCGATGGCCTTCTTCTGGTCGGCCAGTTCGTCCAGGACGGTGTTGATCTTGGTGAGCTTGGCCTCGATGTCGGCCACCGCCTTGCCTTCGGCCTTGGCCTTCAGCAGCTCGTCGTTGGTCTTCTTGAACAGTTCGAAAGCCTCGCCCTGCTGGTCGATGACCTTTTTGATTTCGATGAGGTCCATGGGATTTCCTTTGCGTGGTGTGGGTGTGGGTTCAGTGCTGCGACAGCAGGGCACGGCCCCGCTTGGCCAGCGATTCGCGGAGTTCCTGCTCCAGGTCGGGATCGCCCCGGCCTGATGCCGCCTTCACCCGCGCGATGAAGGTCACCGCCTGGCTCTTGCTCAGCCCTCCGACCTCACGAAGGAAGGCCTCCGCATCGGCCAGCGATGCAATTTCGTCCAGCGACTTGACCGCGGAGATGCGGGCCTTGCCGTTGGCCGGAAACGTGACAAGGCTGACCTCCAGAAGGTCGACCTTCTTGAGCGTGCGGCGCGGCTCTTCGGGCTTGCTGCGCTGCTGCCATTCCTTGGCGATGTAGCCGATCGACAGGCCGCTGATCGCCGGCCGCGGCTCCATCTTCAGTAGCGCGTAGGCCTCGCGGCCGCGCGCGGTGTCGGCCAGCTTGCCGGTCACCTTCAGGCCGACTCCGTCCTCGGCCAGGGAGGTCCAGATGCCGATGGGCGTCATGTCTTCGGCACCGAAGCCGTAGCCGCCGTGCTGCAAGAGCATCGCGGGCCAGACCTGCGACTGCGCGGAGGCGGCAAGAGACTCGGCAAACGCGCCGGGCTGAATCACGTCGCCGTAGCTGTCGACGTTGCCAAAGACGGCGCCGTATCCCTCGAACGTCATCTCTTTGGACTCGGAGGGGGCGAGCTTGAGCTCGCGCAGGCTGAAACTTGCGCGTTCGATGGCCATGCTTTCCTTTCAGGCCGGCGGCGCCAAGGCCGGCCGCAGGTTGGTTGCGACGGGCAGCTGCTGTGCAGCACCGCCCATCGGATTCAGTTCTTCCAACGCCCGGACCTCGTCCTGCGTCATCCAGGCCGGCGCGCCGCCGGACCCCAGCGCCTTTGCAAAGTACTCGGAGCGGTCCTTCATGGAGCCGCGCATCAGGCCGTTGCCCATGAACTTGGCGTAGATGCCATCGATCTCGTCCTGCTCGCTGAGCAGGTTGCAGTCGATGCTCTGCTCGAGCCGCTCCCACCAGGCCGCCAGCGTGTGCACCACGTGCGCCTGAAACATCGCCTCCGCACTGGCGTAGGTGGCCGCCTTGTCGCTGCTGAAGACCATGATCGGCATGACGCCCATCGCCCTGCAGACTTCCTCCACCTGGAAGCGGCGCGTCTCCAGATGCTGGGCGTCGACGCCGGACAGCGCCAGCGGCAGCCACTTGGCGGCTCGGTCGACGATCATCGGCAGGCCATCGTTTTCGCCCGCGTGGTTGTCTGCCAGGAACTTTCGCAGGTCCTTGTACTGCTGCGGGTTGAGCGAGCCCTCGACCGAGTAGACGCCCGGGACCCGCATGCCGTTCCTGTGCATGGCGCCCTGGCTGCTCTCCGCAGCAATCGACAGCCCCACGGCCTCGCGCGCCAGTTCCAGCGCATCCAGAGACTCCCAGCCCACCCAGCTCGGGCCCTTGACATGCCAGATCAGACTGGCGTCGAAGCGCCGCAGCTCACCGTTCCTGCCGGTCACCTCGTAGATGACCGTCATGTCGTCTTCGGCAAGCGTGGTGCGCACGCGGCCGGGCTCGAACGGGATCAGCTCCCTGATCTTGCCGCCGACGATGACCTTGTAGCAGTAGGCCCGGCCAGCCAGTGTCAGGTGCAAGCCCAGCGTCTCGCGGAACTCGAACGAGGTCTGCCACGGGTTCGGACGACGATGCAACACCCGGTAAAGAGGATGGGTCCGCGCCGGGGTACGCTGGCCGCCCTCGGTCTCGGCGAACAACTTCAGCGGCACCTGCGCGACACCGTTCGCGATCACTCGCGCGCAAGCGAACGCGGTGGCGCAGCGAATCGCCTCCTTCAATCCAACGGTCTGGCCGCTCTTGCTCGTCTTGGAGCCGTAGATCTCGCGGAACAGATCCAGCGTGGTGCTGGACTTGCGACCGAACGGCCAGAGACCTCGCCAGTTCAAGCGGCGGCCTCCCAGAACGAGCGCTCTTGCTCGGCTGCGCCGATCATTGCGCGGCTCATCGCCACGATGGCAGCCACGGCAGCGTCGATCTTGCGCTCCGCAGATGCCTTGCGCGGGAAGATGTTTTCGTTCCGGTCCTCCTGGACCTCGACGTTCGAGAACATCCACAGCGTGGCAGGGTTGCCGTCGTGATGAAATCGGCCGGCGTCGATCAGCGCGGCGATCAGCTTCATCGGCTCGCTGAGGTGACGCGTCTGCATGGGCACGTCCACCACCGTGAACCCGCCCTCCTGAAGGTTGGGCTGGATCTCGCGGCTGCCCCAGGCATCCATCGCGATCTCGTCGACGATGTGCAGCTCGGACTCAGCCTCGACGTCCTCCTGGATGCCGCGCAGGTTGATCATGTTGCCCGGTGTCTGCACCAGGTGGCCGCTGGCGACCCAGGCACGGTAATGCTCGTTCTCCGGGCGCGCGATCGCGGCCTGGGGCAACCAGTGCCGGGTGAACAGGTAGTAGTGCCAGTCGTTTTCGACCAGCCGACGGAACAGCTTGGCCCGACTGGCGATGTCGGTCTTGCTGGCAAGGTCCAGGCCAAGCCAGCAGTGCTCGCCGCGGAAGAATTCTGCGCGCAGCGTCGGGTCGCCGGCACGCTGCAGGCTCTCGAGGTTCACCCACGGGCTGGCGGCGTTGACCCACAGGTTCAGGTGCTTGGTCTTGAAGACCGCCTGCTTGCGCGGATCGCGGATGGCTTCGGCCTGGTCGCCGACGAGTTTCTCCGGATCGATCGACACGCCCAGGTTGGGGTTGGCCTTCCACAGAACCGCCGGGTCCGTCCAGTCGTCGTCGGCGTCGACCGTGTAGATGATCCCCCAGCGCCGCTCGTCGCCGATGACCTTCTCGAGCAGCTTCTGCAGCTCGCCCTGATGCGCAAAGCATGGGCCGCCGACGTTGTCGCCCGCGGTGGTGATCACGACCAGCAGGGGCTGACTGCGGGCGCCCATGCCTGTCCACATCGTGTCGTAGAGCTCGGCGGTCGCGTGCTCGTGGTACTCGTCCACCAGCGCCAGGCTGGGGCTGGCGCCGTCGCCGGGCTTGCCGATGACGGGCTCGAACTTGCTGTTGGTGTCCACCACCGCCAGATTGCTGACGTTCGGAATCACGCCGTACTCGCGACGGAAGGCTTCGTTCGCCAGAGACATCAGGCGCGCCGGTCGGAAGATCTCATGCGCCTGGTCGCGACTGGTGGCGCCGCTGTAGACCTCGGCGCCGAACTCCCGGTCCAGCGTCAAGCCGTACAGCCCGATGACGCTGGCCAGGGTGCTCTTGGCGTTCTTGCGCGGAATGAACAGGTCCGCCTTCCGGAACCGGCGCTTGCCGGTTTCGCGGTGCACCCAGCCGTAGATGCTGGCCAGGGCAAAGACCTGCCAGCCGGCCAGGCGGATGGTCTCACCGCGCGCAGCCCAGTCGCCCTTGACGTGCGGCATCAGCTCGGCGAAGCCGCAGACGCGGTTCACAGGCCGGTAGCTGCGGCCGGTGACTGCGTCCAACAGTTCAGGGTTGAACACGAAAGGGAACGTGATGTCAGCGGATGCCGCGCGGGCCAGGTCGCGCTGGTGGCGCTCGCAGGCCAGCCGCACCCACTTGCACGACGGAATGCGACCGCTGAGCACGTCGTCGACGTACTGCTCAGCGATGGCGGCGTAGTCCTTCATGCTCAGATCACAGTGCCCCGAATCCCCGGGGCGCGTCGTCGTCGCCCATGCCTGGCAGGCTGCGCTGGAGGTGGTTGCTGGTGTTCACGCGGCTGCGGCTCGCCGGGTCCAGTCCAAAGCTGGCCAAGTACTTGTGAACTTGCTCCATTGCCTTGTTGCTGATGACCCAGTGCGGGCTGTACGTCATGTGTCCGCCGGGCGTCGGCACTGTGATGCCGTCGCCGCCTTCGTAGACCTGGCCAGCGGCCTCGGCCGCTTCGCGCTTGGCGGCGGCCAACTTGACGGCACGGAAGAGCTGCTCCTCGGCCCACACGTGGCGAGCCCAGGCCTGGCAGTACAGCGCCAGCGCAGCACGGTCCAGCTTGCTGATCAAGCCGTAGCGCTCCAGCTCCGGCGTGATGCGGCGCCACTCCTTGCGCGCCTCGGGCATCAGGTGCGACGGGCAGCCCGGGATCTCGACCTCGGGCTGGAGGGAGTCCATCAGTTGGGACAGCGGCAGCTTGCTGGGGTTGCCCCGCAGCATATGCACGTTTGCCGGCAGCGGCTTGGGACCACGCGAACCACTCACCGGACTACCCCCCCCTCCGAAACCCCCGCACGAGAAAATCCGGC
>Ga0315902_10001185_pt1 | contig 42188 bp, 65 predicted proteins | sample LakEriMetagenome_9_FD_203523 | JGI IMG/M metagenome (GOLD analysis project Ga0315902, IMG submission 203523) | Freshwater fungal communities from buoy surface, Lake Erie, Ohio, United States - Buoy 12 MA117 | ecosystem: Environmental > Aquatic > Freshwater > Lake > Lake biofilm | place: USA...
GGGTTTACGCGCAATCCAGTGGATCGGAGACGTACAGCCAGTCGGCGGCAGATTCAAGCCTGACTCAAATAACCGACTCTCCAAAAGCAAATGCCCGGATCTCTGGTGGTTACACCCGCAACGCCACAACCGTCACTTCTACTCATGCCGCAACGGATACCCTAAACAACCCAAACCATGGAGGCATCAACATCCAGATCAAAGGTGTGTGACCTACACGCAATGGCGGCAACCTAGCCCCAAAGCTCCGGCCTCATGGCGTCGTTTAACAAGTTCAATAGCTTCGTGGAGGCATTGGCCGAGAAGAAGCATGATCTCGGCGCTGACACGCTCAAGGTGCTGCTCACCAACACCGCGCCGGTCGCTACCAATTCGGTGAAAGCGGACCTCACTGAGCTAAGTGGGGGCAACGGCTACACCGCCGGTGGCAATACCGCCTCGGTGACTAGCTCAACGCAAAGCTCCGGCACCTACAAGCTGGTGTTAGGCGACCCCGCCACCTGGACCGCCAGCGGCGGCAGCATCGGCCCATTCCGTTATGCCGTGCTCTACAACGACACCGCCAGCAACAAGGAGCTGATCGGCTGGTGGGATTACGGCTCCAGCATCACCCTTGCCGCAGGTGAATCCTTCGCTGTGGACTTTGATCCGACCACCGGTGTCCTCACCCTTGCCTGATCATGGCCATCACGCTCTCGATCAGTCAGAAGGAACTGCAACGGCAGGCTGCGCTGTGCTTGGAGGGTCGCGCCTATGAGGTGTTTCTCGCCACCAATGACGGCAGCCTGTCCGCTAATTCCACCTACGCCGCTTGGCAGGCGGTGGAAGTCGCCAGCGCCAACGGCTATGCCCCTGTGACCGGCACCATCGGCACCGGCGCTTGGGATGCGGGTGACGCCCGTTATGAACTGCCCGCCATCACGGCCACCTTCACCAGCAGCGGCTCTGGCTTCAGCTACGACACCATCTGCGTGCGGATCGGCACTGAGACCTACCTGCACAGCACCGTGGCTGAATCGCCGTCGATCACCTTGGCCGCTGGACAATCCAAGACCTATGTGATCACGTTGGTGCAGGACGACTGATCCATGAGCACCCGCATCACGGTCACCAGCAGCAGTGATGCGTTGCTGGCCAGTGCGCGTCAGGTACAACAGGCCAATCGTGAGGCACAACTGCAGCGCGAGCGTGACGCACGCACAACAGCGACTGCCACGGCTGAAGGGCAGCCGACAACGCTGCAGCCGCCCAATGGCGGCAACCCCGATACCGGCGTTGAGCGGCGCCCTGCTGCTCAACGCAAAGCAGTCGGTAGCACGATGGGCGTGCAGTACACCACCCAGATCATTTCGGCCGTGCCGGCAAGCACGTTCCGTCTGACGGTCGGTATTCCAGGGCTGGCACAGAAGGTTGTGGTGGACACGCTAGAACCCAGTGGTGCTGCAGCCACCAATCAGCCAACTCCTTCCGATACCAGCAGCGGATCTGAATCTGTACTGGGCTTTGTTACCTACTCAGCTACACCTAATTTCTTCGGCAATAACTACACGTCGGAGTACCCCTGTGGCTATACCTTCCAAACTGGCCCCGGAACACCGCCCACCATGTCATGGACGGATTCTGTTATCCCACGGGTCACCAGCCAGGACTACGACGACTCCGACTTTTACCTGCTTCCCATCGGCCAGAAAGCCTGCATCTTTGTCTATGTCTACAGCAAGCTGCGGCTGCTGACGGTGTATGAAAGGACAAGTCGTGTGGACCGCACATCAACAAATCCACGAGTCACCAGCTCTGGGTGCGGTGGCCAAGCTGGCACCTATTACGACCGGGAAAGCATCTTTGATGTACGGGAGACGGTTTACAACACCGAGCAACGCCAGCGTTACGAGATTTTTGCTTTCTACGTTGACACCTCCAACGTGCGCCAGCTAGACGTTCCTGAAGCATTAGACACCGCGATTCGCGCCTTGCATCCGCCGCTAGCGGTAAACAGCACCCAAGAAGTGCTCACCTCCTCGCTTTACACCCGCTTTGAGTACGCTGACGTGGCAGGTTCCTCCAGCGAACCCAGTAATTACAACGGCCCAGTGACATACGGCTATACCGATGTACCCAGCTTTGACTACACCGTTCACGCCGAAAGCAAACTGCACGGCAACTACCCAGCACGTAACGACGTGCTTGCCCAGCAATTCGGCCTAGGGCGTCTAAATGAAGAAACCCACGACGGCAACTACTTCACTCCCGCTGTATACCGCTTTTTGGGGCCTGCCATGAATTTGACTTCAGCTACAGCACAGACGTATGCCTGGATGCGTCAGAACTACTTTGCTAACGCGCCTCGTAAGTACCTAGCCCCCTGCGTTAACAGCTCCAGCTGTGTCGAAGAGGAAACGGTTGGATTTGATGTGAGCACCACAGCTCCTGAAGATATTGATACGGCTATTTCGGCTTCCAGCTTTACCAGCGCCCGACGCTATAACGTCGCACTCAATGGTGTGAACGACTTTGAAGTTGTATTCGGCTGGGACTGGGATGACCCTACTTTGTGCCGCACCAAGCTGACGGCACTTGGCTTTACCGCTGCTGATCTCAAGCCATGAACGACCAACGCCTGCTACTAATCCGCGCCAAGCAGGTGCAGACCGCAAACCGCCAGGCCCTGCTACGCAAGGAAAAAGAGCAACGTCTCATCAACAAGGCAATAACCTCTAAGTAAGTAGCCAACCCGTATGCCGACGCTTCCCTTTGTCCAGGCGCCCGAGGCACCCACGACCCGGCGACTTGGCACACCCGCCAGCGGCATTCTGGAGATGCCGGTACTTGGCGGCCTCACCGTTGGGGAGTCGGCCGTGATCTCTGAGCTGCTGGCTAATGAGCAGAGCAGCTTCGTCAAAGGCGCCCAGATCGCCGATGCCATTGCCAAGGCCGAAGCGATCAGCATTTCCGAGGCGTTAAACATCATTGAAGGTGCGATCAGCGGCCGCCAACTGGAGGAGCGGGCCGAAGAGATCCGCACGAAGCACGCGGCCTTGATCCAAGAGGTGGCGCAGGTGTACGCCGCTGCAGGGCAGCGCAACATGGAATCCACGGTCACGGCCTTGATCCGCTGCCGCTGCAACCTGCCGGAGTGGAGCATCGCCGACACCCGCCAGATGCACCGCGCCTTGTTCAATGCGATCTGGCAACTGGCGCAGGAAGAATCCGACGCGGAAGCCATGCCCAGTGAGCCACCGACTGAGGAGGAGCTGGGAAAGCCGCCAGCGGCGGATGGCGCCGCAGCGAAACGGACTGGCAAGCGATCTTCTACGACCTAGCGCACAGCTACCCCGGCCAGTTCCACCGCACCACCTACGCGAGGGAACTGCGGCAAACGGTGCTGCAGGCATGGCGTGAGCTGCAGCGAATTCGCCGCGAGCAAGCGCAACTGCAGGAGATGCCGGTGGCCCAACTCGCAGCGCTCCTAGCCAACATCAACCGCGACCCCAAGAAGGGCAAACCCTTCTCGCTGCAGGACTTCCAGCTGTTCGCCAGCGAGCAGAAGGCCGAGCGACGTCTCAGCGCCGAGGTGGCTGCAGTTGCCCTGGCGCTCAAGCACGACGACAAGGCACCGCCCCTATTGGTGTCCTGTTGGAACGAGGTGCTGGCCAGCGCAGCAGACGGCACGCGAATGCCCGAGGTGCGGGCGCTGCATTCCGACGATGAGGCGGTGTGGGTGTTGGCGCCGGTGTGGGAAGCGACCGGCATCCGTGGCGGATTGGTGCTCGTTCGTGGGCAGATCAGCGGCACGGTCCTGCTGCGCGATCTGGATCGGCCACTGTTGACGCACCGGCTGCTAGTCCCAGCTCGCCCCGGCTTCGGCTGGATCGAGGCAGGCTGCTTGCTCCTTTCGGCGGAAGACTAGGTAATGGACTTGCTGAGCCTGCGCACCGCCATCGAGACCACGCTGGTGGATCAGCTCGGCACGTACACCCTCGCCAATAGCGCCACCACCCCGGCCATCTCGGTGCGGGCACCGGGTGAGAGCCTGCCGCCTGGCACCACCGTCACGGGCTTGGAGGTGGTGATCGTGCGCGAGCCTGAGCTGGTGCCGGTGCGGCAATACAGCAAGGAGCAAGCCTTCAACCGCTGGACGCTATATCTGGTGGATTGGAGCGGCGATGCCAGCCTGCAGGAAGTGGCCGGCCGCCTGCTCTGGAGCTACCCCGGCAGCAACGCGGTGACGATCAACGTGCCCCGTGGTGTGGGGCCGAGATCGCAGATGCGCGTGGACATCACAACCAACCCCGACACCTACGCGGGTTGAGCTGACCGGAAACCTTGGGTATGGCGATCACCCCGGCGAGCTACAACATCCGGCCCCAGCGGCGGGCGGATTATCCGCTGCAGGTGCAGTTCAAGGATTCGGATGGCGACGGCATCAACATCACCGGCTGGACGGTGCTGGCGCAGGTGTGGAGCAAGGATCGCGTGACCAAGTACGGCGACTTCACGGTGACGACGCTGAATGCCAGCACTGGCTCGGTAAAGCTCACGCTGCCGTACACCGTCACGGCAACCCTCCCGGAAGAATGCCGGTACGACGTGATGCTGATCGACAGCAACGGTCTGCGGGAGTATTACCTCGAAGGCATCGTGCGCCCCTCTGAGGGCTACACCGCACCGAGCTGACTATGGCCAACACCGTTAAGGTGATCAGCACCGGCCAGGTGGTCGTCACTGAAATAGCCGAGCAGGCGATTGAACTCACCACGGCAGCCCAGCCGCTGCTGGTGGAGGTGCAAACCGCTGGCCCACAAGGCCCGCCCATTAGTGAAGTGCTGAACCTCGGCGACCTGGCGAACGTCAACGACACCGCCAAAGTCACCGGCAGCGTCTTGTACTACGACGCCACCACCAGCACTTGGAAAGGCGATGACATCAACACGGTCATCACACTGACGGACGGCGGGAATTTCTGACCGGAAACCTAGCTGCAACGCAGTGTCTCGCCGGTAACCGTGGCCAACACCATCCGCATTAAGCGTTCGACGGGCAGCAGCGCACCGACGAGCCTGGCCAATGCGGAGCTTGCCTTTAGCGAGGGCAACGCTGTCCTGCACTACGGCACCGGCACTGGCGGGGCAGGTGGCAGCGCGACGAGCATCATCAAGATCGGTGGCGCCGGTGCGTTCGTCACGCTGGACACCGCTCAGACGATCAGCGGCAACAAGACCTTCACCGGCACTGTTGATCTAAGCGCGGCGACCATTGGCGCCTTCACCACGACCGGCAACGTGGTCGTCGGTGGTGACCTGACCGTCAACGGCACCACCACCACGATCAACAGCACCACGCTCGCCGTTGACGACAAGAACATCATCCTGGGCGACGTGGCCTCGCCCACGGACTCCACAGCCGATGGTGGTGGCATCACCCTCAAGGGTGCAACCGACAAGACTTTCAACTGGATCAATGCCACCGACAGCTGGACTTCCAGCGAAGACATTGATCTAGCCAGCGGCAAGGTCTATCGCATCAACGGCGCCAACGTGCTGAGCGGCAGCACGCTCGGCAGCGGTGTTACCGGCTCCAGCCTCACCTCTGTTGGCACCCTCACCAGTGGTGTGTGGAACGCCAGCACCATTGGCGTGCAGTACGGCGGCACCGGCGCCGCAACGCTGACCGGCTACGTCAAAGGCTCTGGCACCAGCGCCCTCACCGCGTCGGCCACGATCCCCAACACTGACATCAGCGGTCTGGGCACGATGAGCACTCAGAACGCCAACAACGTGGCCATTACCGGCGGCACGATTGATGGCATCACCTTGGATGGCGGCAGCTATTGAGCTGGCCGGCAACTTAGTGCGTCCGGCTAGATAGCCACCCACGGACGCCACATGGCGAACACAATCAAGCTTCGGCGCTCAGCCGTCGCAGGCAAAGTTCCTGCTGTAGCAGATTTGCAGCTGGGCGAGCTAGCGCTCAACACCTACGACGGCAAGCTCTACACCAAAAAGGACAACGGCACCGCGAGCGTCGTGGAGTTGTCCGGTGGTGGTAGCGGAACACTCAACGAACTCGACGGTGGCAGCGCATCAAGCGTTTTCACGGTTGGCGAACTCACTGCTCTTGATGGAGGTGCTGCGTAATGTCTGTCCGCATCCAACTGCGCCGTGACACGGCAGCCAACTGGGCCAGCACCAACCCAACCCTGACGCAGGGTGAGCCGGGCTACGAAACTGACACCGGCAAGATCAAGTACGGCGACGGCAGCACGGCTTGGGACAGCCTGGCTTATGCGCCTTCGGCCGCCATCGTTGATGGCACCATCGTCAACGCGGACGTGAACGCGAGCGCCGCGATTGCCGGCACGAAGATCAGCCCTAACTTCGGGAGCCAGAACCTCACCACCACCGGCACCGCAACAGCCGCAGCACTGATCCCAAGTGGCAGCAGCGTACCCACGAACGGGGTTTATCTACCTTCCAGCAACAACGTAGCCATCTCGACTAATGGTGTTCAGCGCATCAACATCGAAGCTGATGGCGACATCAACATTGATAGCGGCGGTGTGTTCTATGACGCTACCAATAACAGACTAGCGATTGGCACTACAAGTCCTGCTTATTTATTGCATATTGATGCCGGATCTACTACTGGCAGTGTGCGGATTGAAGGCGAGCTTTCTGGTTCATCAAGATTCTTGACTTTAGGTCATAACGCAAGTGGACAAGCCGAAATTGTTGCAGCATCTACTGGTGGCGCCGACAACACGCTAAATATATTTGGACGCCCGACAGTCTTTGGCCTTAACGCTGCTAATGAATATGCCCGCATCGACAGCTCCGGCAGGTTGTTAGTTGGCACGTCTACGAGCCGCAGTGTCGGATCAATTACAGCACCTTTATCTCTATATGAATCTGCACTGCATACAATAGTTGGAATTGTAGCTAACAATACATCTGGCGGGACGCTTTCTTTGGCATCTACAGGCGGCTCTTCCGTTGGAAGTAACACTCTTGTTGCCAATGGTCAGACTTTAGGCGTAATTAGATTTGCGGGTGCAGACGGCACAGACCTAGTGTCTACTTCTGCATCAATTCAAGTCTTTGTAGACGGCACCCCTGGCGTCGACGACATGCCGGGCCGGCTCGTCCTGAGCACGACCTCAGATGGGGCGAGCTCGCCCAGCGAGCGCATGAGAATTACAAGTGCAGGTAATGTCTCTATAGGTGGCACCGGGGTTCAAGCTTACACAGAACGCACACTTTTAATTGGTGCTGATGGAGTTGACGGACTCGTAACAGGCTTTTCACAGCCATCAGGAACAGGCAGCAATAGTGTTAACGGAAGAAACTTGATACTGCGCGGCGGGGTTGGGACTGGATCAGGCGCCAATGGCGACATCATTTTTCAAGGTGCTAATACTGTCGTCAATGGAAACCAACTGCCTCATGGTGTTTCAGAACGTCTGCGCGTCACCAGCAATGGCCAGTTAACAAGTTCAGCAAGCAGTGATATCCACCATTTTATTGTAGACAATACAGCGTCTACATATAGCTCAAGGCTCGCCACTTTTGACAGCAGCGCTGCCGCTGGAAATGGATGGTATTTTCTTGCATGTCAATCTTCAAGTGGTGGCGACAATGAATTCTTGCTGCGTGGAGATGGCGTAGGATTAGCTGATGGATCTTGGATTGGTGGCGGCGCTGACTACGCCGAATACTTTGAGTGGAACGATAGCAATCCAACCGCTGAAGACCGCCGTGGTATCAGCGTGGTGCTTGACGGCAATAAAATTCGCCACGCCGTCTCTGGAGACGACCCAATCGGTGTTATTTCGGGCAATCCAAGCGTGGTTGGTGACGCTGCTTCAACTAAATGGATCGGCAAGTACCTCCGCGATGACTACGGCACCTACATCCAAGAGGATTACGAAGTCGAGGATGAAGACGGCAACACCGTCATCCAACAGCGCCGCAAGCTCAACCCTGCTTACGACCCTGACGTGGAATACACCTCCCGCGAAGAACGCCCCGAGTGGGATTGCGTGGGTCTGATGGGCAAACTCCGCCTCCGCAAAGGTCAACCCACCGGCAGCCGCTGGATCAAGATGCGCGACATCAGCGATTCCGTTGAGGAATGGTTAGTTCGCTGAGGCAGACCAGTCCTACTCTCTTCTCACCCTCGCCATACCACCATGACCCACTACGAAATCAACGCTGAGGACAACAAAGAGGACGTGACCGAACTGGTCAAGCACGTCGCTGAGCAGGTTGAAGGCGTCACCGTCGAGACCAAGGAAGGCGGCAGCATCAAGATGACCGGCGATGTCAAGATCCAGATGACTGGTGGCGCAATCAAGTTTGGCTAACCCCTTTCTGGGGCGATTTCACCCCCATGCTGAGTAGTCACCTTCACTAAGGCGGGCAACCGGCCTGTTCAACAGGTTGCACCACTCTTAGCCTTAAGGCACTGCCACTACACCCATGGCTGACACCTACACCTGGACCATTAACCAGCTCGAACGACTGGCGCAAACCGGAGAGATTCAGACGGTTCACTATTCGGTGGCCGCTCGCAGTGAAGACGAGGTGTACGCCAGCTCGGCCTACGGCAGCCTGGGCCTCGACCCTGCCGATCCCGACAACATGATCCCGTTTGCCAGCGTCACTGAGGCGGAGGTAGTGAGCTGGGTGCAGGCCAAGTTTGGCGAGGAGAAAGTGGCAGAGATCCAGGCCGCCCTCTCGCAGCAAATCGAGGATCAGCGTGCTCCAAAGGTCGCCCAAGGCTTGCCCTGGAGTGCAGCACCTGCCGCTGCTTAGTCTCGCCGACTACTTTTGTTGTGTTCCCGCTCTGCTTTGGCAACGGGCTGAAGGCTCCGCTACGGCGGGGCCTTTGTTTTGCCGGGCAACTTAGATCAACTGCTCGGCCACCATGACGCCAGAGGAACTTGCGGGCCTAGCCATTGCCTTACTGGCTGGCTCCGAGCTGCTCAGCTACATCCCTGGCGTCAAGGCCAACGGTTGGGTGCAGCTGGTGCTCGCGGCCCTTCGGGGTATCGCAGCCGCTGCTCAGGTTGAGCAAAACAACAAGCGCAAGCGCCGCTGAGCCATGGTCGAAATCGTCGCTGCTTTGGCAGGTGCTGTCCTTGCCATTGGGGCAGGCGGCGTTGGTTCCTTTATGCGCAAAGACGAGGAAGCCTCAAAGGCTGTGATCCGCCTGACCGCCGCTGTGGAGCACATTGCTGGTGAAGTCAGCCTGCTGCGCACAGAGATCAAGGAAGACCGGCAAGAGCTATACCCCCGCTTGAACGCGATTGAACAGCGCCTAGCTGTGCTGGAGACCAAGATATGAGCATCATTCAGCTGCGCGATGCGGCCAAGCACTTCAAGCAGCTGCCTCATCAACTTGCCGCTTGGGATTGGCTGCAGGAACACTTAGACGCTGACACGCTCAGGCAGTTCGCGGAGCTGTATCGCGCTGATCCTGCGATCAAGCAACCGCTGCCCCCGACCTGGCTGGCTCCCGCTCTGAAGATCATCCGCGAGTTTGAAGGCTGCAAGCTGGAGGCTTACCGCTGCCCAGCTGGTGTGCCCACCATCGGTTGGGGCACCACACGGCTGATGGATACGCCGGTGCGCATGGGCGACAAGATCAGCCAGGCCCTAGCGGATGAGCTGCTGCAAAACGAGGTAGAGAACCTCTTCGGCCCTGGCGTGCTGCACCTGCTGCCGATGGCCAAGCAGTGGAAGCCCAATCAAGTCGCGGCCATCATCAGCTTTGCCTACAACCTCGGCCTTGGTGCTTTAGAGGATTCCACGCTGCGCAAGCGGCTGCTGGCTGGGGAAGACCCCTGCACCGTCGTGCGGGAAGAACTACCGCGCTGGGTGCATGCCGGGGAAGCCGTGCTGGCTGGGCTAGAGCGGCGTCGCGCTGCGGAGGTGGCCCTGTTCTGCGGTGATCAGCGTTTGGGCGTGCCCGCACAGCAGAAGCCCAACACACCGTTGAAGGTGCCGTACTACAGCCAACGCGATTCCACGGTGGCGGGCCAGGCCAACCGGATGTGCTTCTCCAGCAGTTGCGCCATGCTCGTCTCCTTCCTGCGGCCGGGTGTGATTACGGGCGCAGCGGCCGACGACCAATACCTCAAGACGGTGCAGCGCTTTGGCGATACCACCGACGTGAATGCACAGCTCAAGGCATTAGCGCACTACGGCATCAAGGCTCGCTTCAAGCAAGACGCCGGTTGGGATGACCTGCAGCAGCAGATCGCACGTTCAGTGCCGATCCCCTGCGGATTCCTGCATCACGGCACCAGCGCCAAGCCCACTGGCGGCGGCCATTGGCTGACCGTGATCGGCATCACCAAAGGTCACGTCATCGTCAACGATCCCTTCGGCGAGATGGACGTGGTGCGCGGCACCTACCTCAACAGCAAAGGTTCAGGGCTGCCCTACAGCAAGGCGAACTGGGGGCCACGGTGGCTGGTGGAAGGGCCGCGTTCCGGCTGGTGCATCATCGCCGAGCCATGAGGAACGTGAACATCAGCCAGCGCATTCAACCTGGCCTGTGGAAGGTCCACCGCAAAGACACCGGCGTGGTGGTGTGGATGGCGATGGCCAACGGCATCACCTACCTCAGCTATCACGAGGAGCAAACCCGCCTCTGGCTTAGCCGTGAGCTAGATGATCCAGAACCGCTGGAGGCGGCATGAAAAAGCCCCCGGCATGACCACGGGGGCAAGTTGAACATCCGACCTAGTTTGCCGGCTTGTCATTTCTTAAGCCTTTCGCCACCATCATGCACTCAAACATCACTTCAGCTTGCCAGCGTTGTTGGTGTTCAATGCAGTAACCAAGGCCACACACCCGCCACTTGATCCCATCCTTTGTAGTGACCTGATTGATGACAGGTTCACTCACGGGAATACTTAGCGCAACCTTCTAGGTTCCCGTTATGGCGTGGGGAGAGTGGATGGTGCCCCAGCCAGGACCGGAGCACCTGCTCACGCTGGAACAGCAGCGGCGTGCCGTTGATGGCTACACGCTGCCGCAGGCCAAGGCCATGCTGCTGCGCTTGTGCCAGCTGTCCCTACATCAAGACCTGATTATCCGAGGCGCTACGCGGCGGATCGCAGAGCTTGAATGCACTCTTGCCCTTGCAGACCGCCAAGCTTAAGCCTGAGGGTGGTCATGGCTCGGTTGTGCATCTGCTGGGTGGCCTGACGGCTCACCTGAAGCTCGGCACCAATTTGTTCGTAAGGCTTCGGCAGGCGGGTGCTGCCGAAATAACGGCTGCGGATGATGTGCTGGTGCTCGGGGGTCAGATCGTTGATGGCTTCATGCAGCGCATCACTGAACTCTTGCAAATCATCGAGTTGTCCATCGGTGCTGCGTGGATCAGCTACCACATCCATAAACTCGCCGTACTTCTCACCGCCTGGCATCTTCTGATCCAGGCTCAAGACGCTGGCGTTGTGGTTGAGGTAGCCCAGCAGCGTTTGCTTCTGGATCCCGCAATGCTTGGCCACATCGGCCAGCGGCGGCAGCTTTCCCTGCTCCCGCAGGTGCAGCTGCATGTAGTCCATCGCTTTGCGCAGCTGATCATTGGCCTGCATCGGCAGGTGGATGATGCGGCTGTGGCGGTTGATCGCCCGCGTGATGCCCTGGCGAATCCACCAGTAGCAATAGGTGCTGAACTTGTAGCCCAGCGCCGGCTCAAATTTGAGGATGGCGGAATCGAGGCCAATCAGACCTTCTTGAATCAGGTCTTCAAGGGTCAGCGTGCCGCTGTACTTCTTGTATTTGCCGGCCACATTGACGGCCAGGCGAATGTTGGAGAGAAAGAAGCGATCACGAGCGCGGCGCCCTTTGTTGATGATGCCCTTCTGCTGTTTGGTGGGCTTTTGAGGGTCACCGATGGCGAGCCAAGCCTGCACCTGACGGGCCAGGGTGATCTCTTCGGCAGCTGTGAGCAGGGGATAGCGGCGCGAGTGCTGGATGATCCAATCGACGGAAGTGCCAGGCGTAGCCATTGGCAGCAGTGTGGGGGAGAAATGGCTAGTGTTTGGGCCTAGACCTTTTTCGAGGGCTAGGCGGAACCGTAGAGGCAGGCTGCGGTAAGGCCAGTGGTGCGTGAGCCCTGGCCACCTGCCACCTTTTTGCTCAGACCGTGGCCAAGGTCACCGTGTGCTCTTGGTCCTGGTATTTGCCCGCGCGGTCTTCGTAGCTGACCGAGCAGGGATCGCCTTCAAAGAAGAGCAGCTGACAGATGCCCTCGTTGGCATAGATGCGGCAGTCCGCACCGGAAGAGTTGGAAAACTCCAGGGTGAGGTGGCCGCGCCAGCCAGCTTCAGCGGGGGTCATGTTGGCGATCACACCCATACGGGCATAGGTGGATTTGCCTAGGCAGATCACCGTGACGTTGGGCGGCACGCAGAGTTTCTCTAAGGCGACACCCAAGCCGTAGCTGTGGGCCGGCAGCACGAAGTAGCGGCCGCGCTCATCGCTCTGCAGCTCAACGTTGCGCAGGTTGTCCGGGTTGAACGCCTTGGGGTCCATGATTGTGCCGGGCACATGCTGAAAGACCCGGAAGTCAGCAGGTGACAGGCGGATGTCGTAGCCGTAGGAGCTGCAGCCGTAGCTCAGCACCTTGTGGCTGGCGATCTGCCGGATCAAGGTGGGTTCAAACGGCTGGATCATGCCGGCGTCAGCGCGGACGCGAATCCAGTGGTCAGCTTTGATCACAGCAGGGCCTCCCCGCGTGCTTTGCGGGCCAGCACCCATGCGGCAAACGCCACGATCAAGCTGGCGGTTTGGTTGTTGATTGGTGCCGCGTGGGGGTAGCTATCACGCCACCACTCAGCCAGTAGATCTTCAAGCGTCGGCGTTGTCGTCGTCATGGGGTTGGGTGAGAAGGCCGGTGTAGGTGGATTTGAGCGGGTCGCCGTTGGGGAGATCAGCGCGGCCGCTGGCTTGGTAGGCAGCGTCTAGGCGGTCTTGCCGCGCTTGCTGCTCAATCGGGTTGCAGTCGGGGTTCATCAGAAGGGCATCGAATTGGTAGATTCGGCCTTGGCCTTTTGATCGCTCACCGCCAGCAGCAGATAGTCATTGCCGGCCTTGCTGGTGCGGGGGCGCAGGTTGGCGCGGAGCTGCACGCAGGGTTGGCCTTTGTCGTTGGCGACCGGGTTCTGCGTCAGCGCCCAGTTGTAGAGCTTTTCGATCTCTTCCACTGGCACATCCGACGATGCCCAGTAGGCGCCTTCGGTTTTCTTGTCTTGGTTGCAGGTGAACCAAAGGGTGAAGGCATCAGGGGCGAAATCGGCCATGAGTCAGTTGATGGTGGGAAGGTTGAAGTAACGGCGCAGCGCGTCATGCACTGCACCGCTGGGGGTGAGCTGATGCTCATCCGCGTGTTTGCGGATCAGCTTCATCACGTCCGGCCAGAGGTGGGCGCAGACGGCCACGCTTTTGGTGCTGCGGGCGTACCGCCGCCTGGGCGTTACCGGCTTGCGTTCGCTAGCGCTAGTCATCAAGGGCACACCAGAGGTAGGGCGTGTTGCGGTGGGCATAGAAATCAACAGGGGCAATCGCTAAGCCTTCATCCTGCATGGCGATGAAACTGCGCAGTTGAAGCCAGCACGATTTCACCCGTTCATGCGAGCAAAAGCGGTATTCCGCCGGCACCGCATTGGCTGATTCGGCCCACTGCAGTGAAGTGCCGCAAAGTGCAGCAAGGTAGGCGCCTTGGTTATTCCTCAGCAGCCAATAAACCCGGTGCAGATACGGATCGCTGCAGGAGCTTGAGATCCGCGCGGATGCGTTGGAGGAGGACGCGTTTCGCGCAGTGATTGCCGAAGTACGTGAGCCTTGCATTAAATGCAGCTTCTGCATAAACGTCTGCTCCCGCCGATTCAATGCCTTCAATGGCATGGCATACATGCGCGTGAGCAAGTCGGATGTGCTCATCAGGCGGCAACGGCATGAAGCTGCTCCATCAGGAAGTCGCGGTGCGCGGCGGTCTTGATGTAATCGGCGGCCTTCTTGTCGGGCGGCAGGCTGAACCGCTCTTGAAAGGCCAGCACGATCTGAGCGCGGCGTTCCTCGCTCACCTTGAGCACGGCCTGCACCAGCTCTTGCACCTCAGCGGCACTGAGCTTCTCGGGATTCGGGGATGCCGGCTTCTTGGTAAGTGGCTTGCTAGCGCTAGCTGGTGCGGGCACGACAGAGGCGGCCTCTTCGCGCATCGGGTTTTCCACCTCCACCCGCGCCCACAGCTCATACCCCAACCCAAAGGCAAAGGCTGCAGCGGTGCAAAGGCAGCGGCGGTGCGTGTCGGTCAGCGTCCGCGCTGTGATCCGCTCAAAGGGAATCGGGTTGTTGCGGTTGTCCATGCACGCTTGCGGGAAGTCCGGCGTCACCTGATCGCCATTGGCGAAGTAGCCAACGACATAACCGGAGCCATCAGGGGCACGCCACACATGGCCGCCATCCGGGGCGGCGCTAAGGGTGAACTGCCAGCCGGGTGCGTGAACGTGCAGCAGGTGGGCGATCTTCGCCCAGTTCACATAGTCAGCGGCATAGGAGCCGCTGCCCTTGGTGGAGATGTCATCAGGAGAGATGACCCCACCAAGTTGCGGGAAGTCGGTCATGGATGCGGTGGTATCGGGTGCCGCGTCGCTGCAGCACCCTTGCATCCTAGGCTAGCCAACGCTAGGGGTCAAGTCCCTGATCCATTGCCGCTAGTGCATCGGCAACCGGATCGGAGCCGTTAATCGTGATCGCCTCCCATTCGCTCGGCGTCCACTGATGCCAGCCGCTCAGCACGTTGCGCAGCAGGTCGCGCTGGGCGTTGGTCAGGCCTTGGCAGTGCTGCTCCAGCTCTTTCCATGCCACCGCCGGGCTCAGCTGCTTTTCCTTGGCAATCGCCTCAAAGCGGCCCTGATGCTCGGCGCTCAGCGCCTTGGCGGCTTCCTCGGACAACGGCTCCGGTTGCTGCAACCACTCCGGCGGCTCCAGTTCGCCGATGAAATGCGAGAAGAACTCCGTCGCCCGCCATGGCCGGCCGTGGGCGTCAGTGATCGGCTGAGAATCCTTGAGCCGATCCTTCAGCCGTCGGTCGCTCACGCCGCTGTAGTCGCCGTCCGCCACCCGCGCATTGGCCAGCGCCAGCTGGATGAAGGTGAGCGGCTGCGGCTGATCGGTCTTGGCGTTCTGCAGCTTGTTGAAACTCGAATCGCGCACGGCGGGAAAGCCGGCCTGCTCACCCCACTCATGCAGCGTGCTGTGAATCCACCCATTGCGGTTGCACCACGCCGTGAGGGTGCGGCCAAAGCGCTGGCGGGTGGCTAGCGGTGGATGGCTGTAGCGGTCGTGATCCAATGCTTGTGCTTCGCTAGCGGCTAGCCTACCCCTAAGGATGGGCAGCCGCCTCCCCGGCCCTTAGCCGCACGTCCTGCACTGCTCCATCACTCACGACGACCCGATCCACCCACTGCGACAGCAGCCGCCGCGTCTGCTCCGGTGTCCTGGTCATCTCCGCCCACACCTGCGGTTGATCCAGTGCCTCTAAGGCATCGCTCAGCGTGAAGCGGCTGCCGCCATCCCTCACGCAGTCCTGCAGCAGCGTGCTCAAGCGCTGCTCCTTGCGCTCGATCACTTCCGCCAAGTCCGCATCCTCCAGCAACCGCAGGTCACTGATCTGGCCCTGCAGCCGTTTGATCTCTGGGCTGAGCCGCTGCTTCAGCCGCAGCTCATCCACCACGCTGCTGTAGGCCAGCAGTTCCCGCTTCTCCCACAACCGCTGCAGCACTGCCTCCAGCACGGTCTCTTCCTTGATCCCTTTGTGCGGACGGATCGGGCACACCTCATGGGTGCAGCGCAAATAGATCGGCCCTGGCTGGCGCGGCTGGTGGTAGTGCATCAACCCGCCGCAATGGCCGCAGTACACCAAGCTGGTCAGCACCCGGCTGCGCCGTTTGCGAATCGGCGTTGTGGAGCGGACCCGCAGGGACTGCATCACCTGCTGGATCTCCACCTGCTCCTCGTGGCTCACCAGCCCTTGATGGGCGTGCGGGTGAATCTCCTCCACCTCGCCTGGTTTGTTCAGCAGGCGGCTTTTGTTGCCATCGGCGTCCAGCTTCCAGCGGAAGGTGCCATACACGCGGCTGCCGGCAATCGCTGGATTCAGCAGCCAACGTCGCAGGCCCTCCAGGCTGCGAAACGCCTGCCCGCATTCCTTGTACTGATAGTCGAAGGCATCCCGCAGGCTGCCGCTGGCCAAGAAGTGCTCCACGATCTGCCGCGCCACCGGCGCCGTCTCGGGGTCTAGTTCGTAGTTGAGCTTGCCCTCGGTGTAGCGGTAGCCAAACGGTGGTTTGCCCGCTTGAGGCTTGAGCCGCTTGCGGGCATACACCTGCCCGTGATGCACGCGCTCGCCGATCAGCTCCGATTCCATCTGCGCCATGCCCATCAGCAAGTTGGCGTAGAAGCGCCCCATCGCTGTGGAGAGATCAATCGACTGATCGAGGCAGATCAGGTTCGGCCAGCTGTCTTGGTTGAACAGGCGCAGCAGCTTGCCCCCATGCACCGTGGAGCGGCTCATGCGATCCATGCGCGTGCAGAGCACCGTGTTCAGCAGGCCCTGGTCGCAGCACTCCAGCAAGCGCTTCAGCTCCGGCCGGTCGTCGCGGGTGCCGGAGGCCACATCCACAAACTCCACCACCGGCTCGCCCAGCTTCTCGGCCTGATCCCGAAGGCGGCTCAGCTGCTGCTCTAAGGCGTGGGCCTGATCCTCGCTTTCGGTGCTGACGCGGGCGTAAATCGCGGTCGTCATCGTTCAATTCGCTCCAGGCTATTCTGTGGCTACAGGCTTAGCCGCGCCAGAGCTGCTTGGCCTGAAACCACAGCCGAAAAGCCGCATGACCACTGCGATCTCAGACCTGACCGCTCAGCCGATCACGCGCAGCACTCTGCTGGAGCTGCTCAGCAGCGACGGCCAGGCCCATGAAAACCTGGGAGCGGGCGTCCGCGAGGCCTGCATGTGCCTGCACGAGGCCCGGAGCTACTACGACCTGCCGGCGGTGCTGGAGGAGCCTCTGAGCCGCTTCCGCTGGCACCTCGATCAAGCGTTTGCGGCACTGGAGGATGCCCGCGAGCTGATCTGAACGGCACGCCCAGTCGAATTGCCACTGGCCCTAGGGAACAACGCCCCTAGGGCTTTTTGCTGTCTTGACGCGCAGCAGATCTGCCTCGGACTGGCTAATTCGCTCTAGCGCAGTTTATTGTTGTGATTCGCGCTAGTCCCGCCATGCGACGGCTAGCGACTAACACATCCAAAGCCATGACCGCATCCCTTCACTTGGTGACGCGCAGGCCCAAGCGCATCACGATCACCGTGTCCTACGCCGTCGCGGAGCACCTCTTCACGATGAGCGACGAGCAGGGCCGCTCCACCAGCAACCTGGCCGCTCACTTGCTGGAGGTGGCGCTGGAGGCCATGCACGGCGAGCCGCCGATCAAGAAGAAGTGGCCCGGCAAGGGCTGAGCGCACGGCCCCGGAAGGGGCCTTTTTCGTGGCGGTGTGCAGCAGTCCTGCGGCGGGTCGCAAGGGACTCGGTGACTAGCGCAGATATGCCTTGCCACTGCGGCTAGCCGTGGCTAGCTTCGGCACCGATCCGTTCAAATCCGTGCAAAACGGTGCAGATCGGTTCAGATCAGTTCAAATCGGTGCCAACTGGCGATGCCCCGGATCAACCTGACCGTGCAGCCTGAGCTGTACGACTACATCCTCAAACACAAGCCAAAAGCCCTGTCGCTACCAGCGTTCTGCAGTCTGCTCATCGAGCAGAGCTGGCTAGGGCTTGACAGCGCTAGTAAGCTACCCGCGTACCGTGTCGGTGCGGGAAACACAGGTCACCGGACAACGGAGACAGGCTCTCAACCTCAGCCGGAGCAAAGCTCGGCAGAGGGTCACCTCTCTCCTCCTGAGAAAGTTTTCTCTCCTGACCTTCCTCCCATTGGGATGGGGGATGGTGTCGGGAGGGAGTCTGAGGGAACCCCTAGGAAGGACCCAAAGCAGATTCCGGGCAACCTGCTGGCGCACGATGATCTGATCCGTGATTTCTGGCGGATTAAAGGCGGCAGTAAAGGCGACCGCGCCTGGTCGTTGTTGCTCACTGAGCTGACCAAGATCCAAGACCTGCATGGTGATGCCGTGCTGCGTCAGCAGATCGAGCTGGCGATCAACGGCAAGTGGAAGGGCATCACGCTGGCCAACTTGGAGCGCTTCACGTCGGCACGCCCCACACAGCAGCTCTCGGCCAGCGGCGCACCCATGACCCACATGGAGCAGACCGTCGCATCGTTCATCCGCAAACAACGCGCCATGGAGGAAGGCCGTGCTGTCGCTTGAACACTTCTCCGCCACCATGGGCGCCCTGACCGAAGCGCTTCCGCGTGGCAAGCGCATGGGTGAAGCCACCTATGCCTTGATGTGGGCCACCTTCCCGGCCAAGGCCAAAGAAGACCTCACCCCTGAGATCTGGATGTATGCGGCCGCGCAGCGCCTGCTGGATCCTGACCCGATGGAAGACCTGCCGCTGCCGATGCAGCTGCTGAACTACGTGTTCCGCAACGAGAACGGCAGGGCCAATGTGAGCTGGGGCCTCAAGGCTGACCTGCCCGAGCGCATGGCCAACCCAGACCGCTTCAACCCGCAGCCGGTGCCCGGCCAGGTGGTGCTGCCACCGGAGCCCGCTGTCACCAATCCGCTACTGCAGGGGGCCGCATGGTGACCCAGTTAGCTCTGGTGCTGCAAGGCGAAGCGGGCAAAGCGGACGGCATGGCCCGCGCATGGGACAACGCCAACACCAGCTGGAAAGCAGCGGCCACCGCCATCGTGCGTCATCTGGCTGAAACCCAGCGCGAGTTCACCACTGATTCCGTTTGGGCCGAGTTGGACACGCTGGGGTTCACCACCCGTGAGCACCGCGCCATGGGTTCCGTGATGCGGGCAGCCGCCATGGACGACCTGATCCTCAAAACCGACCGCGTGGTGCCGACCACACGCCCATCTGCTAACCGCCGACCTGTAGCCGTATGGCGTTCGCTGATTCGCGTCGCATCGGCTACATAAAACCGTTTGACAGACTACGGCTAGGTAGCGCTAATCTTCCGAAACGCGGAACAAGGCGGGATTCGGCCCCCGCCCCGCTCCTGGCCCATGGCCAGTCCACCTTTCATGCCCGGCCAAGGGTTGGGCACATTCTCCATGACCCCTCTCGACTTTTCGCGCTTCTTCAACGAGACCACTCAGCGCGTCAAGCCTCGCTTCACCTTCTTGGGTAAATCCATCCAAGAGACCGAAACCCTGCTCCGGGCTGATGCAGGTCTCTATTTGGCCTTGGCAGAAGCGAATCCTGATCTGGTCACCCGCGCTGGCGGCCCCAACAGCAAAGCCAAGTGCCTGATCGCTTTTCAGTTCTACGGCTGCGATACGACATTCGCTGAAATCGCTACGGCCTGCGGCATCAGCCAAGACAGCGCCTATCAGCACATGCTGGTAGTGCGTCAGTGGCTAGAGGATGCCTTCAGGCTGAAGGTGGACCGCAGCGGTGAGCGCGTCTTCATCGTCAACCAAGACACGCTGCGTGAGCGCACCGAGAAGCTGATCGCCAACTTGGAGCTGCTGGATCGTCAGTTTGAGACCGTCAAGAGCTGTGCCGCAAGCCTGCAGCAATCCGGTCAGGCTGTCGTGCTACCTGCAACAGCGCAGATCTTCCTCAAGGCACACGAGGAAGCAGCCGCTCTCAAGTCTGCTGAATGAGTCCCATGACCATGACTCTTTCCAAGCAAGACATTGAGCAGGACACTGTTCTGTTCTTAGAGTCTGATCTCACTCATCAAGAGTGGACCGAGCGCCAAGCTGATGAAATGGCCATCGAGTTGGCCGGTAAGGACCGACTCGAAAAGGCTTTGATCATTGGAGAAAAGCTCAGTCACATCTACAACTCCGGCACTTTCAGACGGTCAGCTCCTGGTGGCCAACGCTGGAGCTGGGAAGATTGGGTGACCAAGCGTTTGCCTGAAATCCTCCCTGAAGCCACAGGTCATAACTGGGCAGATGACCGCCGCTGGCTCCATGAGGTTCGCAGTTGTCTTTCGATCGTATGCGATCGAAGCGAGTTGCCCACAACTGGTATGGCAGCCAGAACCTTGGTGGCTTTAATCCCAAGGCGCTACACAGCTCAGGCTGCTAAGTGGAATCCTTCTGTCTTGGATGATCCTCAACGTGTTGAGGGTCTTCAGGCCGTCTGGAAACTTGCCCAGCAGAATGCTGTCAAGCAGCAACGGAAAAACGGACCTACGACAGAGGATGTACGGAATGCACGCGAGGAGCTGCGCCCTCAGCTAATGGCTTTGGGACTGATCCGCGAAGCAAGCTCCGGTCTCAAGCAAGGGTTGGCTGAACGGATGGCTGCTGCTGCCTCAAAACGGCAGCAAGTGATTGAATTGAGCCCCGAGGAAAAGGCTTCGCAAGAAGCTGCTACTCAAGCGGTCTTGCATTCAATTCGTGCCGAAGCACCAGCTAGGCATGCTCAGGCCAGCGTTGATGCTGTCAAAGAAGAGCTAGCAAAATCCGATCGCGAGCAGCAAGAGCGTTTGCAAAAAAAGGTCAGGGATTACAACAGCAAGCTCAACAGCGCTTCTGTTGCCGTTCACGAGCTGTTGGTGTTCTTGCGCTCGGTTGATCGGATTGATGGCACTCAGTATCTTGATGAAATGCGAGCCACTGACGTGCTTGGTCTGATTACTGTCGAAGACGACATGACCCGTTTGCAGGCCATGGGTACAGATTTGATGGAAGCTGTCAATTTGGCGCGATCTAGCAATCCCCCAACTGGCATCGACATGACCACCGTTCAAGTCTGATTACAGGGGCTTCGGCCCCTTTCTTGTATGAAACCAGCCTTTGATCTCAGCAGCGTGCAGGCACTGCTCCAACGTGGCATCAACGCGGGCCATTGGCAACTAGAGCACCTCGACTTCCCTAGTCCCGATTACGAACGGCAGCTGCTCGAAGCCCGTCAGTCCAGCTACTTCTCCCCTACTTACGAACCGCCCACGCCCTATGCCAACCCGCTCCGCGCCGCCAACACCGGGGAAGCCGTCCAACCCATCAACCCCCGCGACTTCGATGTGGCTGCAGCCACTAGGGCTAACGAGGGACCAAGAAACGTGGACCTACCGCCTCTCCAATGGCCACCAGTTCCCGGTCAGCGTCACCAGCCTGATCTCGGCGGTGAGCAAAACGCCCGAGCAACTAGCGGCAATCATGAGCAGCCGTCACATCTGGGAACCACGGGGCAACACGATCCACAAGGCCCTGGAGGTGATGGCGCACCAGCGCTTCAACCCCAGCCCACCGCCGAACCTGTCTCCAGCGCTCCATGGTGACTACGGCGCCTGGATCGAACCGCTCCTGGCCCACGAACTCTGGGATCGCATCAGCGTGATCGGCGCAGAGGTGATGGCCTACAGCCTGCGCCGCAACGTCGCCGGCACTGCCGACCTCGTGATCCGCTTTGCCGATGGCACCTACGGCATCGCCGATCTGAAAACCCAAAGCTCCGAGCGCTCCACCCCTTACGACACCCGCCCGCAACTTGGCGCCGGCGTCGAAATGATCGGCGACCACTACAAGCTGCTCATCTCCCGCTGCCTCACGCTCTGGTCACGACCCGGCAGCCTCGTGATCCAAACCCACACCGCTGATGAGTGCTTGCAGGCCTGGCTGGATGTCTGCGAGCAGTACGCCGCACGCTTTCGGCCGTGGTGACTAGGGCTAGCAAGCAATGCGTGTCTTAGTCGCCTGCGAGTACAGCGGCCGAGTCCGCGATGCCTTCCGCCGTCACGGGCATGACGCGTGGAGCTGTGACCTGCTGCCCACAGAAGTGCCTGGCCCCCATTTCATGGCGCCGGTACAGCACGTCCTCCATCTGGGCTGGGATCTGATGGTGGCGCACCCGCCTTGCACGCACCTCGCCGTATCGGGCTCGCGTCATTTCCACCGCAAGCAACGCGAGCAGGCCGAGGCTCTCGACTTTGTGCGGCTGCTGATGGCTGCACCAATCCCTCGCTGGTGCATCGAAAACCCGGTGAGCGTGATCAGCTCAGCGATCAGGCCGCCGGATCAGATCATCCAGCCTTGGCAATACGGCCACGGTGAAGTCAAGGCCACCTGCCTCTGGCTCAACAACCTACCCAAGCTCCGCCCTACTCAATGCGTTGGCGGCCGTGAGGCACGGGTGCATCGCATGCCACCAGGGCCTGATCGCTGGAAAGAGCGCAGCCGCACCTTCCAAGGCGTTGCTGATGCCATGGCGGCTCAGTGGGGAACTGCAGCGCTGCCACCGATCACCGAGCAGCTTCCCCTGCTTGTTACGTCTTGCTAAGGCTTCCTAGCCCTCTTGCCATAGGCTAGCCTATGGGCTATATTGAAGAGGTCAGGGGGCGACCCCACCCGCATCCACCTCATGTACTACATCGCTCGCAACACCCTCGCCGTTACCGGCCCGATGCCCAAGAAGGCCGCTTTGGCGCTCTGGGAAGCCAACAAGGCCACTGATGGTGCCCGCTACCAGCTCTGCAAGGAAACCGGCAGCATCAATCCCGTGGTCGTGATGGATCTGGCCTGATCGACTTCTTGGCTTATCAGCCCCCGCTGGGGGCTTTTTTAATGCCTGCCTGCTGCTGATCAGCCGCCGCTAGTCCACCAGCGCCCCATCCCGTGGCACTCTTGATCCGCCGGGATGGCCCGAATACAACACCCGCAAGGGAAATCAGGGCAGGAGCATGCGGCTCCATCGGAATCCCGGCACCCTCTTCGCTAGCCACCCTTGACGCCTAACGTTGGCTAGCCTATTGTCGTGATTACGGGGGCGACCCCACCGCATCCTTCCCATGAACCCTCTCTGCACGGTTCTCCCAGACCTCCCCTCCTCCACTACAGACTGGGCTGAGCGCTACCTCTTCAACAGCGCCATCCTCTCCGACTACTGCCACGAGGAAGAACTCGACGATATGCACGCCACCTTCTTGGCGGCCGGCATCCCCTACACCGTCCAGTTCCGCCCCGGCACCCCTGACCCCCAGCCCTACGACTGGGCCGGCGAATGCCTCAGCGCAGCTGATCGCAACTCCTTTGCTTGCTTCCAGTGACTAGCCCTAACGAGCAGCAGCTGGCTTTCCTGCTGGAGCAAGCCGTCACCAACGACATCCACGAGGAAGACGCCGCCGACTTCCTCGACGACCACGGCATCCCCTGCTTTTCCCACAACCGTCAAACCCTCATCACCCTCGCCTACCGCAACGGCTGGAGACCCAACCCATGACCTCCCCCTCTCTTCCTCCCTTCATCACCCGCACCACACGCCGCACCTACTCCCGCACCGCACCTCTCCAAGCCGTGCCCTCACGTCCGCACCGCAAACCCTCCAAGCCCCAATCCTTCCTTGAGCGTCATGGCGATCTCATCACTTTCCTCTGGACTTGCATCCTCATCGCAGCCCTCGTCTACACCGCCTTCTCTTGAACCTCTGCTAGAAGAACTCACCAACCTCGCCATCAGTGAGAAAGCGATCCAAGCCCGACGCCAAGAACTCCTTGACCTATTGGATCAACTGGTGGAAGCGGGTGAAGCAGAGGAGCAACTCGCGTGGAACGACTGCAAAATCACTCGCCGTAGCCGCAAGTCCTACACCTATCCCGCTCACATCCTTGAGCAACGCGAGCAGCTCAAGGCATCCGAACGACTTTCACTCGCCTTGGGCGAGGCCACGGTAACCATCAAACACTTCTGGGAAGTCCGCACCGCATGAAGACCAAGCTCAAAGCCTCCTCCCTCCCCATCACCCTCACCGCCTACCAACGCGCCATCGACGCCGCCGCTCGCACCGTCTCTGGCATCCCCCGCGCTCAACTCGAAGCCATCGTTGCCGCCGCTATCACCGCCATCGGCAAACCAGACCATGACGACAAAGCGGCCTGAATACCAACCCTGTCGCCTCGTCTCCCTCTGCGGTCAATACCTCACCGTTAATGGCACCTTCTCCGCAGACCCTGCCCGCGCTCTCACCGCAGAGCGCTGGTATATCGAACGACAGCAGCAACGCATCAACACCGCCACCATCATTCTCCGCGCCTAGCGCCATCACCTTCGATGTGATCGGCATGGAAGCCGCCACGCAAGGCTCCAAGCGCGCCATGCCTAACGGCATCATGCTCGAAACCAACAAGCGCCTACGCCCCTGGCGCTCGCACATCACTGACGCCGCACTCGCTACCAACTACCCCCTCACCACAGCACCCGTCTCTATCTCCATCACCTTCCGTTTCCTACGACCCAAGGCTCACTTCAACAAGTCCGGTCTATCCCCTAAAGCACCACTCCACCTAACCTCCAAACACAAAGGCGACATCGACAAGCTCTCCCGTGCCGTGCTTGATGCCCTCACTGGCACTCTTCTTCACGACGATTCTCAAGTGGTTCAACTATCCGCCCACAAGCGCTACACCACACCAGAAGAACGTCCAGGTGCCCTCATCACCATCATCCCCCTCACGGCAACTTAAGCTAGCCAGCCTTGGCACCATGGAACCGTGGTCCGTCGTCGCTGAATACCCCTACACCGGCGAACCATTCGGCCTTGTCTTCAATGACGACTCCACCATGGCTGAAGCTGAATACATCGCTCGACAACTCCTCGCTACCTTCCGCCTCACCGGCCTCTACCTCCCCTCCTCCTCACAAGACAACCCCGAAGGCAACTACCTCTTCCTCTTCACCATCGAGCCTGAAACCATCCCCCGCATGGGCACCATCTGGGCCTACGGCGTCGACGACGCGGAACTCCGCCTGAACGTCCTAGCCTCCGATGGCACGCTTTTCATGCCCTCCCCCGGTTAAACTCCGGCCATGGCAAATATCTCAGACCTAAAGTTCGACCATAAGAATGCACGCAAGCGCACTGATAGTTCTGCACGCCTAATACAAGAATCCCTGCAGCGCTACGGTGCCGCACGCTCCATCGTCATCGACGAAGAGAACCGCATCCTAGCCGGTAACGGCACCATCGAAGGTGCCAAGGCACTAGGGCTAACGAAGCTCAAGGTGGTTGAAGCCGCAGGCGACGAGATCATTGCCGTTCGCCGCTCTGGCCTATCCGAAGACGACAAGGTAGGCCTAGCCCTGGCCGACAACCGCGCTGCTGAACTCTCTGACTGGGATGCCGAGATGCTGCAGCAGCTCAGTGAAGAGCACGACATAGCCCCGTGGTTTGAGCAGGAAGACTTGGATGCCCTGCTGCAGGAAGCGGAGCAGCTAGAGCCCGTCGAAGGCAATACCGACCCTGATGAGGTGCCTGAGGCACCTGAAGACCCGATCACCAAACCTGGCGACCTTTGGATCCTCGGCAATCATCGCCTCCTCTGCGGCGACTCCACCAACATCCAGCACATCGAACGCCTCATGGATGGGCAGAAGGCGGACATGGTGTTCACTGACCCGCCATATGGGATGAACCTCGATACCGATTATTCAAAAATGGGTACGTCAACCAAGACGTACAAGCAGGTTCACGACGACGACAAGCCTTTTGATGCAGGAGCGATGATGAAGCTCCTCCCAGCTCCTGTCTGGTACATCTGGGGCGCTGATTATTTCTGCAAGTCCATTCCGCTCTGGGAGCAAGGCTCAACCCTCATCTGGGCTAAAGCTCACTCTGAAGACGAAAACAAGGTCTACGGCTCCTCTTTTGAAGTCTGCTGGCGTTTCCCTAAAGCCAAGAAAGAACTCTGGTTCGTTCGTCGCATCCATATGACCGATGAACACCTAAAAGCCCATCCGACTCAAAAGCCCTGCGAACTCCCAGTCAGGGCTATTGAGAAAGACTCCAAACTAGGTAATCTCGTTGTTGACCTTTACGGCGGCTCAGGCACCACTCTTATTGCCTGCGAGAAGACCTCCCGCCACTGCCGCATGATGGAACTCGATCCCGCCTACTGCGACGTGATCGTCAAGCGCTGGGAAGACTTCACCGGCAACACCGCCATCTGCCAACCCTCCAACGCCCACTTCACCCCGGAGCCGCAGGAGGCCTTCTAATGGCAGCCAAAGGCACCACTAAGGCTGAAACCGAACTCCGCGCTCAACGCTTTGCGCGGATCATCGCTACCGGTGGCCGTAGGTCGGACTGCATCCGCTATGCCAAGGAAAACTGGGGGGTCACAGAAGACACCTGTGACAAATACCTGCGCATGGCGCGGGACCAGATGAAGGCTGACTGGGACATCGAACGCCCCCAGATGATTGCCGACCTGCTCTCTCAGTGCTCCACCCTGCAACTGGAGGCACGTCGCGCTGGCCAATATCACATCGCTCTTGGTGCCATCAACACCGCTGCCAAACTCGCGCAGCTCTGCTCGTGAGCATCCTTGCTGCCGTCAGCGGTGGATCAGTCTTAGAGCCGCCGCAACCGCTGAAGCTCGACCTCGACTTCACGCCGCTCAAGGACTCGCTCTATACCTCCCTCACCGACGCCCAGCGGCAGGTCTACGACGCCTCCACGCGCTTCACCTACCTCTGCTCCGGTCGTCGCTTCGGTAAGACCTACCTCTCCCTCACGCGCCTCATCACCTGGGGCCTTGACCTTCCGGGCGGCCTCTTCTACTACGTGGCACCCACCTACCGCATGGCCAAGCAGATCGCTTGGGTGCAGCTCAAGCAGATGGTCCCCCCAGAGATCTTCTCCCACAAAAACGAAACCGAGCTATCGGTCCACTTGGCCAACGGCAGCACGATCTTCCTCAAGGGTGCCGAAGATCCAGATCGCCTCCGAGGGGTATCCCTCTCCGGCTGTGTCGTCGATGAAGCCGCCTACGTGCGGGAAGACGCCTGGACAATGGTGCTCCGCCCTGCGCTTTCCGATCAGCAAGGCCCAGCCTGGTTCACCACCACACCAGCGGGCCTGAACTGGTTTGCCGAAGCCTGGGATGCCGCTGACGACGACCCGGATGCTTCCACCTTTACCTTCAACACCCTTCAAGGCGGCCAGGTCAGCGCCGATGAAATCGAAGCCGCACGTCGCACCCTTGACCCGCGCACCTTCTCTCAGGAATACGAAGCTTCCTTCGTCAACCTCGTTGGCCGCGTGGTGCCTGACTTCAGCGATGACAACATCCGCGACGACCTAGCCGACCTCGGCGGTGAGCTGATCGTCTGCGCGGACTTCAACGTCTCACCCATGCACTGGATCATCGGCCAGAAGGTCGGCGATCAGCTGCATTGCTTCGACGAGATCCACATCCGCGAGACGCATACCGATGAAGCAGCCTCCGAACTGCTGCGCCGCTACCCCGACCGCACGATCCGCGTCTACCCCGACCCCACCGGCCATGCCCGGAAGACTTCGGCGGGTGGCAAGACCGACCACGGGATCCTCCGCAGCCGTGGCCTCTGGGTCTCAGAAAACAAGCGCCCGTACATGCAAGACGACAAGCGCAATGCCATCAACGCCATGGTCTGCGATGCCAATGGCAACCGGCGTCTGTTCATCCACCCGCGCTGCAAGCAGACGATCAAGAGCCTGCGCAACCTGACCTTTAAGGAAGGCACCAACATGCCAGACAAGGATGGCGGCTGGGACCACGGCTGGGATGCGCTGTCCTATGGCGTGATCGGTGTATTTGACCCGGTGCATCCCTGGAAGAGCACGACTGGCAAGGCGGTGCGCGGCGTGCGGCTGTACTGACTGGCGCTAGCCACGTCGATAGGCTAGTGTTGAGCAGTCGGGCAACCGACGCACCATTTCATCACTGCCATGACAACCACCCTCGCGTGGGTGGCGGTGATCCTGCTCTTCCCGCTCATCCTCCTGCTCTGGGCTACCGAGTCCCAGCAGCAGCGCATCCGCCGTCTGCACACTGCAGGCCTGAGCCAGACCAAGATCGCCAGCCGCCTCAATCTCTCCCGTTATGCCGTCAGGAAAGCTTTAGCCGCTCCGTAAGCCACCGGAAACCTAGCCGTAGAGTTTGCCTCCCTAATGGCCCGTTCCTACAAGCGTGACAAAAACGGTCGTTTCGCTGGTGGCGGCGGCGGTGGTGGTGGTGGCGGTGGCGGGAAGCTGGGTAAAAGCGCGAAGAACGAAAGCGCACGCGCTAAATACAAAGAAGCCAGCGGCAAGGCTCGTGAGCTGACCAAGATGGCCAGCAACGTTGCCAGCAATCCCAAGTCTTCTGCTAAGGAAAAAGCGTTCTGGAATCGTCAGGCTGGCGGTGCAAAGTCCGGCCTAACTCGCGTCAGCAATAACCTGAGCGGTAAAGGTAAAAAGTCGGCATCCTCTGGAGTGGCGGCTGCCCGAGCTGCTGGCCGCGCCAAAGGTTCTGCAATGGCCAACAAAGCCAGTGCTCGCAATGCCGCTCTTGATGCCAAGGCCGCAGCCTATGGCGGTGGCAAAGCCCCTTCCCGTCGTCGTCGCAAGTGATCGGTTGTTGATCGCCCTTACCTGAGCTGCCGTGCATACCCTCGCTGCCACCACCAACCTGAACCTCGCCTTGACCACCATCAAGGATCTGCAGGTTCACGATCCTGGGATTCCGTGGCAGCGCATGGAACCTCGCTGGCGGCTCATTGAGCAGCTCAGCCTTGGCACCCTCGGCATGCAAGCTGCAGGCCGCCGCTACCTGCCGCAGGAACCGAAGGAAGACGACGAGAGTTATCAAGCACGCTTAGCCCGTTCGGTCTGCCCGCCTTACACGCTGCGCCTAGAGCAGATGCTGGCCGGCATGCTCACCCGCAAGCCGGTGCGGCTGGACAACGTGCCCGACGTGATCCAGCAGCACCTCTATGACGTGGATCTGAGCGGTGCCGATCTGAACGTCTACCTGCAGGATCTGGCGCGGAAGTGCATCCGCTACGGCCACGTTGGTGTGCTGGTGGACTTCCCTCGCGGTGATGAAGGGGATGACACCCCAGTCACGGACTTCAGCCGCCCGTACTGGGTCAGCTACACGCCCCGCGACATCCTTGGCTGGCGCACGGATGTGGTGAACGGCAGCCAGCAGCTGACGCAACTGCGCCTGCGCGAGCAGGTCGTCGTGCCTTACGGCGAGTTCGGCGAAGAACTCGTGGAGCAGATTCGCGTGCTCGAAATCGGCCGCTTCCGTCTCTACCGCAAGCAGGCATCCAAGAACCGCGACTGGGAGCTGATTTCCGAAGGCACCACCACCCTCGATCAGATTCCCTTCGCGGTGGCCTATGCCAACCGCACCGGCATCCTCGAATCCACCCCGCCTCTAGAAGAGGTGGCTTGGCTGAACCTCAAGGCCTACCGCTGCGAATCCGATCAGGCCAACATCCTCCACGTCGCCGCTGTCCCCCGATACAACCTCTTCGGTGTGCCGGCTGAGGTGGATGAGCTAGAGGCTGGCCCTAATTCGGCCATGGCCTTCCCCGTGGATGCCCGCGCTGAGTTCACCGAACCCACCGGCACTAGCTATCAAGCCCGCTTCACCGAGCTGGACCGCATCGAGAAGCAGATTGCGGAACTGGGCTTGGCTGCTGTGCTCGGTCAGAACATGACCAACCAGGCTGCCGAGTCCAAAGCCATTGAACGCAGCCAAGGTGATGCCGCCTTGCAAGCCGTGGCTATCGGCCTGCAGAACCTCATCGACAGCTGCCTGCAGTTCCATGCCGCCTACCTGAATCTGCCCACCTCCGGCAGCAGCATGGTCAACAACGACTTCGTGGCTCGCACGCTGGAGCCTGCCCACGTCGCCGAGCTGATCAAGCTGCGCATGAACGGTGACATCACCCAAGAAACGCTGCTGATCCAGCTGGCTGACGGTGAGTGGCTCTACGACGACTTCAACGTTGATGCCGAGATTGAAGCCACTGCTGCCCAGCAAGCGCAACGACTGGATGCACAAGCTGCACAGCTTGACGCCAACCTCCAGCAGCTGAATTGAGTGGCTAGCGAGCGCTAGTTATACTTTCAGCGATACGTCGTTTGCTGCTGTTTTGTCTGACGATCTCGATCAGCAAGAGTCATCAAGCCAGGCTTCAGTTGACTCTTCAGCGCTGCAGTCGAAGATTGAGTCCCTGATCCAGCACAACCAAAAGCTGGAGCGCCAACTCGGCCAGGCCAAAGACAAGCTGCGGGCTGTGCCAGAAGGCGTGGACGTGGATGGGCTGATCAAGTTCAAACAGGAACACGAGCAGGCGCAGCTGGAGCAACAGGGCAAATACGCCGAAGCACGGCAAGCCCTTGAAGCGCAGTTCCGTGAGCGCGAATCACAACTGCAGCAGCGGCTGGAAGCCTTGGAAGCGGAAAACCGCGAGTTGAAACTGATTGGTCCTGCTGTCGCCGCACTAGCGGACACGGTGCATGACCCCGATGAGGTGATTCGCCTGAAGCTCAAGCCTGAGCAGATCGAACGCGAGGCCGATGGCACCGTTGTGGTGGTCGATGGCTATCAGCGCACGCCCATCAACGACTGGGCACGCACGAGCCTGCCGCAATACCGCCTCAAGGCACCCAAGCCCCAAGGCACCGGCGCACCGGTCGGCCGTAGCGGTGGCGGTGGTGAGCTACCGGCTGGCAGCAAGAACCCCTTTAGCCGGGAGCACTACAACCTCACCGAACAGGCTCGCATCTACAAGACCGATCCTGAGTTGTACGCACGCCTTAAAGCCGCTGCCGGTAAGTAACACGCAGCGGAATACTTACAGGTAACGGGTAGCTGTTGGCGCCCTGAATGGCTGTTGGCCGCCTTTGTAAACCCCCAACCTGGAGAACACCATGGCTGCCACTGTGCGGTCGGACATTGTAATTCCCGAAATCTTCACGCCCTATCTTGAGGAGGCCACCACCCTCAAGAACGCCTTCATCGCTTCTGGCGTTGTGCAGCCCCTTGAGGCTCTCAATGCCGTTGATGGTGGCGACTATGTGAACGTTCCCCACTTCGCTGCCAACCTGAGCGGTGATGCTGAGGTGCTGAGCGACTCCGGTTCGCTGACTCCCGGCAACATCACTGCCGATAAGCAGCGCGGCGTCATCCTGCACCGTGGTCGTGCTTGGGGTGTGCGTGAGCTGGCCAAGCTGGCTGCTGGCGCTGATCCCATGGCTGCCATTGGCAACAAGGTGGCCTCCTACATCGCCTTCCAGCAGCAAAAGGATCTGCTGGCCACCCTCGCGGGTGTGTTCGGCGCTGTCGGTTCCGCTAACACCGGTGCTGCCTTCATCGACCTGACCTTTGATGCCGGTGGTTCGGGTGAAACTCCCCTGACGCCACGCCATGTGGCCAAGGCTCGCGCACTGCTGGGCGATCAGGGCGACAAGCTCTCCGCCATCTGCATGCACTCCGCTGTCTATTACGACTTGGTGGAGCGCCGCGCCATTGACTACGTGACCGCTGCTGAAGCTCGCGCCACCGCTGCTGCTTCTAACGCTGCCACCCCTGATGTGTTCGCCGGCTCTGTGGCTGGTGCGTTCACTGCGGATGACAGCGTGCCCTTCTTCATGGGCATGCGCGTGATCGTCTCTGACGATGTGCAGACCTCCGGTTCTGGCTCCAGCAAGAAGTACGCCACCTATTTCTTCACCCCCGGCGCTGTGGCCTCTGGCGAACAGCAGGGTCTGAAGACTGAAGTGGACCGCGACATTCTTGCGCTGGCTGACTACATGGCCGTGTCTTGGCACAACTGCTTCCACCCCATTGGTGCGCAGTATCAAACTGCCGGAGGCGCCAACCCCAGTCAGGCAACCTTGGCCACTATCACTAACTGGACCAAGGTTTATTCCACGAAAAACATTGGTGTGGTTCGTGGAACTGTAACTAGCAACTTTGATTGAGGTTGAACGATGGGATTAACAGGTTTCAACCTGGCCCGTCGTGAAGAAGAGGAGGCTGCTCCGGCAGCCTCTGTTCCTTCCGAGCCAGCAGTGTGTGAGGCCCCGGTGCCTCAAGCCGAAACACCCAAGCGTGGTCGCAAGAAGGCTGAGGAGGAATCCTGATGGCCGTCTTCCCTTCCACTGAACAGGTTGGTGGTGCTGGTCAGGTTGGCTTTGAGCTGATCACTGACACCAGTGCTCACACCGGGCGGTTCTTCCGCCTCTATGCCCTCGAAGCCACCGTGATCAACACGGCCACGGTGCAGAACGCTTCCGGCAACACCTTCTCCGCTGTGCCGATTCCGGCCGGTGGTGCCATTGATGGGTTGTTCACTTCGGTGACGCTCACCAGCGGCAAGGTCGTGGCCTACAAGCTCTGATGGCGACCAAAGCAAAGGCGGGCAGTAGTGCTCGCCTTTTTCAGTCTCCGCCCAAGCGCACGCGCCAAGGGCAGGGCAAACGCAGTCGCCCTAACCATGGACGCAAGAAGCTAAGGGGCCAAGGCCGTGGCTGATCTCTCTCAGCAGATCGAGGTGTTCCTCCGCAATGCGTTGCGGCAGCGCAAGCTGGAAGATCGCCTGATCCGTCAGGCACTGCGTGATCTGCGCAGCACCTTGGCTGCGGTGGAGAGAGTCGTGGGTAGCTCTGGTGTGCTGGCGGTTGGCGTCAACCGTGAGCGCACCATTGCGGCAATCACAGCCGCTGTCGGTCGCAGCGTGCAGGAGTCCTTTGGCGTGCCGCAGCTGGCAGCCTTGCAGGAGGCCTTGGCACCGTTTGTGGAGCAGCAGCTGGACTATGCCCGCAAGCTGGTCACCATGGCCGGCGGGAACCTCACTGCAGAAGGCGCGGGTCAGCTCAGCCAGGTGCAGGTGCAGCGCCTCGTGAATGATGCCGTCGTGGGTGGCAAAACCCTCAGCACGCAGCTCACGCAAGCTCTGCCAGCCACAGTCGCAGATCGCGTAGAGCGCTTCATCCGCCTCGGCCTATCGGACATTGGTGGTGAGACGTTTGCCACCTATCAGAACGCCGTGGTGCGCGTCACTGAGAACAATGTCGAAGCCATCGTGCGCACTGCCGTCAATGAGGTGGGCAGCGCGGCACAACAGGCGATCTATCAATACGAAGCTGACCCGGACTGGCTGGATGCCGAGGGCCTGGTGTGGACCGCCCTGCTGGACAGCCAGGTCTGCCCGATCTGCCTGAAGCTGGACGGCAAGCGCTTCCCGCCGGACTACCAGAAGGTTTCGCCTCACCTCCAGTGCCGCTGCAGCCTCGTGCCTTGGAAATGGCGCAACGAGGATATGCGCGATCCCAACGGCAACCCCGTGGCACCACGTCGCCTCGCCGATGGTGATGGCCCCGAGCAACCGCTCGACTTCAAGGTGGCCGCGAAGCAGTGGGTCAAAGACAACCCCCAGACCGCTCAGGCCATCTTTGGCAAGAAGCTGGGCCAGCGCCTCGTGGACGGTGAGATCAGCTTCGATAAGGCCGTCAAGCAGTGGGCCGCTCCAAAGGCAAGTTAGTGCTAAGGGTGCGTTGCCATGACCGTCACTGTTGTTGCCACTGCTGGATCGGCTTCGGCCAATAGCTACATCAGCGTGGCCACTGGTGATGATCTCGCCAATCTCTACCTCGGCACTCTGAATTGGACTTCAGCCAGCACCGATAACAAAGGGCGGGCGCTGATCATGGCGACCCGCTACCTCGATGAGCTGCGCTACATCGGCGAGAAGGCCTCCACCACCCAAGCGCTGGCCTGGCCCCGGAGTGATGCAGCCTGCGGTGATTGGAGCTTCACCACCAGCGAGATCCCGCAGCCGATCAAGCAAGCCACCTTTGATCTGGCTGAGGCTCTACTCGGTGACAGCACCCTGCTGACCGTTGCCGGCGCTGGCAGCACTGAGCTGATCCCTGGCATCCCCAATGCCAACCTCAAGCGTGCCCGCGTTGATGTGATTGATGTGGAGTTCAACAGCGTGCAGCAAGCCGAAAGCAAGAACGCTTTGAACGTCGTGCCACACCTCAAGCAGGTGCTCGGTTGTCTGTGCTTAAGCAAGGCATCATCTTCTGTTGGGGCTGTCCAAGTCTTGCGAAGTTAGACTGCATGTATGCGCATCGCTGAAGGCCAACTTTCATTCTTCAGCACTCCGGCTGAACCGGAGAAAAAGCGCGTTGAGCATCATCTCGCCAAGCCGTTCACCAGAGAAGAGCAGCGGCGCTTTGGTCGGATGTATGCCGAGAACATTGGCCTGATCCGCATGTTCGGCGGGAAGCTGTGCCGCAAGTATCGGCACTGCATGGCCACCGAAGACATCTTCTCCTGCGTGGACATTGCCTTTCTCAAGGCGTGCCGTGCGCATGACCCGGAACGCGGGAAGCTCAGCACCATCTTCTGGACGTTTGCCCAAGGCGAGTGCCTGCACTTCCTGCGGGGGAGCAACTGGACAATCAAGGCCACGCACAAAGCGCGTCTCTTGGGCAATAGCGCTAGGAAGCTCATGGCCCTTGGCTGGACCTCGCTAGCGGTGTGCAAGGAGCTGAGCTGCACGAAGACCGAGCTGAAGGATGCGCTGCTGGCCACCGCTGGGGTCGCCCATGACGTGAAGGGCTTTGATCTGCACGTTTGCCCTCGGCCTACACCGTGGGAGGTGCTGGAAGCTGAAGAAGATCGTTTAGCGGCAAGTTAGGGCTACAAGCCACAGGAACGATCATGGCCACCGGTGCCTTCTTCGCGGCCCTTGGGTATCGCTTCTATGTGAAGGCTGGCACCACGGCCTCCACCAACCCAACCGCTTCTACGGGCATGACTGAGATCCTCAGTCTGACCAACGCAGGAATCCAGGGCAGTAGCTCCACCACTGACGTGCTGGACTACGGCTCCACTCAGGGCTACAGCGCCAGCTTGGTGACAGGGCAGAGTTACACCATCCCCTGCACCATGAACCTCAATCTCAATGACGCGGGCTACAAGATCTTGCGTCAAGCAGCTTTGGATGCGGCCACTGGCGTGACTGTGGAGTGGTTCCGTGAATCGCCTGAGATGAGTTCCACCGGCAGCCCTGAGTACAACAGCGGCGTGGCCTTCGTGACCGACTTCTCCGAAGACATCCAGGCTGGCAACGTGGCCAGTGTTTCGTTCACCTTGACCGGTTATGGCGCCCCGTCTTGGGTGGCTGAGACGAACACCTGAGGCTAACTAGAGAGCGAGCAAAGGGATCACAGGCGGTGGGCTACGGCTCACCGCTTTTTGTTAGAGGCTCATGCCGCTCAGCTTGCGCCACTGATCTGCGAAGTAGGTATCGAGCGGGGCATTCTCTAGCGCCGGCTTGATCCAGTTGCGCCCCGGCACCAGCGTGCCCTTGCTGGTGGTGTAGCCGGTGAGGATCAGCGGAGCATAGGCAAACCCGCCTTTGCTCTTGGCATCCCACGTAAAGGTGATTGTGGTGCGACCGTCAAAGTTGCGGCGCTGAGAGCGCAGGAAGCCGCCAAGGTCCACGATGTCGCGGGGGCTGCTGACAGTGGCGCCATTGCGGCGTTTGGTTTCCCGAGGCCAGCCGAACTGCGGCGATTGGATCTCAGCTTTGAGCTGCTTGTCCAGCACCGTCTGGTAGGTGCCCAAGATCTGCGGCACCCGCAGCTTCAGTTGATTGGCGTTCCAGCCCGTCAGGCGGAATGAAGCACGGACCTGAACCGCCATCAGCCCTGCACGTAGCGGGCCAAGCGGATCTTGTCGCCCAGCACCTGCTGCAACGTGCTGCCGATCAGGCCGGTGCTGCCGTAGGGAAAACGGCCGTTGATCACCTCGCATTCAATGACACCTTGACCAGCAAAGTTCAGCGTCCCGGTGATGCCTGCCTTGATGCGGGCATCCAATGCCTGCGGGCTGACGGCATAGCCCTCATAGGTCTCTACGTCTGTATCAACGCCAGGAAAGCCAGCGCTGCTGCTGCCCGCTTCGCGTAAGTACAAGCTGACGGTGACGGTCTCTGATGCCGGCACCACATTGCCGGTTGTCGGATCAGTCATGGTGCCAACGGTGGGCACAGTAAAGGTCGCCGTGGCGTTGGCGAGCGCAGCGAGAGCACTTGTCATGGCCTAGGTTCCCGCGTTTGAGAGGCAACCTAAAAGCAACGAGAAGCTGAGTTGTGGCCGAGAGTCTGGGCGCTGCTGTATTGACGCTCAGCGTTGATGACTCCCGCTTTCAGGCTGGCCTCAAAAGCGCACAGACGGCGGCTGAATCGTTTCGTAATGTCGTCGCCAGTCTTGGCGTTGCAACCACCATCGGCGGTGGCTTGGCCTTTATTGGCAATCAGGTCAAGCAGCTGGATGAGGCCAGTGCTGCTGTACGCACCCTTGGCGTTGACTCTGACGAACTAGGCAAGCGACTGCGTGCGTTGTCCGCTGAGCTAGATAGCAACATCAGTCAGATCGACCTGACCAAGGCGGCCTATGACGTGGCCAGCTCTGGCTTTGCGTCCGCTTCTGAGGCGACGGACATACTTCGCGCTTCTGCTCTAGGCGCCAAAGGTGGCTTTGCTGATGTCAATGATGTGGCCAGCGCATTGACCGGTGTGCTGAACGCTTACGGCCTCAGTGCATCATCGGCAACCGACATTGTTGATAAGTTTGTGCAGACGCAGGCGGACGGTGTGATTACCGTGCGTCAATACGCAGCGCAGATCGGTACGATCAGCTCCATCGCGGCTGCAGCGGGTGTCAGCATTGATGAGTTAAATGCCGCAGTGGCGACTGCCACTCTTCGTGGTGTGCCTGTTGCTCAGACGTTCACCGGTCTCCGTCAAGCGATCAGCAGCATCATCAAGCCAAGTGAGCAAGCCAAGGAGTTGGCTGCATCCTTGGGCCTGGATTACAGCGTTGCAGCGTTGCAGTCCAAGGGTTTTGCTGCGGTGTTGGCTGATGTGCAGCAAAAGACCGGTGGCTCGGCTGACAAGCTGGCAGTGCTGTTGGGAAGCGTTGAGGCACAGGCTGCTATTCAACCGCTATTGAATGACCGATTGGCTAAATACAACGAGCTACTGGACAAGCAAAGCCAAGCTGCTGGCCAAGCGGCATCGGCCTCAGAGATCAATGCCAAAACCATTAGCGGCGGTTTGCAGCAGATTGGCAATGGCTTTTCTAATTTGGCTACGACGCTGGATACAACCTTGACACCCTTGTTTGGAGGGTTCATCAAGAGCATCAATGACATCCTAAGCAAGCTGAATCAAGTGGCGGCGCTGGCGCCAGAAAAGGTGCTGGCCCGTGAGAAGCAAGCTACAGATTTAGTGGCTGCCAACCTAGGCCCGCTTGGCATCAAGGGAACAGGCTTCTTTGGTTCTGTGTCAGTATCAGGAGCCAGCGTTGGCCCAGAGTTCAAAGACAAGGCCTTTACGGGTTCGGCTACTGGTGTGCGTGAGGACATTATTAAAGCCCTCCTAGCTAAAGATCTAGCCGAGATCAACAAGGCATTGCCAGAGGCTGGAAAGCAGGCAGGCAAAGAACTTGCAAAGGGTGGTCAAAAAGCAGCATCTGGTGTCATGGATGCCAGTAAAACGTGGCTTGAAACTGTGAAAACGGCCAATCAGATTGCTTCGATACAAGATGAGCTAGCCATCCAGTCTCAGCGCGGTGCCTTGACAGACAAGGGCATCGGTGCTCTGCAGGCAATTAAAGCGTTAGAGGATGCCAAGCGTGCTGAGCGCGATGCGCAGGCTGCTCTTCGTGCTGGTCAAGCAGAAGATGCCAAGAAGCGTGAAGGCTTGCTCAACGCATCTCGGATTGCGGCTGAAAACGTCCAGTTAGCAGCAGCTAAGACCAAGGCCGATCTTATTGATGCCTTTAAGTCGGCGCAGGACTCAGTACAAGCAATTAGCCGTGGGATTGAAGACACTGTTACGCAGCTCCAACAGCTTCAGAACACCAGCGGTGGCGGGCTCAATGAGTTTATGTCAGGACAGCAGGTTGCTGATCGTCAAGCAGCACTGGCTGATGAGCTACGACCGATTGTGCAAGAAATCGCCAACCGCCGCAATCTCAACTTCACGCTGTCCGGCACCAACGAAGACCGCAACAACGCGATCTTGCGCCTAATCCAAGCAGATCGCCAGCAAACAAGGCTGGAGCAAGACCTCGCTCAAAGCCGTGTGGACCTTGGCAAGGCACAGAACGACCTTGCGACGATCAACCAAAGCCTTGTCACCGTCAACACTGACCTTGCCACCGCGACCCAAGCGCTAGCCGACAAGGATTGGAACGTCTACGTGAGTGTGCCCGGCGGCAGCGCCTCCGGTGATGTCGTCCGCGAGGGGGTTTACCAATGAGCATCTCAATCGGCGCCTTCAGCACCAGCAAGCTGATCGCCCAGCCATTTGGCTACGACGAAACCGACACCAGTGCTGGCCTCACCGCCCGTAAGTGGACCGTCAGCGGCCTACTCACCACCAGCGAGTGGCAGTCCCTCCTCAGCGTCTACAACACCTGGCGCGACACCCGCATCACCGATGCCGACACGCTCAGCAGCGGCACGGTCGGCACCACCGTCAGCCTGACCGCCAGCGCCAACGGGATCAGCTGGAGCGGGATCGGCTGTTGGTTCACCGCTGCACCGACAGGCGAGCAAGCCGGCCCCTACATCCAGGCCACCTGCGAGCTGGTGGATGCCGCGCAAGCGCTAGCCGTGCTGCTGCGCCAAGAGGAGAAGAACCGCCAGCGCAGTGAGGCCACCATCCCAAGCCTGGGCACCGTGACGCTCGGCAGCGCCACGCTCACGCTGCTGTCTCCGATGGAGACCTATCAAGACACCCCCCAGTTGCAGCTGACTGCTAGCGGCACGCACTACATCTCTGGCGCTTTGACCGCCACTCGCGTGCGCCGCATTGAGGGCACCACCGATAGCAGCGGCTGGACGGCGGTGCGGAGCTGGTACGAAACCGCCGTCGCCAGCACCCCCAGCACCGGCAGCTACTTCCCGATCAGCGCACCCAGTGCCAGCGCTGAGGTGATCATCAGCAGCGGCGTTAAAAGCACCCGCTACACGGTCAGCGTTGAAGTGGCGGAGGTGAAGTGATGGCCATCGACATCCGCGCTGAAGTCAGCTGCAGCCTCGGCACCGTGATCAGCGGCAGCTTTGCTGATGACTACCTGCAGGGCAACGGCCTAATCAAGACCCGTGGCGAGGTGGTGCTCAACGGCACCCAAACGCCTGTGGTCGGCACTGAAGTGACGTTTACCTACGACAAAGGCGGCAGCACCTACACGATTCCACGGGTGCTGCGGGTGCTGAGCAGCTTTGCCGATCCGTTTCGCCGCACCACCACGGTGCAGCTGGGCTGCAAGCTGACCTACCTCGAAAACCGCAAGCCACCTGTTGAGGATCCCAACGCCAAAGACGAGCACAGCGATGTGCCGTGCAAGGTGTTCCTCAAGGCAATGCTGCCGATCAGCGCGGACTACGTGTTCCAGCAGTGCCTTGATGCGCTGGAGCTGGACAGCGCGGCCATCCCGCTCACCAACAAGTTCTCCCTAGAGCAGTTTGACCTGACGCCGGGCTTCATCCAGGTGATGAGCGACCTGCTGCAATCCGAGGGCTATGTCGGCTATCTCGACAGCAGCGAAACGCTGCAGTTTCTGGACCTGACGCAGGACACAGCCACCGGCCCTGTGATCACCCCGGCTGATGTGGTGGACCTTGGCCCCATCGGCGTCGGTGACCTGCCCGGCGAGAGCGTGGTGGTCCGCTTCAGCAGCCTCCGCCTGCTGCCGCCAGACGATCTGTATGGCGACGGCTACCTCAAGCGCAGCTGGGAAATCGAGGAAGTCTTCGGTGCGCCCTCGGAAGTCAGCGTCAGCTACACCAACGACGCCGGTGCCACCGTCACCGACAGCGATGTTTTCTACCCCTACAGCTTCACGGCCACGCGCTACGACGTGTGGGACCGCAAGATCGAGTCGATCTCGCTGAATCTGGTCTCCTCGGCAGAAACCAACAACCGCTGGGCCAGTGATGCCCTGCGCAGCGGCAGCTCGTGGAACCTGCCCACCGCCAAGTTGGTGCGTGAGGTGATTGAGTACGAAAAGGCTGCGGCCCCTGCTAACAACGTCAATCTGCTGTCGGTGCAGCTGGTTGGTGGCGGGGTCACTGAGATCAAAGCGGCCCTGAGCAGTGCGGCAGAAGAGCACACCGGCCTCGCCAACCTCTGCAAAACCGATGTGCCCGATGGTGCCGATGTGGTGAAGTCGCAGACCACCTACAACTACTTCTCGGAGCTGGAGCTAGCCGGCAGCCTCAACATCGACACTTACATCGACGACACCGGTTCGCTGGAAGAGTTCGACACCATTGCTGCTGAACTGGATTCCACGGTGGTTGTCGAATACGAAACCGACACCACCAGCGGCATCTCTAAGACGATCACCAAGCGCAGCATCTCTCGCTCGCAAACGGTCTCCGGCCAGCAGGATCTCGCCACCCGCGCCCAAGACCTTGATACCGCTGACCTCACCAACAGCATTGCGTCGCTGCTGAACCTGGCCCGCCGGCAGGTCTACATCGGTGCCGACACCAGCCTGCACACCCAGCGTGAGTACGGGCTGCAAAAGCGCCCCAGCGAAGCCGAGCGCAACAACACCGCCAACGAGAAACCCACCGTCACCGAGCAGAAGGCCGAGATCGCTTGGGTGACCGGCAGCACCACCAGCACGGCCGTCACCGAGTTCACCGTGCCCTACGCCCCAGACGACGAGATCACTTGGGATGAAAGCAGTGGTGCGTTCAGCAGCGTGCCGAGTGACGCCAAGGAAAAAGCGCTGCGTTACGGACGCATCCAAAACAAGCTGCTGCTGGGCAACCGCAGTGGCGTGAGCTTGCAGCTGGCACCCGAGCAACTGCCCAAACGCCCCTTCGACCCGCTGTATCTGCAGGCATCGGGCATCACCGGCGCCTACCGCGTCAATGGCACCAGCTGGGCGTTTGACGCCAGCGGCATCGTGGCCTCCACCGATGCCCTGCTGTGGGGTGCGGTGAGTGCAACGTCCGGCACCAACCTAGCCAGCAGTTGGGTGCCGTTGGCACCGGGCACCACCAGCCTGCCCCTGCCGTACACACCGACCAGCGGCAGCCCTGATTCGGAAACCTGTGTGACCTTCAGCGCCGTGATCACCCCCACCACAGTCCTGCCGCCCTACATCGAGTCGGTGCTGGTGGAAGGAGTGAGCCGCAGCAGCGCAGCGATCACTGACTACCCCTATGGCTTGGATCGCGGTAGTGAAGCGTTGGTGCTGCGCACCCGCGCAGGCTTGGTGGCCGGTAGCCGGCTTGAAGCAGCGGTTGGGGCATTGACGCTGACGGGGCAGAGCGCAACCTTGACCTACCGGCGCGGGATTGCAGGCGGTGCGGGCAGCCTGGTGCTGAACGGTTACGGCGCCGGCTCAATCCGTGACTACCGAATCGGCACCAACTTCGGCACCTTCGCTGCCACGGGCCAGAACGCCATTGTGGCGCTGCAGCGGGCACCACTGGCTGCAGGCGCTGGCAGCTTTGCGTTGAGCGGCCAAGGCGCTGGCTACCGGAAAGGAATTATTGCGCCTGCTAATAACGGAACTTTCACCTTTGATGGCCAAGTCGCTACTCTAACTCGCTCTCTTCGATTAAGAGCAGATAGCGCTACCTACTTAGTTGACGGCAAGCCTTCGATTGCTAAACCTCAACTTATTGGATCGCAGATCAACTCCGATGCTACGGCTGACACGTCGGCGGTTGTAACTGTTCCTTCAAATGCACAAGGAGACTTGCTAATTGCAGTGTTGATGTGGCGGAACGACCGAGGCACGTTGACCGTGCCTTCTGGTTGGACGCTGCAGGGCACATATACAAGCTCTATTATGATCAGCGGTGTCCAGCAAAACCTGCTGGTTTACACAAAGACTGCTTCTGCAAGCGAGCCTGCAACTTACACATGGACGGCCGCCACGAGCACGAGAAACGCATGGCTCAGCGCGTCGGTGCGTTTTGGCCAGATCGATACCGTTAGTGAAAACTATGGAAATGGAACAACAGCAACAATCTCAACGGTTGCAGACAGGCTGAATCTCACTGTCTTTACTTGGGTTTACGCGCAATCCAGTGGATCGGAGACGTACAGCCAGTCGGCGGCAGATTCAAGCCTGACTCAAATAACCGACTCTCCAAAAGCAAATGCCCGGATCTCTGGTGGTTACACCCGCAACGCCAGAACCGTCACTTCTACTCATGCCG
>Ga0315902_10001189_pt1 | contig 42076 bp, 52 predicted proteins | sample LakEriMetagenome_9_FD_203523 | JGI IMG/M metagenome (GOLD analysis project Ga0315902, IMG submission 203523) | Freshwater fungal communities from buoy surface, Lake Erie, Ohio, United States - Buoy 12 MA117 | ecosystem: Environmental > Aquatic > Freshwater > Lake > Lake biofilm | place: USA...
CTCACCACGCTCGGCCACGCTCACATCGAATAGATGCATCTTGTCGTAACGTGCGACCTGCTTGCCCGACTCGTCGAACACGAGCACCGCTGCCGCGACCCGCGATTCACCAGCAAGCTTGATCGGCAAGGTGCCGCCGACGACCCATAAGCCACACTCGCGAGCGGCATCGGATAAGGCTTGCTGCAGCGGGCCTGAGCCCTCGTCCTCGGCGATGGCAAACTTGTCGGACTCGCGTCGACCCATGAGCGCCACGTTCTCGGGCAACAGTGCGATCTTGGCGCCCGCTTGCGCCGCTTGTTCGAGCAGGCGTCGGGCGTTTGCGATGTTCGCAGCCGCATCGTCACTCGAGGTGAGCTGGATCGCAGCCACTTTCACTCGCGATGGCGTCGTCATACCAGCACTACGTCATAGCGATCGATTTCATAGAGCGCTTCGGCCTGAAGACGAATGGGCCGCTCGGTCTCCGCCTCGAGTTCAGCGAGCACGGTCGATTCCTCGCCGAGCAGACGCTCGATGACATCCTGATGCGCCAAGACCAGCAACTCGCGACTGCCGAACTGTCTCGCCTGACGCAGGATCTCGCGAAAGATGTCCTGACAGACCGTCTCGACCGAGCGAATCGAGCCATGCCCCTCGCAGCTTGGACACACTTCACACAGCAAGTGCTCGAGACTCTCGCGCGTGCGCTTGCGCGTCATCTCAACGAGGCCGAGCGGCGAGATCGGCGCCACCTGCGTCTGGGCGTGATCGGTTTCGAGCGCTTGCTCGAGCGCCGCGACCACCTGCGAGCGATGTGACTCATCGCGCATGTCGATAAAGTCGATGATGATGATTCCGCCCAGATTTCGCAGACGCAGTTGGCGCGCAATCGCGACCGACGCCTCGAGATTGGTGCGGAAGATAGTGTCTTCAAGATTGCGATGCCCGACGAAACCGCCGGTGTTCACATCGATCGTCGTCATCGACTCGGTCTGATCGATGACGAGATAGCCGCCCGATTTCAAGGGTACTTTACGCTCGAGTGCACGATTGATCTCCTCTTCGATTCCATGCAGATCGAAAATCGGCCGAGGGCCCGCGTGCAATTCCATACGCGGCGCACCGGAGGGAATGAAATCGGCGACGAACTTGCGCAGACGGGTAAGCTCATCGGCATCGTCGACAAGCACTCGCTCGACGCTACGCCCGAGCTCATCGCGCAGCATGCGCAAGGCCAACGGCAACTCCTCGTGCACGAGCTCGCCTGGCGAAGCCCGCAAGCCACGTTCACGAACATGCAGCCAAAGCCGATCGAGGTAGGCGAGATCAGCGGCGAGTCGCTCAGGCTGTACGCCCTCAGCCGCGGTACGCACGATATAGCCGCCCGCATGATCGTCACCAAGCAGCGTCTGCATGGCCTCACGCAATCTTTGGCGCTCGCCCTCATCCTCGATACGCGCCGAGATACCGACACCACGACCGCGCGGCATGAACACCACGTATCTCGAAGGCAAAGAAATGAAGGTCGTCAGCCGCGCGCCCTTGGCACCCATCGGATCCTTGACGACCTGCACGATCAGATCGTCACCCGGATTGATGAGTCGGCGGATGTCGATATCTTCATCGCGCGAGGCTGCCGTGAGCCCAGCGGGCCCACCGGAGGCAGCCGTCGCCGCCACTCGCTGCGCATCAAAATGCGCTTCGGCGCTCACGATATCGTGGGCGTGCAGAAAGGCCGTACGAGCGAGCCCGGCATCGACGAATGCAGCCTGCATGCCGGGCAGCACTCGTGTCACACGGCCTTTGTAGATATTGCCGACGAGCCCGCGCCGACTCTCGCGTTCGACAAACAGCTCCTGCAGCACGCCACCCTCGAGTAACGCGGCTCTAACCTCGCGCGGAGCGACATTGATGAGAATTTCGGCAGTCATGTCTCAGCCTGCCATATCGGCACACCGGCGGCGACCAACAATGCCGCTGTTTCCGCGAGCGGCAGGCCCATCACACCGGAATAACTGCCGGCGATCGACTCGATGAAGATCGCGCCGAGCCCCTGAATGGCATAACCACCCGCTTTATCGCGAGGTTCACCGCTCGCCCAATAGGTAGCGCGCTCGCTCTCGGTGACTGCCCGAAATACAACCCGCGTCACCGACAAACGCACAGCAACGCCGGCGCTGGTCGCGAGCGCGACGGCAGAGTAAACCGCATGTTCTCGCGCCGAGAGCCGCTCAAACATCACGCGGTGCTCGCGATCGTCGGCCGGCTTACCAAGGGCGAGACCGTCGATCGCCACCGTGGTATCGGCACCGAGCACGGGCATCTCATCGCGGTGTGAGCCAAAGATATGCCCTGCCTTTGAGCGTGCCAAGCGCTGCACGTAATCACCGGGCGCTTCGCCCGACAGCGGTGTCTCGTCGATATCGGCAGCCTGAACGACATGAGGCACACCGATCTGCTGCAGCAATTCGCGACGACGAGGCGAAGCAGAGGCGAGTATCAACATTCGAACACTCAATCTCGGTGATAAGGGTGACCGAGCGACAACGACTGCGCGCGGTACAGTTGCTCGGCCAACATCACTCGCGCCAGACCATGTGGCAAGGTCAAACGGGATAGCGACCAACTTTCGGCGGCGCGCGCGCGTACCGCAGGGGCATGACCATCGGGTCCGCCGATCAACAAAGCCAGATCGGGCGATTCGCCCGCCAGGTGCTGCAGACGTTGCGACCACTCGCGTGAGGTAAACGTTTTGCCGGTTTCGTCGAGCAAAATCACGCGTTCACGATCACGCAAGGCAGCCAATACTTTCTCGCCCTCGCGCAGGGTGGCGGCTTCGGCCTTGCCACTCGCACTGCGAGCAACCGCCTCAATCGCGACGAGCTCGAGGCGCCAAGGCGAACGAATACGCTTCAAATATTCGTCCACCGCCGCATCGACCCACGCGGGTTGGCGATGACCGACAGCGAGTATACGCAGCCGCACGCCCGTAATCCGACGAGGCGGCTCGGCTTAACGGTTGGGTGTCTTGGTCGGCGACTTGCCGCGCGGTTTCGCCGTGCGAGCACCATCGCGCTTCGGCGCGCCGCTGTTTCGCCTCGGGGCGCCGCCATTGCGCTTGGGCGCTGCACCGGCGCGCGGCGATGAGCGCTTCGGTTTGGTTGCCGATGCACGCTCGGCAACCTTGGCCGGAGCCGGCTCCCACAATTGCTCGAGCTGATAGAACTCGCGGGTGCGCGGCAACAGGACATGCACCATCACGTCCGGCAGATCGACTAGCACCCACTCGCCCTGCTCCTCACCCTCAACACCGAGTGGCCGGTGCCCAGCGGCTTTGGCCATCTGAACGACTCGATCGGCAACGGCTCGCAAGTGTCTATCCGAGGTGCCGCTCGCGATCACCATGTAGTCGGTCACATCGCTCGACCCACGTACATCAAGCACTCGAACATCGACTGCCTTCATATCGGCGAGCGCCGCTTCGACCACCGGCAACACACCCGTCACGCGCGGCCGGGTCGGCGCCTTACCCCGTTTTTCGCGGGAGGGAGGGCGAGAATTCTGGCGGGCTGTCTTCATGCGAATGGCAAAGCTCCTCAAAGCAGCGATAGCGAGTAATCAGTCGTGAAATCAGCGACGAGCATAACATCCCGTCTCGAGGATGATCCGCCGCACGGGCTCGGGTACGAGAAAACGCGGATCACCGCCCGAGATGAGAATCGCGCGTAGCTCACTCGAGGCGATCTCGAGTTGCGTCACTGCGTGCACATAAACCCGACCACTCAGTGCGGTATGCAACGGTGCCACCTCACTCACACCCGAGGCCGCCACCAGTTCCGCCAGCGGACCGGTCGCAGGCAAACTCCAGCCGGGCCGATGCGCGACGACGATATGGCAGAACGACAGTAACTCCATGGCGCGATGCCACTTCGGCAAACCCAAAAATGCATCCATGCCGAGTATCAAGCAGAGCGGATGCTCGGGAAATTCTCCGCGCAATTCTTCGAGCGTGTCGATGGTAAAAGTAGTCCGCTCGCGTTTGACTTCGCGATCATCGGCTACGAAGCCGCTTTGACCCTCGATCGCCGCACGCACCATCGCAAGACGCATCGCAGGACTCGCGAGCGGCGCATCGCGATGCCCCGGCCGGCCACTCGGAATCCATCGAAGCTCGTGCAACTGCAGCCTTTGCGACAACTCGAACCCGGTACGCAGATGACCGAAGTGGATGGGGTCGAACGTGCCCCCAAAGATTCCGATCGGTGCTTTCATCCAGCGCGCACCGGTCGCAAGCCGCAGAACTCGGCACACAACAGGGCGAGCTCATTCCAAGGATCGCCAGCCAAACGCCCTTTGATCATGCGATCGACCCTAAGCGCACGCGAACTCAGTCGTGCATACGGCAGTTTCGCTGCTCGGGGTCGCGCGCGTTCGAGTGCTGCCAATTGGCTAGGCGGCAAGCGCGGGCCCGGACGGCGCGACGGATCTTCGCCGCGACGCAACGACCAAAGATTTCGCAATTCGCGCGTAATGGACCAGAGCACTAGAGTGGGTTCGACGCCCTCGCCGCGCAAACCCGCGAGTACTCGCAAAGCACGCTGTGCATCGCCCTGCAACACGGCCTCACCCAGCGCAAACACGTCGTAGCGAGCACTCGAAGCAACCGCTTCCAAGATTGCCTGCTCGTCGACGCGACCCGCCGGTAGCAACAAGCGGAGCTTCTCGATCTCTTGCTGTGCGGCAAGCAAATTACCCTCGACACGCACCGCGAGCAGTGAAAGCGCCGCAGGCGTGAGATCGAGACCCGCTTGTCGCGCCCGCGCAGACAACCATGGCTCGAGTTGTCGCGGTGTGATCTCCCAAATCGGCAACCAGGCGCCGCGCGACTCGATCGCCTTGACCCACGCCGTCGATTGGGTCGCCGTATCAAGACGTGGCGTGATGACGAGTAGCAGAGTGTCTTCCCCCGCCATGTCGATCAACCGCTGCAGGACGGCGCTGCCCTCCTTGCCCGCCTTGCCGGAGAATCGCACCTCGAGAATCTTGCGATCGCCGAAGAGCGACATGGATCCGGCACCGGCGGCGATATCGCTCCAATCAGCGACGCGCTCAGGGAAGTGCACTTCGCGTTCGGAGTAGCCCGCCTGCCTCGCCGCGGCCCTTAGGGCATCAGCTGCCTCGGCAACCAACAGATCTTCATCGCCCGACAACAAATAGGCGGGCGCCAAGCGTGCCTGGCGAAGGTGAGTCGGAAAGGTGTCGAGACTGAGTTTCATGGCGAACCGGCGTGATTATCCGCCCAAGCCGCCCAGCCTGCTCGACCTGCATCGACCTACTTGCGCTGGTAACGTTATAAAGTAATATGTTACTCAATAACGCTATTGGAGCCACGCCGTGACCCGTCGATACACCCCCCGACTGATCAGACTCGCCCCGCTCGCCCTTGGCGCCATGCTGCCGCCCGCTGCGGCTGTTGCGGCCATTGCCGAAGAAAAGTTGCAAGAAGTCATCATCACGTCGACGCCACTGCGTACGACGACGCTCGAAACCGCCCAGCCCGTCCTGCTATTGAGCGCGGACCTGCTGCGTCGCTCGCTCACCACCAATCTCGGCGACACGCTCGCCAATCAGCCTGGCCTGTCATCGACGTCGTTCGGACCGATCGCGAGCCGACCCGTTATTCGCGGGCAAGGCGGACTGCGGGTGCAGGTGTATCAGGACGGCGCCGAGGCGCTCGATGTCGCCGCGCTCTCGGATGATCACGCCGTCTCCATTGACCCTTCTTTTGCCGATCGGATCGAGGTACTGCACGGCCCTGCGGCACTGATGTATGGCAGCGCCTCGGCAGCGGGCGCCGTTAACGTCGTGACCGACCGGCTGCCGCTTCAGAGCGTGGCTGACCCGATTGCGACGCGCGTCGAATTGCGAGGTGATTCTGCCAACGACGAGCGCGCTGTCGCTTTGCGCAGCGGTGGCCAACTCGCCGGTGGTTGGCAGTGGCGCTTCGATGGTTTTTCAAAGCGCAGTGGCGATCTGTCGATCGCCGACTTTGTTGAGTCACCGGCGCTGCGCGCCGAGCTCGCAGCCGAAGGCGAAGAAGTCAGCGACGAGCGCGGCGAGTTGCACAACACGGATGCCCAGAGCGAAGGCGGCAGTCTGGGTCTCGGTTGGAGTGGCGATCGGCTGGCTTTCGCGCTCTCGCTGAGCGGCTACCGTAACGACTACGGCTTACCGGAGGGCGGCCACGCCCACGGGGAGCACACCGATGAGCACGAAGGCATGGAGGATGAGGACCATGCGGACGATGAGGACGTGCGTATCGATCTCGAGCAACGACGCGTCGATCTCGCCGGCGAGTGGCGCCCGGCGGCAGGATGGATCGAGCGTTGGTCCATGCGCTTGGCCCGTAACGACTACGAACATGCCGAGATCGAAGGCAGCACTCCAGCCACACGTTACGCACAACTCGGCTACGAGACCCGAATCTCGGCGGACCACCGCGCAGGTGAATCGGGTCGCGGCGTGATTGGCCTGCAGCATCGTGACCTCGATTTCGCGGCGCTGGGTGACGAAGCGTTCCTGCCGCCGTCGCGCACTCGAAGCCTCGGCCTATTCATATTCGAAGAACAGCGGCGCGGCGACTGGTTGTTCGAGGCAGGCGCGCGCTGGGAACGTCAAACGCTGGAGGCGAGCGACGCCGCCGCCTCACGTTATCGCGATGACGCCGTCAGCGCCTCACTGGGCACCGTTTGGACGGTTTCGCCGAGCACGCGTTGGAGCGTGCAACTAACACGCACACAGCGACATCCGACCGCCACGGAGCTCTATGCCGATGGCGAACACCTTGCTCTGCAACGCTACGAAATCGGCGATGCGGATCTCGGCATCGAAACCGCTCGCACGGCTGATCTCGCCTGGCGCTACAACGACGCCGATGATCGTTGGCAAAGCAAGATCAGCATCTTCGTCAGCGACTATCGTGACTACATCTTCGCGGCGCCGCTCGGCGTAGAGGACGACCACTCAGATCACGATCACGAAGGGGAGCACGGACACGACGAGGGTCTGCGTGAGGTCGAATACCAAGCCACCGACGCTCGCTTCCACGGCATCGAAGCCGAGTGGTCGATCAGAGAACTCGCCCAAGTCGCCCGGGGTAGCCTCGGCCTGCGATTGTTCGGCGACCTCGTCCGCGCACGCGATGCCGAGGGTGGTGCGCTGCCGCAGATACCGCCGCTGCGCGTCGGGGGTGAACTGAATTGGAGTCGCGGCCCTTGGCGAGTGGGTCTCGAATCACTCTGGCACGACGCGCAAACCCGCCTCGCCGACAACGAACTGCGCACCGATGGCTATACCCTGCTGGCAGCGGATATCGCTTATCGCCACAGCTATCGCCACGGGGCAGGCGCTGCGACTATGCTGTGGTTCCTGCGCGGCCAGAACCTACTCGACGAAGACGCTCGTCGACACGCTTCGCCATTGAAAGACGTGGCGCCGCTGGCAGGGCGCGCGCTGAGCGCCGGAGTCCGTATCGAATTTTGATCAGGAGAGTCGCGATGTCCGCTCGTCGATCTTTTACCGTGTTGTCTTTCGCCGTCTTGTCATCCGTCCTGATGGCGTCTCTGATGCTGTTCTCGCCCGTGGCCGTCGCCCAACAGAAACACAGCCATGACGATCAGCATCAGCATGACCATGATCATGACCACGATCACGATGGCATGCAGTCCCAAGCCAAGCACGTGCACGGAATCGTCACGCTGAACTTGGCACTCGAGGGCGGCTTGCTATCGGCTCAACTCGACACACCCGCAATCCACGTGCTGGGCTTCGAGAGTGTGCCGAAGACACCGGAGCAAAAATCGGCGAGTGCCGCGGCCGACACTTGGTTGCAGAGCGGCAAGAATATCCTCGCCGTTCCTCGCAATGCCGGCTGCCGCTTGGAGAAGGTCGACTACAAAGCGCCGAAGCTCGGGCCCGGTCACGCCGACTACCGAGCGCGGTTCGATTTTCGCTGCAGCAACCCGGCGGCACTGGCGTGGGCCGAGTTCAGCGCACTCGACAAACTGAAAGAAGTCGAGAAAGTCGAAGTGAACCTGATCACCGCATCGGCTCAGCGCCAGATCACCCTGCAAGACGGAGCCCGTCGCGTCACGCTACAGTAACGCGTGATGCAAGCTGATCTCGCCAAGCTGGCCATCGAGGCCCGCGACCTGCGCTATGCGTGGCCCGACAAACCGTTGACCATCGACATACCGCAGCTCGACATTGCCCGCGGCGAACGTGTTTTTCTAAAAGGCCCGAGCGGCAGCGGCAAGAGCACCCTGCTCGGTCTGTTGGGAGGCGTGCTCGCGCCGCAGAGCGGCACGGTGCGGGTACTCGGGACCGATCTTGCGCCACTCTCCGGCGCGGCGCGTGATCGTTTTCGCGGCGATAACATCGGCTTCATCTTCCAGATGTTCAATCTGCTGCCCTATCTCGGCGTGCTCGAGAACGTACTGTTGCCACTGCAATTCTCCACGGTACGAGCGGCACGCATCGCGGGCGGCGACCCGATCAGCGAGGCGCGACGTTTGTTGGCCGCCATCGGGCTCGGCTCCGACGATCTGCTGCGGCGCCCGGTGACGGAACTATCGATCGGCCAGCAGCAACGCGTCGCCGCAGCGCGCGCACTGCTCGGCTCACCGGGCATCATCGTGGCCGACGAACCCACCTCGGCACTTGATCATGATTCGCGCGAGGATTTTCTCTCCCTGCTCATGAGCGAATGCCGATCCCAAGGCAGCACGTTGCTCTTCGTGAGTCATGACACCTCGCTCGGGTACTTGTTCGATCGCACGCTATCGCTGCTCGACATCAACCAGGTGCGCTCGTGAATACCCTGAGTCTTGCTTGGCGTTCACTTCGTAACCGTCGCAGCACTGCCTTGCTGACCATCAGCGCCATCGCCATCAGCGTGGCGTTGTTGCTTGGTGTCGAGAAGATGCGAACCGCAGCCCGCGAAGGTTTCGCCAACACCGTCTCCGGCGTCGATCTGATCGTAGGCGCCCGCTCGGGTCAGTTGAACCTGTTGCTGTACTCCGTATTTCGCGTGGGCGATGCGACTGCCAACGTCAGCTGGGAGAGCTATCAAAAAATCGCCCGTCATCCCGATGTGGCCTGGACCATTCCGATTTCACTCGGTGACTCGCATCGCGGTTTTCGCGTGATGGGCACCAACGGCAACTACTTCGAGCACTATCGCTACGCCGGCGACCGGCGCATGACGTTCGCTGCCGGTAAGCCGTTCGACGATCTCTACGACGCCGTGATCGGCGCCGATGTCGCGAGGCAACTCGGCTATAAGCTCGGCGACCCGATCGTGATCGCGCACGGCGTCGGCAATGTGAGTTTCGCCAAGCACGACGACAAACCGTTTCGGATCGCAGGCATTCTCGCCAAGACCGGCACACCCATCGATCGAACAGTGCATGTCAGTCTCGAGGCGATCACGGCGATCCACCTCGATTGGCAGAGCGGAGCTCGCGCGCTACCGGGCGCACAGGTGTCAGTCGATGAGGCTCGCGGACAAGATCTGACACCGGAATCCATCACCGCTTTCATGGTCGGGATGGAGAGCAAGGTAATGACTTTCACCATGCAGCGCGCCATCAACGATTATCGTCAGGAAGCCTTGATGGCGATCATTCCCGGTGTTGCACTGAGTCAGCTTTGGAACCTCGTCGGCATCGCCGACACGGCACTCATGATCGTGGCTGCCTTCGTCGTGCTCGCAGGGCTGCTCGGCATGCTAACCGCCATCCTCACGAGCCTCAACGAACGGCGGCGTGAAATGGCGATCTTGCGATCCTTAGGTGCGAGACCAAAGCACATCTTCACACTGCTGATCACCGAAGCCGGCATGCTGGCCAGTGCGGGCGTGGCAGCCGGCGTGGCGCTCACCTACGGCCTGTTGTTCGCAGCGCAGCCCGTCTTGGAGCGACGCTTCGGAATCTTTCTGCAACCAGGCGGTCTGACGGGCTACGATGCGCTGATTCTGGGCGCCATCATCGTCGCTGCTCTCTTGATGGGGGCCTACCCAGCATGGCGCGCTTACCGTCACACCTTGAGTGATGGTCTGACCATCCGCGTTTGACCGAAAACTGGACCCAGATGAGTTTCATGGAGACTGGCATGTTTCGATCGTTCACCCAATCCTGTCTGTCCGGGCTCTGCGCTGCGACCTTGATCGTCGCTAGCGTCGCCACCAGCTACGCCATCACACCTCCGCCGGTCGGCACGCCAGCGCCCTCGGCTAACGACAAGAACAAAAATGCCAAACGAGCGCCCAACGCCGTGCGCGAAATCGATTGGGACGAACTCATCCCGCCCGATGCCCGCTCGAAGTTTCTCGCCGGCCCACCGCCCGCGGCGCACGACTATCTCGGTGAAGGCGGAATGGCCGCACAGCAAATCATGGACTTTAGCGTCAACAAGGAGTTGAACGGTCAGTCGCTCAAGATTCCGGGATTCATCGTGCCGCTCGATGTCGGCAAAGACGGCCTGGTCTCGGAGTTCTTCCTCGTTCCCTACTTTGGCGCTTGCATCCACGTACCACCGCCACCGCCGAATCAAATCGTCTACGTGAAGATGGCTAAGGGCGTCGCGCTCGACTCGATCTACGAGGCGTATTGGATCACCGGACGCATGAAGACCACTAACAAGACCACCCGCTTGGGCGCTGCGGCCTATCAGCTCGATGCGACCAAGGTCGAGATCTACAAATATTGAGAGCGCATCATGCCGACGCTATTCGAACGTATCGTCAATCGTGAACTGCCAGCGGATATCGTCCATCAGGACGAACGCGTCACCGCCTTCCGCGATATCCACCCGCGCGCTCCGGTGCATCTACTGATCGTGCCAAATAAGGCAATCGCAACCGCTAACGACATCGCCGATGAAGACGAGGCCCTCGTCGGTCATATGTTCACCGTCGCGCGTGATCTCGCCAAGCGTGAAGGCATCGCCGAGAACGGCTATCGCCTCATCATTAACTGCAACGCGCACGGCGGACAAGAGGTGTATCACCTGCACGTCCACCTCGTCGGCGGCACTCCGCTCGGCCCGATGATTTCGCCCTCCAAAGCTTTGCGCGAGGTGTTGTGATGAGCGCAGCTCTGCGAACTCTGTATCCCGCGTTCGAGGCGTACCGCAGCGGCATGCTGCGAGTCTCGAACGTGCACGAGATCTACTGGGAAGAAAGTGGTAACCCGGCTGGTAAGCCAGTCGTATTTCTGCACGGTGGCCCGGGTGGTGGCACTGACGCACGCATGCGTCGATTCTTTGATCCAGCGCGTTATCGCATCGTGCTGTTCGACCAACGCGGCTGCGGCAAGAGCCGACCGCATGCCAACCTCGAAAGCAATACCACTTGGGATCTCGTCGCCGATATCGAGCAGATTCGCGAACACCTCGGCATCGACCAGTGGCAGGTCTTTGGCGGCTCCTGGGGCTCGACACTCGCGCTGGCCTATGCTCAAACCCATCCGGATCGCGTGATGGAACTGGTGCTACGCGGCATTTTCCTGCTGCGTCCGTGGGAGCTCGACTGGTTTTACGGCAAGCCCGACGGCGCGGGCGCGCTGTACCCGGATCTTTACGAGAAATTCCTCGAACCGATCCCGGATGATCGACGTCACGAGATTATCAAGGCGTACTACGAGCGCCTGACTAGTGAGGATAAGGCAAGACGCCAAGCGGCTGCGCGCGCATGGTCGATCTGGGAAGGTGCGACGAGCTATCTGCGACTCGACCCCGACTCACTCGATCGCTTCGCGGACACGACCTTCGCCGAAGCCTTCGCCCGTATCGAGTGTCACTACTTCATCAACGGCGGCTTCTTCCGCAGCCCGACGCAACTTCTCGATGACGTACATCGGATTCGCTCGATTCCCTGCACGATCGTACAAGGTCGTTACGATGTAGTCTGTCCGATCAAGAGTGCGTGGGATCTGCACAAGGCGTGGCCGGAAGCAGACTTGCGCATCGTCGCGGATGCAGGCCATTCGGCGTTCGAGCCCGGGATCCTGAGCGAACTCATCGCGGCGACCGATCGCTACGCCGCGCGTTAAGCGCGGCATCGGCCGCTTAGGGTACCGTCCTCGCGCAAAATCGACTCGCGCTGCAGCCACTGCCGCGCGTCACTCGCATCTTCGTCGAACCAGCGCGCCGCGGAACCTAAGCGAAAGGTATAGCCCCAGGTGTCCATGTCTGCGAGGATGCAGGCGCACCCTACACCGGGTAGCGTATTTCCCCAAAGAATTTGCAAATAGCAGACTGCGTTTTCCTCGCTGTGGTCACCACCCGCATCACGCTCGAGCACTTCGCGACGCGACGCTGTCATGCAGACGAAATGCGCCGCTTCGTGCAAAGCCGAGTGCAACGGCGTGTCGTGACGCAAATACAGTCGATCACCGATCAGCCCCGCTTCGCTCTCACCCCAATAGCTGCCCGGGATCGGCGTAGCAGCGGTGACCCACTCAAGCTTTAGCCCGTAGGGCGACAGCAGGCTCAGCAGAGCCACACGCAAATCCGGATCACCTAGCGTGAGCACGCTTAATCGAGGCTGGCGATGCGTTGCAATACGACGCCGGCGAGCTCGCGAGCGAGAGTCTTGCGCAACTGCTCGCGCTCGCGCGACTTGGCGAGTGCGAGACGCTCATCGAAACTGAAATCACGCGTGGCCGTGACCTCTTCAGCTTCGACGAGATAAACGCCGTCACGCAGCACGGAATAGCGAACGACATAGGTAAGTTCGTATTCACGCGGTTGGTTGCGCGCCGAAACCGAGGCGACTCGCTCGAGTAGTTCATCGCGTTCGATGCGCAATCGCAACACGCCGCGACCTGAACCGTCGATTCGCGCACCAGCGCCGCGCAACTCCTCTGAAAGCGATTGCGCGAATGGACTCTGTCGATCCTCGGTATCGATCGCGAGCACGGCAATCGACTCGGGCAAGGCCAATCGCGACTGCAACTGGAAGCCGCAGCTTGCCAAGCCCGCACACAGCGCCAGCAGTAGCGCGAATCGACGCATCAGACCACCACGTTGACCAGTTTGCGCGGCACCACGACGATTTTCTTGGGCGGTCCCTCACCGACGAACTTGCGAACCGACTCCTCGGCGAGCGCAGCCGCCTTGACGGTCTCGGCATCGGCATCGACTGGCACGGTGATTTGACCGCGCAATTTGCCGTTCACCTGCACAACCAGCGTGATGGCATCTTGCGCGAGCGCACTCGTATCGACCACAGGCCAACGCACATCGATGATCGCCTCGGCGTGACCGAGCTCGTGCCACAGCGTATGACACACGTGCGGCACGATCGGCGAGAGGCAGATCGTCGCGATCTCGAGCGCTTCCTGCACGACGGCACGACCCTGTTCGGTGGCGTCTTCGAAACGCGAGACGGTGTTGAGCAGCTCCATCACCGCCGCGACAGCGGTGTTAAAGGTGCGGCGACGGCCGATATCGTCCGTGACCTTGGTGAGCGCCTGATGTGCCGCACGACGCAACTCTTTCTGCGCCGGCGTGAGATTCGCGACATCCGGCTTGCCCGTCGTGCCCTGCGACACGTGTTGATGCACGGCCTTCCAGAGACGTCGAATGAAACGGAACGCGCCCTGCACACCCTCATCCGACCACTCGAGTGACTGTTCGGGTGGCGCCGTGAACATCATGAACAAGCGCGCGGTATCGGCGCCATATTTTTCGACGAGACTCTGCGGATCGACGCCGTTGTTTTTCGACTTCGACATCGTGCCAAGGCCGTCGTAATTCACTTCGAGACGTGAGCCATCCTCGCGCGTCGCGAACCAGCGCTTCACGCCGTCCTGCTCTTCGACATCTACATCGAGCGGATTGAAATAAGCGCGTCGACCTTCAGCCGGCTGCTGCCAATAGATGTGGTTCAGCACCATACCCTGCGTCAACAAATTCGCAAACGGTTCGGTCACGTGCACGAGATCAAGGTCGCGCATGACCTTGGTCCAGAAGCGCGAGTACAGCAGATGCAGGATCGCATGTTCGATACCGCCGATATATTGATCGACGGGCAGCCAGTAGCGCGCGCGCTCATCGACCATGGCCTGATCGTTGCCCGCCGACGCATAACGCAGGAAATACCACGATGAATCGACGAAGGTATCCATCGTGTCCGTTTCACGACGCGCTGGCTTGCCGCAACTCGGACAATCGACCTGATGGAAGGACGGCGACTTGGAGAGCGGATTGCCGCTGCCATCGGGCACGAGATCTTCGGGCAGCACGACCGGCAACTGCGAATCCGGCACCGGCACTTCACCGCAGTGTTCGCAGTGGATGAGCGGGATCGGACAACCCCAGTAACGTTGCCGCGAAATACCCCAATCGCGCAGGCGGAACTGAATACGCTTGCGACCGAGACCTTTGGCCTCGAGGGCCGTGGTAATTGCGGAGTAGGCCGCGACGAAGTCGAGACCAGAGAACTCGCCCGAGTTCACGGTGACGCCGGTCTCACCGTAACTCTCCTGCCAAGGCTCGAGCGCCTCTTCGTAAGAGCCATCGGTCGGGCGAACCACGGTCACGATGTCGATGGCGTGCTTCAGCGCAAACGCGAAATCGCGCTCGTCGTGCGCCGGCACGCCCATGACGGCGCCTTCGCCGTAACCCATCAACACATAGTTGGCGACCCACACGGGGACGAGCTTGCCGGTGAAGGGATGCACCACATGCAAACCGGTCGGCAAACCTTTCTTTTCCATGGTGGCGACATCCGCCTCCATGGTGCTGCCCCGTCGGCATTCGTCGACGAAGGCTTGGAGCGCCGGATTCTGGGCAGCCGCGGCAAGCGCCAGCGGATGCTCGGCGGCCACCGCCATGAAAGTCACACCAAAGAGGGTGTCGACGCGAGTTGTGAATACTTTGAGCGCACCGTCGCCCGCCATGAGCGAGCGCGTATCGTCAGCAAACGGGAAGCTGACCTCGGCGCCTTCGCTGCGACCGATCCAGTTCGCCTGCATGGTTCGTACGCGTTCGGGCCAGCCATCGAGAGTCGAGAGATCGCCGAGCAACTCATCCGCATAGGCGGTGATGTTGAGGTAGTACATCGGGATCTCGCGCTTCTCGACCAACGCACCCGTGCGCCAACCGCGACCGTCGATGACTTGCTCGTTGGCGAGCACGGTCTGATCGATCGGATCCCAGTTAACGACGCCCGTTCGCTTGTAAGCGATGCCCTTCTCACGCATCCGCAGGAACAACCATTGGTTCCAGCGGTAATAGGACGCATCACAGGTCGCGATTTCACGATCCCAGTCGATCGCAAAGCCGAGTGCCTGCAACTGCTTTTTCATGTACGCGATGTTGTCGCGTGTCCACTTCGCTGGCGCCACGCCATTGGCCATGGCGGCATTCTCGGCAGGCAGACCGAAGGCGTCCCACCCCATCGGCTGCAGCACGTTCTTGCCCTGCAGACGCGCAAAGCGCGAGAGCACATCACCGATCGTATAGTTGCGCACGTGCCCCATGTGCAACCGGCCCGAGGGGTACGGGAACATCGAGAGGCAGTAGAACTTCTCGCGCGAGGGATCTTCCTTCGCCGCGAAGCTGCGGTGGGTGTTCCAGTGTTGCTGTGCCGCGCGCTCGACGATCGCCGGCTCGTAACGCTCATCCATCTTTAAAAACCGTGTAAAACCGCGCCTCTCGCGGAGACGCGATCGTACACGACGGGGGCCGGGGATGCTTCAGGTCATTCCACGGCCACAGCGATGAAGAGCTCATTTCCGCCCCGCGAGACTAGCAGCGGGACGACTTTCTTTTCCTTGGCCACAGCGTCGCGGAACTGCTTGACCGACTCGAGACGCTGCCCGCGGATCCCGACGATGAAATCACCACGCTGGATGCCAGCATCGCGGGCTGCGCCCTGCGCGCGCTCGACCAACAGGCCGCGCGGTACGGCACCGCGAGCCGCGGCGCGTGAACGCTCTTCGTCGGTCAGCTCACGCACGACGAGACCCAATCGATCCGCCGCATCGTCCGCCTCCGGCTTGGTGTCGGCGCTCGTCTCGCTCGTCGCGGCCTGCAACTCCGCCACCCGCAGGTTCAGACGACGTGCGCTGCGATCGCGCCAGACTTCGACAATCGCGTCGGCACCAGGCTTGATCGCACCGATCACGGTCGGCAACTCTTCGGAGCGCTCAATAAGTCGACCATTCACCGACAGGATGATGTCGCCGGCGCGGATACCCGCCTTGGCAGCAGGGCCCGATTCTTCGACAGCACCGACCAACGCACCGCGCGGACGATCGAGCCCGAAACTATCGGCGAGCGCCGCATCGATGGGCTGAATGGTCACACCGATCTTGCCGCGACTGACTCGACCCTTCGAGATGAGTTGATCGCGCACGTTGACCGCAACGTCGATGGGGATCGCGAACGAGATACCCATGTAGCCGCCCGAGCGGCTATAGATCTGTGAATTGATGCCGACGACTTCACCGGCCAGGTTAAACAGCGGGCCGCCCGAGTTGCCGGGATTCACCGCCACGTCGGTCTGGATGAAGTTGACGTAGTTGGTATCGCCGCCAGGCAGACCGCGTGCGGTGGCACTGACGATACCGGCAGTCGCACTGTTGTCGAATCCGAACGGCGAGCCGATCGCTAGCACCCACTCACCGGGGCGCAATTTGGCAGGGTCACCAATTCGAACCACCGGTAATCCTGTGGCTTCGATTTTGAGCACAGCCACGTCGGTTGGCTCGTCCACACCCACGATCGTCGCTTTGAACTCGCGACGATCGGTCAGCTTGACGGTGACCTCATCCGCCTCGTTGACGACATGCGCGTTGGTGAGGATGTAGCCATCGCTGCTGACGATGAAGCCTGAACCCGCTCCACCAGGTCGGCGCGGTCCCTCATTGCTCTCAGACTCGCCATCCGGCTGCGGCATGCCCCGCTGCCCCGGCGGTACCGGCACACCGAATCGACGGAAAAACTCCGAGAACGGATCCTCGCCCGAGGCACTCACGCGCATGCGTTTGCCCTTGGTCGAGATGTTGACCACGGCAGGACCTTGTTGCTGAACCAGCGTCGCGAAATCCGGCAAATTGCCGATAGCAGTGGTCGGTGACGAGCCGGCTGCGACGACGCTCGAGGTAACACCCGATGCCGAGACCGCAGGCAGTTGCGCCAGATCAGCGGGTCGCGCCGAGGAAAAATCGCCTTGGCAAGCCGTGAAGATGAAGACGGACAGAATGGCGCCTAACGAACGGCGCACGAACGGACGTCGTGACATGGACCACACCCATTGCATAAACACTCTCCCTAGACCGACGCGGCCGCCGGAAGTTCACGCTCACGACGTCTCATGATGACTGCCATGAAACTGCAGAGCGCTGCGAAGCAAAGCCAAGGCAAGTTGCCGAAACGCAGATACGGCGGCGCACCGACATGCGGGACCACCTCGCCACGCAACACGACGGGCGTGAAGTCAGGTGCCTGCGCCAGCATTTCGCCACGCGGTCCGATGATCGCCGAGATGCCGTCGTTAGCCGCGCGAATGACGTAACGCTGCGATTCGATCGCGCGCATACGCGAAATTTGCAGATGCTGATGACGCGCGGTCGATCGACCGAACCAAGCGTCGTTGGTGACATTAACAAGTGCCGTGGATTCACGCGCGCTACTCAACTGCGAGGCTGGATACGCGTCTTCGTAACAAATGCTCGCCGATAAACGCAGCCCGGCGATCGACAGCGGCGGCTGTACAGCCGCACCGGAGGTGAAGTCCGAGTAAGGCAGATTCATGAGGCGCAACCAACGACGCACGAACTTAGGTACCGGAAAAAATTCACCGAAAGGCACCAGGTGATGCTTGTCGTACCAACGAACATCGTCGTCGTATGCGAGGATCGAGTTGTAGTAGAGCGGCTCAGCACCGGGACCGGGTTCGGCGCGGATCAAACCCATCAGCAGCGCGGAGTCGCGACCTTGCGCTGCTGCAGCGAGATCCTGCAAGTATGGGACGATGTTATTCGCAAGGTCAGGAGCGGCCGCCTCGGGCCAAACGATGAGTGGCGTACCGAGTGTCTGCAAGGTCAGATCGCGATAACGCGCAAGGGTCGTATCGCGATTGGCTGCCAACCATTTTTGATCCTGTGAGACGGCGCCCTGCACGATGGCGACCGCGACGGCATCGCCCTGCGGTTTCGTCCACTCAATCGACTTCAAACTGTATCCGCCAAGCCACGGCAGAACGAGAACCGCCAGCGCCAAAGCTCGCTCACGCGATGAGCCGAACCAGAGCGTCACGAGTGCACCGGCGCCAAGCAGCAGAATCCACGAGACCAGAGGCATGCCACCAATCGGCGCGTACGCGGCAAGCCATGCATCCGTCTGCGAGTAGCCGAGGGAGAGCCAACCGAAACCCGACAGGAACCATCCACGTACCCACTCGAGCAGCATCCAGGCTGCCGGCAATCCGACGAGCCAACGCCACACACCCCGCGCCGGCAACCAGCGCGCCGCCACATAGCCAAGCACAGCGCCGTAACAGGCCATGATCGCTACGAGTGCGGCCATTAAGGACAGCGCCAACCACACCGGCGCCTGACCGAAACCGTGGATGCTGATGTAGAGCCAATAGGTGCCAGCACCGAAAGTGCCAACGCCGAACAGAAAGCCCGTCAACGCAGCCGCGCGCGGCGCTTGACCTTGCCAAAGAAAAAACAGGATTGCGGGCGACAAGATCGCCAGCGGCCAATAACCAAACGGCGCAAAAGCCAACGCGAGCGCGGCACCCGCGCTCAGTGCCGACGTCAGCTTGAACGCACTGGATCGCGCGAGATTCAGTCGCGCTCCCCTTCTTGATCGCTTGTCGCAACATCGCTCGGCATGATCACCTTAAGCGTGTCGACTCGACGACGATCGGCGCGGACCACTCGAAACTCGACACCTTCGATGAATGCGGTCTCGCCGCGGCGTGGCATGTGACCCAGTTGCTTCATGACGAGCCCCGCCACCGTGTCGAACTCTTCATCGGACCACTCGAGACCGAAAAATTCGTTGAACTCCTCGATCGGCGTGGCCCCTCGCACGAGATACTGGCGATCCGCTTCCTGACGGATGTTCTGATCTTCCTCGACGTCGAACTCATCGTCGATATCGCCGACGATCTGCTCGATGGCATCCTCGATAGTGACGAGACCGGCAACGCCGCCATATTCATCCACGACGATAGCCATGTGGTTTCGATTTCGGCGGAATTCCTTGAGAAGAACATTGACCCGCTTGGATTCGGGAACAACCACGACAGGCCGCATGCACTCGCGCATATCGAAATTCGCTTCGTCACCGCTCGCGAACACCCGCAATACATCCTTGGCAAGCAGGATCCCAACGACATCGTCACGATCGTCGTCGATAACGGGATAACGCGAGTGACCGGACTCCACAATGATCGGCAGCAAACTCTCAGCGGGCTCATCCCGACGCACCGCCACCATCTGCGAGCGCGGCACCATGATGTCGCGTACCTGCAGGTCTGCCACCTCGAGCACGCCTTCGAGCATTTGCAACGCGTCGGCGTCGATGAGGCCCCGCTCCAGCGCCTGACGCAACTGGACGTTCAGATCGGCGAGATCCTGGGCTTCGCCCGAGAGAGATTTGGCAACGCGGCGTATCCAAGCGAACACACCGGGTTTGGCGGATGTCATCGTAGCTCCAGCAGTAGTTGATTCATTTTTTATTGGGATCGATAGGGATCGTCGATGCCGAACATCTTCAGCAGACGTCGCTCGCGTCGCTCCATGCGCAGGGCGTCGACATCGTGCTCGTGGTCGTAACCCTGCAAGTGCAGACAGCCGTGCACGATCAGATGCGCGTAGTGATCTGCGATCGGCTTGTCTTGCTCTTTGGCCTCACGAGCCACAACCGGTGCACAGAGAACAAGATCACCGACCAGGCGCAGCTCCTTCGAGCGGCGTGTAGCACGCGCCGCGCTCGGGGGCTCCGGCACGACGAGAGGCGGAAACGACAAGACGTTGGTGGCGTAGTCACGGCCGCGCCACAACAGATTGAGTCGACGCCCCTCGGCGGCACCAACGAACCGGATCACGAGACTCGCTCCCGCGCCCCGTGCGCCGAATGCCGCACGCGCCCAACGCCGGATCGCGGCGGAACTCACAAGCGTGGTTTTCGTCAGATTCTGGATGTCGACCGCGAGCGGCTTGATCACGTGTCGCGGGCCTCGTAAGCCTGCACGATGCGCTGCACGAGCGGATGACGCACGACATCGCGCGCTTCGAAAAACTGGAAGGCGACTCCGTGCACCCCGTGCAGTACGTCGATCGCATGCCGTAAGCCTGAAGGCTTGCCCGGTGGCAAATCGGTCTGAGTCGGATCGCCAGTCACGAGCGCACGCGAACCGAATCCGATGCGCGTCAGGAACATCTTCATCTGTTCGATAGTCGTGTTCTGCGCTTCATCGAGGATGATGAACGAATCGTTCAGCGAGCGACCTCGCATGAAAGCGAGCGGCGCCACCTCGATCACGTTGCGTTCGATGAGCTTCGCCACCCGATCAAACCCCATCATCTCGTAGAGTGCGTCGTACATCGGGCGCAGATACGGATCGACTTTCTGAGTGAGATCACCCGGCAGAAAGCCGAGTCGCTCACCCGCTTCGACCGCCGGACGTACGAGCACGATGCGGCGTACGCGATCGGACTGTAAAGCCTCGACCGCACAGGCGACAGCGAGATAAGTCTTGCCGGTGCCCGCGGGCCCCACACCGAAAGTGAGATCGTTCTGACGGATGCGCTTCAAATATTCGCGCTGGTTCGCACCGCGAGCGCGAATGGTACCGCGCAAGGTTCGCAGACCCGTATCGGCCTGCTCGTCGATCGCCGTTGCATCAGCCGCAGCCGACTCGGTCGCCCCTCGACCGGCGGCGGGCGCGGGCTCATCGGAGGGCCGGTCATGATCGCGCAGCGCCAAATGCACTGTTTCGGGCGTGACGTCTTCGGTGCGAGTCAGGCGAAACAATTCGCCGAGCAAAGATTCGGCTGCCGCCGCCTTAGGCCCCTGCACTCGGAACACACTGCCGCGACGACGAACTTCCACCCCGAGTCGAGACTCGATCAAGCGTAGATTCTCGTCGAGCGGCCCGCACAGATTGGCGAGACGCTCGTTGTCAGGTGGCTCCAAAGAAAATTCGCGGGAAGCTCCCGGCGGAATCGAGTCAGGCACGTCGAGCCTCAGTCGCTTGAATGCGGCCGCGCAGCGAATGCGCCTTGGCTTCGGTGATCTGCACGTCGACGAAATGTCCGATCAGATCAGCGGGACCCGGAAAGTTCACCCAACGATTATCTTCGGTACGACCCGCGAGTTCGGTTTGATCCTTGCGCGAGGGACGCTCGACCAGCACGCGCTGGATGCTACCGACCATGCGCCGATTACGGGCTTGCGAATGCTCTTCGAGCAGCGCCTGCAAGCGAGCCAAACGCGCCTGCTTCTCCTCGTGCGGAACATCGTCCGGCAGCGCAGCCGCGGGCGTACCGGGACGACGGCTGTAGAGAAAGCTGAATGACTGGTCGATTTCGAGATCACGGACAAGCTTCATCGTAGCCTCGAAGTCGCGCTCGGTTTCCCCTGGGAACCCGACAATAAAGTCGGAGGTGACCGAAATATCGGGGCGCACTTCTCGGAGCTTGCGGATCTTGTCCTTGAATTCGAGCGCCGTGTAACCGCGCTTCATCATGGCGAGTACGCGATCGGAACCCGACTGCACCGGCAGGTGCAGATGGTTCGCGAGCTCGGGCACGTTCGCATACGCCTCGATCAGACTGTCGTCGAACTCGAGCGGATGCGACGTAGTGAAACGAATGCGTTCGATGCCCTCGATCGCAGCGACGTGGTGGATGAGCGTCGCGAGATCGGCGAGAACGCCATCATCCATCGGACCACGGTAGGCATTAACATTCTGGCCAAGCAGCGTGACTTCGCGCACGCCTTGGGGGGCGAGTCCACGCACTTCTTCGAGAACCGACTCGAAAGGGCGACTGATCTCATCGCCGCGGGTGTAGGGAACGACACAAAAACTGCAGTACTTGCTACAGCCTTCCATGATCGACACGAAGGCCGTTGCCCCCTCTGCGCGCGGAGCCGGCAACTGGTCGAACTTTTCGATCTCGGGAAAGCTGACATCGACGACGGCGCGGCGACCGCTACGCAATTCGCCGAGCATCTCGGGCAAGCGATGAACCGTCTGCGGGCCGAATACCAGGTCGATCTGGGGAGCAGCCTTGACGAGCGTCTCGCCCTCTTGGCTCGCAACACACCCACCGACGCCGATCACCAAACCGGGCTTGGCATCCTTGAGCAACTTCCATTCGCCGAGCAAAGAAAACACTTTCGACTCGGCCTTCTCACGCACCGAGCAGGTATTGACCAGCAGGATGTCGGCTTGCGCCGGATCGTCCGTGGGCTCCATGCCCTCGGCTGCCGCGAGTACGTCCCCCATGCGGGAGGAGTCGTACTCGTTCATTTGGCAACCGTACGTCTTGATGTAGTAGCGATTCGGCACTTTAGAACGGGATGTCGTCATCGAAATCGTCTTTCTCGGTGCTGCTGCGCACCGGCTCCGAGTAACCCTCATCATCCGAGCGACCGCCGCTACGGGCGCCGCCGCGAGACTCGCCACCACCACCCATGCCACCGCTCGGGCCACCGCTCGGGCCACCGCGCCCTGCGCTGCCGAGCATCTGCATTTCGTTACCGACGATCTCGGTGGTGTAGCGATCGTTACCTTGCTTGTCTTGCCACTTGCGAGTGCGCAACCGGCCTTCGATGTACACCTGCGAGCCCTTGCGCAGGTATTCACCTGCGATCTCGGCGAGGCGACCGAACAGCGCCACACTGTGCCATTCCGTTTGTTCTTTCATTTCACCGGACTGTTTGTCCTTCCAGCTTTCGCTGGTGGCGATACGCAGGTTGCAGACCGTCATGCCTGAGGGCATGGCCTTGGTATCCGGGTCCTGGCCCAGATTGCCGACGAGAATGACTTTGTTGATGCCGCGCGCCATGTTGAGTCCTGCCTAGTGTGCCCTCTATTTGGGGTCGCCGGGGGGCGACCCAACGGGGACTTTTCCGAAAAGGAGTGCCATTTTAGCCGCCCCCCGAGGGTGCTGCACCGCAAAAATCTCGGTAATTCACCGACTTAAGCCCCGGGCAACCCGCCCCGGGGGTACACTAACCGGCTGTTTTCCCGCCACAACGACCTCTGCAGCCCCATCATGGCCTTCATCCGCATCCGCGGCGCCCGCAGCCACAACCTTCGCAACCTCGACGTCGACATTCCCCGCGATCGGCTCGTGGTCGTGACGGGTCTGTCAGGCTCGGGCAAGTCGACGCTCGCCTTCGACACGCTCTACGCGGAGGGTCAGCGCCGATACGTGGAATCGCTGTCGGCCTACGCCCGGCAGTTTCTCTCGATGATGGAAAAGCCCGATGTCGACCACATCGAAGGCCTATCCCCCGCCATCGCCATCGAGCAGAAAGCGGCGTCCCACAATCCGCGCTCGACGGTCGGTACGGTCACCGAGATCCACGACTATTTGCGATTGCTCTACGCGCGTGCCGGCGTACCGCGTTGCCCAGAGCACGGCGTGTCGCTCGAGGCGCAGACGGTCAGCCAGATGGTCGATCAGATCCTGCGGCTCGAAGAAGGCACGGCGATCCTGCTGCTCGCGCCGCTGGTCGAAGATCGCAAAGGAGAACACGAGAGCGTGTTACGCGATCTGCAGACTCAAGGTTTCGTGCGTACCCGCATCGACGGTCAGGTGTACGAACTTGACTCCGCTCCAACGCTCGATGCGCGACGCAAGCACCGCATCGAAGCCGTGGTGGATAGACTCAAGGTGCGTCCCGATGCGACCCAGCGTATCGCCGAATCGCTGGAAACAGCGCTGCGCCTTTCGGGCGGTACGGCGAGCGTCTTGCGCATGGACGACACGAAAGCCAAAACAGGCATGCTGTTCTCGAACCGCCATGCCTGCCCGAGTTGTGGGTATGCCGTGCCGCTGCTCGAACCGAAGATGTTCTCCTTCAATAGCCCCTCCGGCGCCTGCCCGGGATGCGACGGACTCGGCCAACAGGAATTCTTTGATCCGGCGCGGGTGGCCGCGTTTCCGCATCTGTCGCTGGCGGGTGGCGCGATCCGTGGCTGGGATCGACATAACCCACACTATTTGCAACTGATCACGACGCTCGCGACGCATTACGGGTTCGACATCGAAGAGCCTTGGCAGGAACTGCCTGCGCGCGTGCGAGACATCCTGCTCTACGGTAGTGGCGAGGAAGAAATCGAATTCATCTACGGTATCGGTCGCAGTAAGCACTCGATTCGTAAACACCCCTTCGAGGGAATGCTGCGCAATATCGAACGACGCTATCGCGAAACGGACTCACCGGCCGTGCGCGAAGAACTCGCTAAGTACCGCGGCTGGCGCAAGTGCCCCGACTGCGATGGCAGTCGCCTCAACCTGACGGCGCGTCACGTGTTCGTCGGGGAAAAATCCTTACCGCAGATCACCAGTCTCTCGGTCACCGACACGCGCGATTTCTTCGCAACCTTGCAGGTAGCCGGCTGGCGCGGCGAAGTCGCCGGCAAGGTCGTCCGCGAGGTCGAAGACAGGCTGCGCTTTTTGGTGGATGTCGGTCTCGACTATCTGACTCTCGATCGCGGTGCCGACACGCTCTCGGGTGGCGAAGCCCAGCGCATCCGTCTCGCGAGTCAAATCGGCTCGGGGCTTACCGGGGTGATGTACATCCTCGATGAGCCCTCGATAGGACTACATCAAAGAGATAATTCACGTTTACTCGCTACGCTGCGCAGGCTGCGCGATCTCGGCAATACCGTGATCATGGTCGAGCACGACGAAGAGGCAATCGACACCGCCGATCACGTCATCGATCTCGGCCCCGGTGCTGGCGTTCATGGCGGACGCATCGTGGCGCAGGGGACACCTGCTGACATCCGGGCGAGCGCCGACTCGTTGACGGGACAGTATTTGAGCGGGCGTCGGAAGATCCCGATGCCGGCCAGTCGCACGCCGCCGCAATCCAAGCGCATGCTACGCATCGTCGGCGCGAGCGGTCATAACTTGCGCGATATCAGCGTCGATATCCCGCTCGGACTCTTCACCTGCGTCACCGGCGTCTCAGGCTCGGGCAAGAGTACGCTGATCAACGACACGCTGCTGCGCCGCGCGAACGCAGAACTCTCCGGCGGCCCGGTCGATGCCGAGCCCTGCAGGGCGATCGAAGGCCTTGAATATCTCGATCGAGTGATCGATATCGACCAGAGCCCGCTCGGTCGCACACCGCGATCGAACCCTGCCACGTACACCGGCATTTTCACGGGGCTGCGCGAACTCTTCGCGCAAGTTCCCGAAGCCCGTAGTCGCGGTTACGACGTCGGTCGTTTCAGCTTCAACGTCAAGGGTGGTCGCTGCGAAGCCTGTCAGGGCGATGGCGTCATGCGCGTCGAGATGCACTTCTTGCCGGATGTGTTCGTCCCCTGCGACGTTTGTCGCGGCAAGCGCTACAACCGAGAAACACTCGATATTCTCTACCGCGGACGCAGCATCCACGACGTCCTCGAGATGACAGTCGAAGATGCTTTGAAGTTTTTTCAAAGTATTCCGTCGGTGCAACCGAAACTGCAAACCCTGCTCGACGTCGGCCTCGGCTATCTCAAGCTTGGACAAAATGCCACGACGCTCTCAGGCGGCGAAGCGCAACGCGTCAAGCTCGCCCGCGAGCTCGCCAAACGGGCCACCGGCCGAACGCTGTACATCCTCGACGAGCCGACCACCGGCCTGCATTTTCACGACGTTGCGCAACTGCTGCTCGTTCTGCAACGGCTACGCGACGAAGGTAATACCGTGGTGGTGATCGAACATAATCTCGATGTCATCCAGACGGCCGATTGGATCATCGATCTCGGACCCGAGGGTGGTCACGGCGGCGGGCGATTGGTCGCTGCCGGCACACCTGAGCAAGTGGCGCGGCAAGCAGGCTCGCATACCGGTCGTTATTTGGCTGAACGACTCGGGAAGACATAACGCACGTGACCGTCTGCGCGTTCCTCGCGCCGGCGATCTAACGCATATCTTTGAATGACGTTGCCCCAAAAGTGCAGCGCTGCCTGATCAGACTGCAGCACCTCGACCTGCCACGGCCCCGCGTAGCGATCGAATAGCAACGCGGCGGCATGACTACCAACACCGAGACGCCGCAGGCTTGGAACGACATAGAACTCGCGCAAACGCGAAGTGCCGCCGATGACTCTTTCAACGCACGCAAAGCCTGCGTGCTCCTCGTCACGCCGTAATACGAATAGATCGACGGCACGATCCTGCAACCAGTCGTTGATTTGCTCTCGAGCCAGCAACTCGGTCGACGGCGGCGTAGCGCGAGAGAGGACAGCAAGCTCATGCAACCAGTCGAGATAAATGCGCTCGAGCCAATCTCTTTCGAGGGGCGGTGTAGCGAGTTGCAGGCGTATGGGCATGGTCTAAAACGAAAAAACCCGGGGGATGGCGGACCATCTTCCCGGGTTCTTTGGAGGAACGCGAACGTTCCTCAGGCTTTCATTCTCTGAATCAGAGAATTACTGAGCCGGAGCAGCCTCAGCCGGAGCGGCAGCGGCGTCGGCCGGAGCAGCGGCATCAGCCGGAGCAGCGGCATCAGCAGGAGCGGCCTCAGCAGGAGCAGCCTCTTCGGCAGCCGGAGCGGCTTCTTCAGCAGCAGGAGCTTCGGCCGGAGCCTCAGCAGGCTTGCCACCGCAGGCGGTCAGAGCGAAAGCCGCGAGAACAGCGGCGAGAGCGAGCTTCGTGTTCATGTCGTATACCCCAAAAAGTAGTGACACAGAAATTCAAACAACCTAGCTAGTTTGTCTGGCGATTTGGATCGCGCGCGGATTCTAGCAACCTTTGCCGAGAATTGGGAACCGCTGTTGCAGTGCCGGTCCCGGAGCCGGGACAAGCCCGCAGCAGCCGCCTAGAATTCGGCGACAGGGTCGCTGCTGGATCAGCGCCCTGGACCCCATTTGGCCAAAGGAATCCTGTCATGAATATGCCCTCCCTCGACGTGCTTTTCCCGGCTCACATCGCCGAACTGCGATCTCGAACCGACCGGGCCTTGGCAGCAGCCGGGTTCGATGGGGTGGTGTTCCAGTCCGGAGAGCCGCTCGGTCTGGCGCGGGATGACCAGCACTACCCATACAAAGCGCACCCACATTTCAAATGGTGGGCGCCGCTCGCCGATGCCGCTGGCTCATTGATCCACTACCGCGCAGGAGCGCGTCCGCAGCTGATTTTCTTCGTCGCGACGGACTTTTGGTACCAGCCGGCCGCATTGCCGCAGGCTACCTGGGTTGAAGATTTCGACGTGGTCATCGTCCACTCGCACGAGGAGGCGCGGGCAGCCTTGCCGAAAGATCTGTCGCGCACCGCGTGGCTCGGAGATTCGCTACCGGAGCTCGGCGGCTACGGCCTCGCCGCAGTAAACCCCGACGGTCTACTGCGCCGGCTCGACTACACCCGTGCTAGCAAGACCCCGTACGAAATCGAGTGTCTCGCTGAAGCCAATCGAATCGCCCTTCGCGGTCATGCCGCCGCAGCGGACTGCTTTGCACAAGGGGGCAGTGAGTACGACATTCACCAGGCTTTCGTTGGCGCCTGCGGGCAGCGGGAGCAGGAGCTTCCCTACAACGCCATCGTGGCACTGAACGAGGCAGGCTCGGTGCTGCACTACCAGATCCTGCAGCGTCACCGTCCGGCACGGCATCGGTCGCTGCTGATCGATGCGGGAGCGACGTGTCGCGGATACGGCAGCGATATCACGCGCAGCTACGCCGCCAGCGATGCAGATTCCACCTTCGTTAGCTTGCTTGCGCAGATGGATGACTTGCAGCGGCAATTGTGCGCTTTGGTCAAACCGGGAGTCGATTGGCGCGAGATCCACCAAGCCGCCGTCGAAAAAATAGCCACGCTGCTCTGCTCGAGCGGCATCCTGCGCTGCAGCGTCGAAGAAGCCCTGAGCTCGGGCACGGCACGACTGTTCTTTCCCCATGGCATCGGCCATCTGCTCGGTCTGCAGGTGCACGATGTGGGTGGCGTCATGGCGGATGATCGGGGCGGGATGATTCCAAAGCCGGCGCTCGATCCGGCCCTGCGCCTCACCCGCCAACTCGAGGCGGGTTTCGTGGTGACGATGGAGCCTGGACTCTATTTCGTCGACGCCCTACTCAAACCAGCCCGCAGCTCGCACCATGCGCAGCGAATCGACTGGGGCAAGATCGACGCGCTCGCCCCTTACGGCGGCATACGCATCGAAGACAACCTCGTGGTCACCGACTCGGGCGTGCGCAACCTGACTCGCGAGCGCCACGCAGCAGCCTGAAAGGCGGTAGCCTGAAAAGACAACGGCCGGTGTCCCTTTCGGAACACCGGCCGTTTTTCGTGTCGCTCTAAGGCGATCCGGCGGAAGCGATCAGGCAGCCGCTGCCTTCGCCTTCTTGGCCGGAGCCTTGGCCTTCGCCTTGGCGCGGGGCTTCTTGGCAGGAGCCTCTGCTTCCACCGCAGGTGCCGCAGCCTGATCGACCAACTGCATCAACGCCATGGGAGCGGCGTCTCCGGCGCGCGGCATCATGCGCAGGATACGCGTGTAGCCACCAGCACGAGCTTTGAAGCGCGGACCGAGATCAGCGAACAGCTTGTCGACGATCGCCTGATCACGCAGACGCGCGAACGCCAAGCGACGACGCGCCTCGCTGTCGGTCTTGGCGAGCGTGATGAGGGGCTCGACCACGCGACGCAATTCTTTGGCCTTCGGCAGCGTGGTACGAATCGTCTCGTGACGCAGCAAAGCCACGCTCATGTTGCGCATGAGCGCATGACGGTGCGGAGCATTGCGCGACAGTTGCCGCCCTGAAAGTCGATGACGCATAACAAACCTCGATAAGTCAGTGGGACTTCCGGGCTACTAACGAGCCCGGAACCCGAATCACATCAAACCGCCACGTTCTTCTTCGTGACGCAGGCTGGCCGGCGGCCAACCATCAAGACGCATGCCGAGCATCAAGCCGTGGCTCTGCAACACTTCCTTGATCTCGGTAAGCGACTTCTTGCCGAGATTCGGGGTGCGCAGCAGCTCAACCTCAGTGCGCTGCACGAGATCGCCGATGTAGTGGATGTTCTCCGCCTTCAGGCAGTTCGCGCTACGAACGGTGAGCTCGAGCTCATCGACCGGGCGCAACAGGATCGGGTCGAACTGAGCCGACTCGGACTTGCCGGCAGACTCTTCCTCACCCTGCAGATCGACGAACACTGACAGCTGATCCTTGAGGATGCTGCCAGCGCGGCGAATCGCCTCTTCGGCATCGATCGTGCCGTTGGTTTCGATGTCGAGGACGAGCTTGTCGAGATCGGTACGCTGTTCGACACGAGCCGCATCGACGGAGTACGTGACGCGACGGATCGGGCTGAACGACGCATCGAGCTGCAGCCGACCGATCGGACGAGCCGCTTCCTCGAAGGCAATGCGCTGGGCAGCCGGGCGATAGCCACGGCCGCGCTCGACGCGCAGCACCATCGTCAACTCACCAGCCTTGGTCAGGTTGGCGATAACGAGTTCCGGATTGACCACTTCGACGTCGTGATCGGTCTGGATGTCACCCGCGGTCACCGGACCCGGCCCTTTCTTTGAGAGACGCAGCTCAGCCGAATCGCGCGTGTGCATGCGGATAGCGACTTGCTTGAGGTTCAACAGGATGTCGACGACGTCCTCTTGAACACCCTCGATGCTGGTGTACTCGTGCAGTACGCCCTCGATCTCCACTTCGGTGATCGCAGCGCCCGGCATGGACGAGAGCAGCACGCGACGCAGCGCATTGCCGAGCGTGTGGCCGAAACCGCGCTCGAACGGCTCGATGACCACGCGCGCCTGACGCGGCGCGAGCGGGCTAACCTTCACCACGCGGGGCTTCAGGAACTCGCCGACTGATCCATGCATGTTCGATTCCTCTTTCCTGTTTCGAGAACGACCCGACTATTACTTCGAGTACAACTCGACAACTAGGTTTTCGTTGATGTCCGGCAGAATTTCGTCACGTGCGGGCACCTGCTTGAAAACGCCCTTCATTTCTTTGTCGTTCACCTCGACCCACTCGGGGAGGCCGACCTGAGAGGCGATCTGCATCGCGTTCTGGATACGCAGCTGCTTGCGCGCCTTCTCCCGGATCTGCACGACGTCACCGGCGCGCATCTGGTAGGAGGCGATCGTCACCACCTCACCATTCACCTCGATGCCCTTGTGGCTGACGAGCTGACGGGCTTCCGAGCGCGTCGCCGCAAAACCCATGCGGTAGACGACGTTGTCGAGACGGCACTCGAGCAGCTTGAGCAGGTTTTCACCCGTCGAGCCCGAACGGCGCGCGGCCTCGGTGTAGTAATTGGCGAACTGACGCTCGAGCACGCCGTACATGCGACGCAGCTTCTGCTTCTCGCGCAACTGGCTGCCGTACTCCGACAGGCGCGACTTGCGCTCGCCCTTGATTCCGCCCGGCGGAACCTGGAACTTGCACTTCGACTCGAGCGGCTTAACGCCACTCTTCAAGAAAAGATCGGTGCCCTCGCGACGAGCGAGTTTGCACTTGGGACCAACATATCGGGCCATCTGATGATTCCTCTTGCGACGCTACGTCAGACGCGACGCTTCTTGGGAGGACGGCAGCCGTTGTGCGGGATCGGCGTGACGTCGGAAATGCTGGTGATCTTCAATCCGCAGTTGTTCAAGGCGCGAACTGCAGATTCGCGACCCGGGCCCGGACCCGCAACGCGAACTTCGACATTGCGCAGACCGTGTTCCTGAGCGGCGACACCCGCCTTCTCGGCGGCCACCTGCGCAGCGAACGGGGTCGACTTGCGCGAACCGCGGAAGCCGCAACCACCCGAGGTCGCCCACGAGAGCGTGTTGCCCTGGCGATCGGTGATCGTGATGATCGTGTTGTTGAAGGATGCATGCACGTGCGCGATTCCATCGAGCACGTTCTTGCGAACCTTCTTCGGCTTTTTCCCGGCGGATTGCTTCTGTTCTGCCATGTGTTACTGCCTACTGAAAATCTGTTATTTGCCCGGAGGCGCGTTGAGCTTGACGGCGGCCTTACGCGGACCCTTGCGCGTGCGCGCATTGGTACGAGTGCGCTGGCCGCGCAGCGGAAGACCCTTGCGATGACGCAGACCGCGATAAGTACCGAGATCCATCAATCGCTTGATGTTCATCGAAACCTCACGACGTAGGTCGCCCTCGACCAAGCCCTTTGCGATCTGCGAACGCAGGGAATTAACCTCGGCTTCCGTCAGATCCTTGACCTTGGTGGTCGGATCGACGCCTGCCTCGGCGCAAACCTTGCGTGCACGGGTTCTACCCACACCGTAGATGTGAGTTAAACCGATGACAACGTGCTTGTTCATCGGGATGTTGATGCCGGCGATACGTGCCATGTTTTCTGCCCCGAAGCCGCGGAAAAGCGCGGCATTCTACTTAAAAGCCTCTGACTCTCAACCCTGCCGCTGCTTGTGCCGCGGATCTTTGCAAATCACGTAGACGACACCGCGGCGCCGCACGATCTTGCAGTCCTTGCAAATTTTTTTGACGGATGGACGAACTTTCATTTCAAGTACCCTTTGATCACTGCGGCGCGCCGCCGCGTCCATAGCCCATCAGATTGGCCTGCTTCAACAGACCGGGATACTGATGGGACATCAAATGCGCCTGCAGTTGCGCCATGAAATCCATGGCAACGACCACGACGATCAACAATGAGGTGCCACCAAACACGAACGGTACGCCGCCTTCGGCGAACAACACTTCGGGAACGATGCACACTGCGGTCAGGTAAAGCGCACCCCACAAGGTCAGACGGGTGAGCACTTTGTCGATGTACTCGCCGGTCTGCTGACCCGGACGGATACCAGGAATAAAGGCGCCGGACTTCTTCAGGTTCTCAGAGGTCTCGCGCGCATTGAACACGAGCGCGGTGTAGAAGAAGCAGAAGAAGATCATCAAAACGGCGTACAGCACGAGGTGCAGCGGTTGGCCGTAGGCGAGCGAGGCCGCCATCGTTTGCAGCGCATCGGCCGCGGCACCTTCACCGGTACCGAAGAAGCTGGCGATGGTCGCCGGGAAAAGCAGCAAACTCGAAGCAAAAATCGGCGGAATGACACCCGCCATATTGAGCTTGAACGGCAAATGACTCGTCTGACCGGCCATGACGCGACGGCCCACCTGACGCTTGGCGTAGTGCACGGCGATTCGACGCTGAGCGCGCTCGCAGTACACGCAGAAAGCCGTAACGCCGAGCACCACCACGATCAGAACGAGTGCGAACACGCCCGACATTTCACCGGTGTTGACCGATTCGACCGTTCGGCCGAGCGCACTCGGGATACCCGAGACGATGCTCGCCAGAATGATCATGGAAATACCGTTGCCGATGCCACGCTCGGTGACCTGTTCGCCTAGCCACAACAGGAACATCGTGCCGGTGGTCATGGTGACCGTCGCGATGAACAGGAACGACCAGCCGGAGGTCAGCACCATGCCGCCGTTCTGCAGTGCGACCGCCGCACCAAGCGACTGGAACACCGCGAGCACGAGAGTGAAGTAACGCGTGATTTGGGTGAGCTTGCGCCGACCCGCCTCGCCTTCCTTCTTCATGGCTTCCCAAGGCGGATACACCTGCGAAGCCATCTGCACGATGATCGACGCGGAGATGTAGGGCATCACGCCCATCGCGAAGATCGACAGACGCTCGAGCGCACCACCCGAGAACATGTTGGCCATGCCCAAGATCGTGCCCGCGTTCTCCTGGAAGAACCGCGCGACTTCCGCCGGGTTGATACCCGGTACCGGAATAAACGAACCAATGCGATACACGATCAGGGCACCGATCAGGAAAAACAGGCGCGCGCGCACCTCGCCGAAACGCGTCGCGTCGGCGATGGCTGCTGCCGGATTTCCTACTCCCGTTGCCACTTCGTTGTGTACCCGTTACCTAGTCCGTATTGCCTTAGGCTTCGATGCGGCCGCCTGCCGCTTCGATCGCCGCCTTCGCACCCTTCGTGACACCGACGCCCTTGAGCGTCACCGCCTTCTTGATCTCGCCCGACAGCACGACCTTGGCAACCTCGGTGTGCATCGGAACGACGTTGGCAGCCTTCAAAGCAGCCAAATCGATCACGGCAGCCTCAACCTTCGCGAGTTCGTCCAAACGAACTTCCGCGCGGGTTGCCTTGATAGCAGAGCGGAAGCCGACCTTCGGCATACGGCGCTGCAACGGCATCTGGCCGCCTTCGAAACCGACCTTGTGATAGCCACCCTTGCGAGCGCGCTGTCCCTTGACGCCACGACCGCAGGTCTTCCCCTGGCCAGCCGAGGCACCCCGACCGACGCGCAGACGCGGACGCTTGGAACCCGGTGCCGGCTTGATGGTGTTGATACGCATCGTCGTAACTCCTGATTAGCCTTCGACGACCGCGAGCAGATGCCGCGCCGCGCGAATCATGCCGCGATTTTCCGGCGTATCCGCGACGGTAACCGTCTGGTGTCGCTTGCGCAGACCGAGACCACGCACCGAATGGGCAATGCTCTCGAGCTGACCGTGAACGCTCTTCTTGAGCGTGACTTTCAATTGCTGTTTGGAAGCCATGGTATTAACCCGTCAGTTCTTCCAGAGACTTGCCACGCTTCGCCGCAATCTCCTCGGGGGAGCGCACCGAAGCCAGAGCCTTCACCGTCGCACGCACGACGTTGATCGCATTACGCGAGCCGTAGCTCTTGGCGAGCACGTTTCGCACGCCAGCGCATTCGAGCACCGCACGCATACCGCCGCCCGCGATGACGCCGGTACCATCGGAGGCCGGCTGCATCAGAACGCGCGTCGCGCCGTGACGACCCTTGATCGAGTAGTGCAACGTCTCGTTCTTGAGCGCGACGTTGACCATGTTCTTGCGGGCTGCAGCCATCGCTTTCGAGATGGCGACCGGCACTTCACGCGCCTTGCCGAACCCGAAACCGACGCGACCAGCGCCGTCACCAACCACCGTCAGTGCCGTGAAACCGAACTGACGACCGCCTTTGACGGTCTTCGAGGTGCGGTTGACCGCAACGAGCTTCTCGAGGTACTCGTCGGTGGCCTGGGATTTTTCGACTCGTGCCATGGATGTGTCCTGTCTTAAAACTCGAGGCCCGCTTCACGCGCGGCATCCGCCAGCGCCTTGATGCGTCCGTGGTACATGAAACCCGCGCGATCGAACGCGACCTTGCTCACGCCGGCGGCCTTGGCACGCTCGGCAATGGCTCGACCAACGGCCTTCGCCGCCTCGACGTTGCCGGTACCCTCGAGGCCATTGGCCACGGCGTCCTGCAAAGTGGAAGCCGACGCCAACACCTGCGCACCGGTCGAATCGAACACCTGCGCGTAGATGTGACGCGGTGTGCGATGAACGGTGAGACGCGGGGTCCCGAGTTCGCGAATCTTCGCTCGCGCCCGCACGGCGCGGCGCTGACGACGCTGTTTGTTGCTGATCTGCATTGCTCGATCCTCTGTGCGCGCCTGCGGTTACTTCTTCTTGCCTTCCTTGAGGGAGATCTGCTCGCCGGCGTAGCGCACACCCTTGCCCTTGTAGGGCTCCGGTGCACGCAGCTCGCGGATCTCAGCAGCAATCTGACCAATGCGCTGCTTGTCGATACCCTTGAGGACGATTTCGGTCTGGCTCGGAGCCTCGACGCTGATGCCTTCCGGCATCTCGACGGCGATGGGGTGCGAATAACCGAGGGTGAGATTCAGGGTCTTGCCCTGTACCGCCGCACGATATCCGACGCCAACGAGCTCGAGCTTGCGCTCGTAACCCTTGCTGACACCGACCGCCATATTCGACAGGTGCGAGCGAGTCGAACCCGCCTGCATGCGATTGTTGGCGTTGTACTCGAGTTCGAGGTGCTTGTCCTTCTGGACGACCTTGACGCCACCCGAAAGCGCCACGCTCAACGAGCCCTTGGCACCCTTCAAGGTGACCGAGGTGTCGGTGATGGTCGCGGTCACGCCCTGGGGCAGTTCGACCGGTTGTTTCGCTACACGACTCATTGATGCTTACCTGGTTTGCTACCTGGTGTTCCAAATGCACTGCACGTCAGGCGACGATGCAGAGCACCTCACCACCCTGGCCAATGGCCCGGGCTTGCTTGTCGGTCATCACGCCTTTCGGCGTCGAGACGATGACGGTGCCCATACCGCCGAGAACTTTCGGCAGTTCGTCCTTGCCGCGGTAGATCCGCAGGCCAGGGCGCGAGACACGCTCGAGACGATCGATGACCGGGCGCCCGTCGTAATACTTCAGGGCAATGGTCATCGTGCTCTTGCCGCCATCCGCATCGATGCGGAAATCGGCAACGTAGCCTTCGTCCTTCAAAACTTTGACGACAGCCTGCTTGAGGCGCGATGCGGCGACGTTCACTTCGCTCTTGCGAGCGAGCTGCGCGTTGCGGATGCGGGTCAGCAGATCGGCAATGGGATCAGTCATGCTCATATGGCGCGCGCTCCTACCAGCTCGCCTTGGACACGCCGGGCAGCTCGCCCCGGTTCACAGTCTCGCGAATCTTCACGCGCGAGAGACCGAACTTGCGGTACACGCCACGCGGACGACCCGTGATCGAGCAGCGCTTGCGGCCGCGACTCGGGCTCGCGTCACGCGGCATTTTTTGAAGGGCGACCTGCGCTGCCACGCGATCCTCGTAAGAGGTGCGCGGATTGCGGATCGTCTCCTTGAGCTTCGCACGCTTCGCTGCGAACTTCTTGACGGTTTCGGCGCGACGCTTCTCGCGCTCCACCATGCTCGTCTTGGCCATGTGCTTGCTGCCCTATTACTTGCGGAAGGGGAACTGGAAGGCTTCGAGCAACGCTCGACCTGCCTTGTCGTCCTTCGCCGTGGTGGTGATGGTGATGTCCATGCCCCGGAGCTGATCGATCTGGTCGTACTGGATTTCCGGGAAAATGATCTGTTCCTTGACGCCCATGTTGTAGTTGCCACGGCCGTCGAACGAACGCGGTGACACGCCGCGGAAGTCGCGGATACGTGGCATCGCAACGCTGATCAAGCGATCGAGGAACTCGTACATCCGCGCGCCGCGCAACGTGACTTTGCAGCCGATCGCGAGACCTTCACGGACCTTGAACGAAGCGATCGACTTGCGTGCCTGACAAACGACAGGCTTTTGGCCCGTGATCTTGGTCAGATCCGTAACCGCCGCGTCGATGACCTTCTTGTCGGCCACCGCCTCGCCCACGCCCATGTTGACCGTGATCTTCACGATCTTGGGCACTTCCATCGCGTTGATGATGCCGAGATCCTTGCGGAGCTGGGCCACGACCTTCTCGCGGTAATACTGTTGCAGCCTTGCCATGCTGGTAACCCGTTGATCGACGCTTACGCGTCGATCATCTCTCCGTTGGATTTGAAGAACCGAACACGCTTGCCATCCGCCAGACGCTTGACGCCGACACGATCGGCCTTCTGCGTAGCGGGATTGAACAGCGCGACCTTCGACACGTGCATCGGCATCTCTTTCTCGATGATGCCGCCGGTCTTGTTCATTTGCGGGTTAGCGCGCGTGTGGCGCTTGACCCGATTGATGTTCTCGACGATGACCGTGTCGTTCTCGAGCACGGAGACGACGGCGCCCTTGCGGCCCTTGTCACGCCCCGAAATCACGATCACGTTGTCGCCCTTGCGAATCTTTCTCATGGGAGAGGCCTCAGAGCACTTCCGGTGCCAGCGAGATGATCTTCATGAACTGCGCCGTACGCAGTTCGCGCGTCACGGGCCCGAAAATACGGGTGCCGATCGGCTCGAGCTTGTTCGTGAGCAACACGGCAGCATTGCCATCGAACTTGATGAGCGAACCATCAGCGCGACGAACGCCACGACGGGTGCGCACGACAACGGCGTCATACACCTCACCCTTCTTGACCTTGCCACGCGGAATGGCGTCCTTGACGCTGACTTTGATCAGATCACCGACGGCAGCGTATCGACGACGCGTACCACCCATGACCTTGATGCACATCAGCGACTTCGCGCCGCTGTTGTCGGCCGCGTTCAATACGGTTTGCAGCTGGATCACGACGCACGCTCCACCACGGCCACGAGCCGCCAGGACTTATTACGCGACAGCGGTCGGCACTCGGCGATGGTCACGGTATCGCCCTGACGCGACTCGTTAGTCTCGTCGTGAGCGAGCAGCTTCGTGGTACGGCGAATGTACTTGCCGTAACGCGGGTGCTTGACCAGGCGCGAAATTTCGACCGCGATGGTCTTGTTCATTTTATTGCTGACGACACGCCCGGTGAGCGTACGCAGCGTCTTGGTTTCAGTTGCCGTCGTCATCTGTTACTTCTCCGAAGTCTTAGCGGAGGTCGCCTTCTCGGCGAGTACCGTCTTCAGACGGGCGATGTCCTTGCGCACTCGACCGAAGTCGTGCGGCTTGATCGCCTGACCGGTCGCGCGCTGCATGCGCAGCGAGAACTGCTCGCGACGCAGCTTCAGGAGTTCTTCGTTGAGATCCTTGGCGGCTTTGCCGCGCAATTCCTTGGCATTCATGTCAACGCACCTGTCGCTTCACGAAGGAAGTGGTGACCGAGAGCTTGGCGCCGGCCAACCGGAACGCCTCGCGCGCAGTCTTTTCATCCACGCCTTCCATTTCGAAAAGGATCTTGCCGGGCTTGACCTTGGCCACCCAGTACTCGACGTTGCCCTTACCGGAGCCCATGCGGACTTCGAGAGGCTTCTTGGAAATCGGCACGTCCGGGAAGACGCGGATCCAGATCTGACCGCCGCGCTTCACGGCGCGGGCCATGGCACGTCGGGCGGCTTCGATCTCACGCGCGGTCATACGTGCACGTTCGGTAGCCTTGAGGCCGAAATCTCCGAACGCCACGGAATTACCACGCTGAGCGAGACCGGCGTTGTCACCCTTGAATTGCTTGCGGTACTTGGTGCGCTTTGGCTGCATCATGACTGCGATTCCTCAAGTCAGACCGCGGGCGCGGCAATCGCCGCGGCCTCGGCAGCAGATGCGCCGGCGGCATCACTATCAACCTCCGGCTTGCTGAGATCTTCCTTATCGAAGACCTCGCCCTTGAAGATCCACACCTTGACGCCAATGACGCCGTAAGTGGTGCGGGCTTCGCCGAATCCGTAGTCGATATCGGCGCGGAAGGTGTGCAGCGGGATACGACCCTCGCGCGACCATTCCGTGCGGGCGATTTCGGCGCCGTTCAGACGACCCGACAAACGCACCTTGATGCCGAGGGCGCCACTGCGCATCGTGCTCATCACGGCGCGCTTCATGGCGCGACGGAACATCACGCGCTTCTCGATCTGCTGGGCGATGCCATCAGCGACAAGCTGTGCGTCGAGTTCCGGCTTGCGGATCTCGGAGATGTTCAGGCGAATGTCACCCATCGGGCGACCGAGCAGCTTCGCCGTATCGGCGCGCAACTTCTCGATGTCCTCGCCCTTCTTGCCGATCACGATGCCCGGACGCGCGGTCTGGATCGTGATGTTCACCTTGTTCGCAGCGCGCTCGATGCTGATACGCGAGACCGAGGCCTCGGCGAGCTTCTTGCGCAGGAACTCACGAACGCGGAAGTCCGTGTGAACGTGCAGCGGGAATTCTTTTTTGCTGGCATACCACTTCGAGGACCACTCGCGGGTGATCCCAAGTCGAATGCCGATCGGATTGACTTTCTGGCCCATGGATCAGTCCTTCTTGCCGTCGCTAACCACGACGGTGATGTGGCTGTTGCGCTTGATGATTTGAGCACCGCGACCCTTGGCGCGAGCGGCGAAGCGCTTCAGCACCGGAGCGGTGTCGACCATGATGCGATGAACTTTGAGTTCGTCGATGTCGGCGCCGTTGTTGTTCTCGGCGTTGGCAACCGCCGACTCGAGAACTTTGAGTACGATTTCCGCGCCTTTCTTCGGCATGAAGCGCAGCGTCGCGAGCGCATTGCCCACGGGCTGACCGCGCACCACGTCGGCGACGAGGCGGCACTTCTGCGGGGAGATCCGCGCGTATTTCAGTTTGGCCGTGACTTCCATTGTATTGCTCCGCCTTAGGCCTTCTTGTCGCCGGAGTGGCCCTTGAACATGCGCGTGGGCGCAAATTCGCCGAGCTTGTGGCCGACCATGTTTTCCGACACGAGCACCGGCACATGCAGCTTGCCGTTGTGCACCGCGATGGTGAGACCCACCATCTCGGGGACGATCATCGAACGGCGCGACCAGGTCTTGATCGGCTTGCGATCGTTCTTGGCGACGGCCGTCTGCACCTTCTTTGTGAGGTGCAGATCGACGAAAGGACCTTTCTTGAGTGAACGAGGCACTGTTGACTCCTGACCTTACCGGGCCGCTCAGCGGACCTTGTTCTGGCGACGCTGCACGATCATGTGAGTCGTGCGCTTGTTGGTGCGGGTCTTCTTGCCCTTGGTATTCCAACCCCACGGCGACACCGGGTGCGGATTACCTTGGCCAGACTTACCTTCACCACCACCGTGGGGGTGATCGACCGGGTTCATCGCGAGACCACGGACCGTCGGACGGATACCGAGCCAACGCTTAGCACCAGCCTTTCCGTAGCTGCGCAGGTTGTGTTCGTCGTTGCTGACCTCGCCAATGGTGGCGCGGCAGTCGATGAGCACTTTCCGCATCTCGCCGGACTTCAAACGAATGTAGGCGTAGACGCCCTCACGCGCGGTGTACTGCACCGAGCTGCCGGCGCTGCGCGCAAGCTGACCGCCGCAACCGGGCTTCAACTCGACGTTGTGCACCGTCGAACCGACCGGGATGTGACGCAGCTGCATCGCATTGCCCGGCTTGATCGGCGAATCGGCGCCCGAGCGCACTTCGTCACCCGGCACAACGCCCTTCGGCGCGAGGATGTAGCGACGCTCGCCGTCCATGTATTTGACGAGCGCGATATGGCCGGTGCGGTTCGGATCGTGCTCGATACGCTCGATCACGCCCTTCACGCCGTCCTTGTCGCGCTTCAAGTCGATGATGCGGAACTTTTGACGCGACCCACCGCCCTTGTGGCGCGTGGTGATGCGACCGTAGCTGTTGCGACCACCCGTCTTCGACTGGGCAACCGTCAGCGGCGCGTACGGATCACCCTTCCAGAGGTGGGACTTGTCGATCTTGACGGCGAACCGGCTACCCGGCGACGTCGGCTTGCTCTTGACGAGTGCCATTAGGCTTTCCTCGCTTCGTAGTCGATGCTCTGACCCGGTGCGAGACGCACATAGGCCTTCTTCGAATCTTGCGTGCGACCGACGGTCTTGCCGAAACGACGGGTTTTGCCCGGCTCGTTGACGACATTCACTTCGGCCACCTTCACGGAGAACATGAGTTCCACGGCAGCCTTGATATCGGGCTTGGTGGCATCGCGACGCACACGGAACGCGTATTGATTTGAGTTCTGCATGGCGAGCGCGGTTTTCTCAGTGACGTGCGGCGCGAGCAGCACGTTGATCAAACGCTCTTGGCTGAGCTTCGAGACAGTGGCGCTCATTGCAGGCGCTCCTCGATCAGTTTCACGGCGCCGACGGTCATCAGCACCTTGTCGTAGCTCACGAGTGCGAGCGGGTTCAAAGCCGACACCGGCAACACCTGCACGTGCGGCAGATTGCGGGCAGCCAGGAACAGCTTCTCGTCGATCGCCTCGACGACGATCAACACGTTCGTAAGCGCCATCGACTTGAGCTGCGCGGCAAGCAGACGGGTCTTCGGAGCCTCGAGATCGATGCCGTTCGTCACGACGAGACGATCTTGGCGCACAAGCTCGGAGAGCATCGAGCGCAGCGCGCCGCGATACATCTTGCGATTGACCTTTTGCTCGAAGCTACGCGGCTTCGCGGCGAAAGCGCGGCCGCCACCCACCCAAATCGGGCTGCGGCTCGAACCGGCGCGGGCCTGACCCGTGCCCTTCTGGCCCCAGGGCTTCTTACCACCACCGCTCACTTCGGCCTTGGTCAACTGGGCCTTGGTGCCCGCACGACCGGCGTTGCGATAGGCGGTGACGACCTGGTGCACCAGCGCTTCGTTATACTCGTGGCCGAAAGCGGCCTCCGAGAGTTGCAGCTCATTCGAGCCGCCAGCGATCTTGATCTTCATGATCTATGGCTCCCGATCACTTCTTGGCGGCCTTGGGGCCCGCACCCTTGGTCGGCACGATCAACTTGCGCTTGGCAAGACGCGCCGCCTTGGTTGAGGGACGGATGACCACCTGACCGCCTTCCGCGCCCGGTACCGCGCCGCGGACCAGTAGCAGATTACGCTCGGCGTCGACTTCGACGACCTTGAGATTCTCAGTGGTGCGACGGGCGACGCCCATGTGACCGGACATACGCTTGCCCTGGAACACGCGACCCGGCGTCTGACGCTGGCCGATGGAGCCCGGGGTACGGTGCGAAACAGACACACCGTGGGTCGCGTGGTGACCGGCGAAGTTGTGACGCTTCATCGTGCCCGCGAAACCCTTACCGATGGTCGTGCCGGTAACGTCGACGATCTGGCCCACGGTGAAGTGGTCTGCCTTGATCTCGGCACCGACCGCGAGGTTCTCGCCTTCCTTCTCGGCCAAACGGAACTCGACGAGCGCTTTGCCCGGAGCGGTACCCGCTTTGGCGAAATGGCCGGCGGCAGCCTTCGAAATGAGCTGCGGACGACGTGATCCGTAAGTGACCTGGACGGCGCGATAGCCATCCTTGTCGGTGGTTTTAACCTGCGTCACGCGGTTCGGCAGAACCTCGATCACCGTCACGGGGATGGATTCCCCGGCGTCGGTGAAGACGCGAGTCATGCCGCACTTGCGGCCGACAAGACCGATTGCCATGTACTACTCTCCTGCGCTCACTACGATTGGTGAGCGCAAAAAAAACCTATCCAACACACAC
>Ga0315902_10001192_pt1 | contig 42049 bp, 36 predicted proteins | sample LakEriMetagenome_9_FD_203523 | JGI IMG/M metagenome (GOLD analysis project Ga0315902, IMG submission 203523) | Freshwater fungal communities from buoy surface, Lake Erie, Ohio, United States - Buoy 12 MA117 | ecosystem: Environmental > Aquatic > Freshwater > Lake > Lake biofilm | place: USA...
GTGATGCGGTTGTCGCTGGAGATGGCTTCGGCCTGCAGGCTGGCGTTGGCGAAGGAGCCCTTGGCCGAGACGATGGTGACCTGGCGTGGCTGGTCGTTGATCGTGAACTTGATGAGGACGTTCTCCGCGTCGAGATGGTTGACATAGCGCTGCGGCTGGAAGGTTTCGCCGGATTCATTGTCGTTGTTCGGGGCGATCAGGATTTCGCCGTCGCGGATGCGGATGCCGGTGGCCCAGACGCGGCCGGGCAGAAAGCCGAAGAGGTCGTAACGGATGTCGATCTCGCGCGCTTCGATCGTCTCGGGCCAGTCGAGCGTGCGAAGGACGAACTTGTTGGAGAAGGGGTGTTCGAGGTGGCCAGTGTGAACTCTGGCGGACTTGTCGCCGAACTTGCCGATCGCCCAGTTGACCATCTGGGCGCCGGTGGTGGGGTTGGCGAGCGTCAGGTTGAGCACAACCCAAGCGCCGACCAGCATGCCGAACACTGCGCCGGTCCAGATCAGGAGTGCCCCGCCGGGAGATTGCCATTTGAAATCATGGATCCGCTCGCGGCCGGCGGTGTACACACGGCCGGTCCCGCCTTTGGGCTTTTGCACAGAGTCGTGCCGTGCCGACCTTTGCCTTTGTCCATTGCTCATCGAACCGCACCAAATCGGGGTCCTCCTGTACGTCTGGTATCGCGCAAGGAAATGGTTTGTTCCGGGAACCCATGTTCCGCGCTGATCGAAGACCAGCGCGGAACATGTCTCCGTCAGCTCCAGAGGTCGCCGAGCGCCAGGTCTTCGACGAACGAGACCCGGTGCTCGCGAGGATAGGAGTTGCCGTTCGCCCAGTCGTCGAGCCGGCACGAGACGTTCTGCACGGAGGGGCCCGTGCGGACGCCGGCGAGATCGAGGCGGGCTGCGAGCTGGCGCAGGAAGCCTTCCTCGAGATCGACGTTGTCCGGCGCCTTGGCTTCGGCGAGACGCCAGCCAGCGGCGTCTCGGCTTAGCGCGATCGCCGCGAGCGGCTCGGCGCGCCAGACATAGACGGCCATGCGGCCCTCCGCGACGCGCGCGCCGTGCTCGGCGAGGCAGTTGCGGAATTCCAGCGCGACGCCTTCCAGCTGCTTGCGGCCCGTGATCGCCACGAACGGCCCCGCCAGAACCGGGGGAGGACCGGCAGGGCGGAACAACTCGGGCGTCAGGTCCTCGACAGCGCGGCCGAAGACTGCGCGGATGTCGCCACCCGCGCCCCAGCGGCGCGCGATCCGTGCGGGGGCGCCTGGCTCACGCATGCGCGCCGCGAGGCGGAAGGCGCGTGCGAGATCGTGCGCTGCCGCCGTGGAGGGCAGGACGCGAACCACCGGCGCCATGCGCAGCGCCTCGGGCAGGAGGGCGATCGGGCCGAAGGCGGCCGGACGCACATCGTCGAGGTGGCGCAGGACTTCGTTCGCCATCGGTTCGGCCATAAGGGCCACGAAGGTGTCGTAGTCCTCGCGTCGCCAGAGCTGCTCGCCGGCTTTCGCCAGAGCGCGCATCAGACCGGTGGGAGGCACACGCGGGAACGCCTCGGCCACGACTGCGTCGCGCTGGTATTCGACCAGACGGCGCAGGTCGGCGTCGGACGCGGGCTGGCGAATATGGCCCGCGAGCGCCAGCGCAACGGCATGACGGCGCGCGGCGGGCAGGGCGAAGAAATCGCCATGCGGCGCGGGCCAGATACGCGCGATCGCGTCGGCGAAATCGCCGGCGAGATATGCGAGCAGCGGGCTCGCCGTGCGCGCCCGCTGGGGCGCGCGATGGAACAGTTGCGCGACCATGGTCGCGTCTCCTCTCGACATGCGCCCGCTATCCCGCCGGAAGGGCAGGTCATCGCGAACACGGCCTCGCGCGCGCGGAATTGCGCATCGCGAGCCAGGTCATTCGTTTGAGGTCAGACGCTTCCGGAGAATCCTCGGGAGCGCTGACCGCCCCCTGGGATACAGAGGGGCGAACTGGCTAATCTCAGTCGCCTCATTGGCTGTGTGGCTCCGTGATGTGCGGGAGAGTGTCCCCCGACCTGCGACCATTTGGCCGAAGATTCGGGCAGGATTTTGGCAAGTCGGGAATCCGTTCTACTCTGGTGACTGCCTTGCAGGAGAGACGCCCCATGAAGCGTGTATTGATGGCCTTGGTCGTTCTGAGCGCGTGCACGCCAGCGACTGAGCCGGTGCCGCAGCCAGTCGCATCGGCGCCGCCTGAAGTGGCGATTGAACCCACCTTGATGGCCGACGAGATTCCGGCGCCGAACGGCGAGATCACCGTGACGGGCGTGAAGGCGGAGGCTCGTGTGACAAGTCCGCTGGTGGTGGAAGGCCTGGTCAAGTCGGACTGGATTTTCGAGGGGCAGTTCCCGGCGAAGATCGAAGTCGATGGCAAGCCAATCTCGGAGGCCCCAGCCAGGTACGAGTTGCCGCAGGATGGCAGCTATCCGGAGACAATGAAGTTCCGTGCGGAGCTGCCATTTGATGTTGCTGCGGAGACGCCGGCGACGCTGGTGCTGCAGGAAGACATGCCCGCGCCGTTAAGCGCCGGCAGCGATGTGGCGGGGCCTGCGCGCACGCTGCGAATTCCGATCGTGCTTGCGCCGCCGGCGCAATGAGCGCCGTCTTCCGCCCTGAGCGCGCCATTCTCGAACTCGACAGCAGCTTCTATCGCCAAGTCGCGCCTGCTGATTTTCCGCAGCACACGGCGCGCTGGCGCAACCAGCGGTGGGCGGAGCGTGTCGGGCTCGGCGCGCTGAGCGAGGCAGAATGGATTGCGCACTTTGGCAGGTTCGATCCGTTGCAGGGGTCACTCGAGACGCCGCTGGCGCTGGCATATCACGGCCACCAGTTCCAGGTTTACAATCCGCAGATTGGAGACGGGCGTGGTTTCCTGTTTGCGCAATTGCGCGATGATGCTGGCCGGTTGCTCGATCTCGGCACCAAGGGTTCGGGGCAGACGCCGTTTTCGCGCAGCGGCGATGGACGGCTGACGCTGAAGGGCGGGGTACGCGAGATCATGGCGGCGGGGATGCTGGAGGCCTTCGGCGTCTACACGTCGAAGGCGTTCTCGCTGATCGAGACGGGCGAACAGCTGCACCGGAATGACGAGCCATCGCCAACGCGTTCATCCGTGCTGGTGCGGTTGTCTCACAGCCACGTGCGGTTCGGCACATTCCAGAGGCTTGCCTATGGCGGGGACGCGGAAGGCACGGCCAAGCTGGTCGAGTACTGCATCCGGCATTTCTATCCGCAGGCGGCTGCCGCGGACACGGCGGCCTCAGCGGCGGGGTTTTTGCGTGAGGTCGTGCAGGCGACAGCTGAACTTGCTGCGTCGTGGATGGCGGCGGGGTTCGTGCACGGGGTCCTCAACACGGACAACATGGTCGTGACGGGCGAGAGCTTTGACTACGGTCCATGGCGTTTCCTGCCGTACTCCGATCCGAGTTTCACTGCGGCGTATTTCGATCATAACGGGCTCTATGCGTTCGGGCGCCAGCCTTCGGCCGCGCTGTGGAATCTCTCCCAGCTTGCCGAATGCCTGACGCTGGTGTGCGATGTGAGCGCGCTGGAGCCTGAACTGAGCCGGTTCGAGGGTCTCTACCGTGAGGCCTTCCGTGGTCGGATGCTGGCGATGCTCGGTTTGCAATCGGCGAGCGAGGAGAGAGACCTTGAACTCCTGAAGGCGCTGTTCGGATGGATGGGCGCCACGCGGGCTTCCTGGTCGCAGGTATTCTTCGACTGGTTCGGAGGGGCCGCCAGCGAAGCGCGGTCTGCGGCCAGTCCGATTGCGGCGTTGTATGCGGCGCCAGATTTTGCAGCTGTCCGTTCCGCGCTGTTGGTCTGCACGCCCGAAAGGTCCGAGCGGCTGGGGCACGACTATTTCAGGAACGAAGGTCCAGCGCGCCTGCTGATCGAGGACGTGGAGGCGCTCTGGGAAGAAATTGCCGAGCACGACAATTGGGCGCCGTTCTACAGGCACATGGAGCGGATCGAGCAGGCGCGAGCCGCATTGGCGATGACGCCGATTAAGCAGATGTGACACGCGATGCGGCCTGATATCGCGCTGGAAACCGCTCGTCGGCCGCTGAACGTCTACGGGTTTGTTAACGGTTTCGGCCCGAGATGGGCCGCACCACGATTCACAGGCCCAACGCGTAGATGTCGTCAGCTCCCTTCCCCATGGGCTCGGCTTCACCTCCCGAGGTGATTGAGCGCTGCTTTGCCAGCGCGACCGAACATTTCCTGAATGCCGCCACCGAGTCGTTTGCGCTGATCGACCAGGACGGCCGCGTGATCCGCGCCAACATCGCTTATCGGCGGCTTACGGGTCCGGCGGGCGGCGCGCATGACGCCTCGATCCTGTCCTACGTCGAAGCCGAACAGCGCGAGGCCATTCGCGAGACGCTGCGCAACCTGAGCGAAAGAACGCCTGCCCGGACGACGCAGATCCGCTTCCGCATCGGGAATGAAACACGCCTGATCGACGCTGACCTGACCTGGCTGGATTCCTCCGGCTTCATCTCGTTCGTCGGCCGCGACGTGACCAAGCAGAACATGCTCGAGCGGCAACGTCAGGAGACGGCGGCCTCGCGCGATGCGGTTGAGCAGGTCGGCGACATCGGCCACTGGCGCACTGGCCGTGACCTGAAGCTGCATTGCACGCCGGGCGCGGCGCGTATTCTCGGGCTCGATCCGGCGGCGCCTCCGCTGCTGCTCTCTGATCTCAGCGCGATGATCCTGCCGGAAGACCAGGAGAGCGCAGTCACGGCAGCGCGCGAAGCTTTCGACAAGCGCCGCCCCGTGAAGCACACATTCCGGATTCGGCGCGCCGATGGCACGACCCGGATGATCCGCATCGCCGGGTCGCCATCAATCGACGCGCGCGGCCAGGTCGAGTCGATGAACGGCGTGATCGTCGACAAGACCGACGGACACACCGCCCTGCAGGCGGCGCTCAACGCTGATTCCACCGTGCGCCGTTTCGTGCAGGCTGCGCCCATGCCGATATGCATGTGCGACAGGGAAATGCGCGTGTTGATGGCCAGCGCAAGCTGGACCGCCGAGCAGAAATTGACCGAGGAAGAGGTTCTCGGCCGCAATGTCTACGACATCCTGACGTGGTTGCCCGAGAAGTGGCGAGCGATGCACCGGCAGGTGATGCGCGGCGAGATCATGAGCCACGACCGCGACCCCTATGTCGGCGCAAATGGACGCGAACGCTGGCTGAAATGGTCTTCGGCGCCGTGGTATGACGGCTCCGGCGAGGTGGGCGGCATCATCTCGATCCATGAAGACGTCACCAAGCTGGTGCGCGCGCAGCACGAGGTCGAGTCCTCGAAGGAGCGCCTGTCCTTCGGGATGTCCATTACCCAGATGATGATCTGGGAGCTGGATTTCGAGAAGCGCGAGACATATCTCGAAGGCGAGTGGAAGCACTTCTTCCCGCAACGCCCGACATTCGACTCGCTGACCGGCGGCGATGCCTGCATCCACCCGGCCGACCGCGATCTCGTCAGCAACCGGTGGCGCACCCACCTGGCAGGCGGAGCGCCGTACACGGTCGAGTATCGCGTGCAGTTCGATGGCGGCAGGGAACTCTGGCATGCGGCTTCGATCCGCATCCTCAAGACGATCAAGGGATCGCCTGCGCGCGCGTTTGCCGTGATCCAGGACATCACGGCGCGCAAGCTGATCGAGCTGAAGGCGATGGAGGCCGAGCAGCGCGCGCTTGTGGCCGCGGCGGCCAAGTCGGACTTCCTGTCCAACATGAGTCACGAGATCCGCACGCCGCTGAACGGCGTTCTGGCCGTGTCCGAAGTGCTTGCCCGCACGCCGCTGGACGATCGGCAAGGCGAGATGGTGCGGCTGATTTCGACATCCGGGCGCACGCTGCTGCGTGTTATGGACGATCTCGTCGAATTCTCGCGGCTTGAGGGCGACGACATCCAGTTCGATATTCGTCCGTTCGAACTCGAGGAGACGCTGCGCAATACCTGCGAGGCGGCGCGGACGCGGGCCGAGGCGAAGGGCCTGCAGTTCGAGACGTTCGTGTCGGCGAGCTGCGATGGCGTCTTCCGAGGCGATCCGGTGCGGATCGGACAGGTGCTGGGCAACCTTCTGAACAATGCGGTGAAGTTCACCGAGCAGGGCCAGATCAGCGTGTCCGCGCATGTGGAGGATCTGCCCGATGGCGTCACGCAGCTGCGGCTGTCCGTGACCGATAGCGGCGTGGGCTTTGCGCCGGAAGTGGCGGATCGGATTTTCGAGCGGTTCGAGCAGGCCGATATTTCGACGTCGCGGCGGTTCGGCGGTCTTGGGCTTGGGCTGTCGATCGTGAAGCGGCTGGTCGAGCTGATGAACGGGAAGGTGACCGCGCAATCGAAGGAAGGCGAGGGCTCGACGTTCGAGGTCGTGGCGCCGATTTCGCGCGATCGTATCGCCGCGCTGGGGGCGATCACGGCGGTAGAGGTCGAGGATTTCGATGCGGAGACCAATCTCGATAACCTCCGGCTGCTGGTCGCCGAAGACAATCCGATGAACCGCCGCGTGGTGGAGCTGTTGCTGGCGCAAAGCGGGCTGCAGATCACCTTTGCGGAGAACGGAAAGGAAGCGGTCGAGAAATTCTCGGCAGGCAAGTTCGATCTCGTCCTGATGGACCTGCAGATGCCGATCATGGGCGGTCTTGCGGCGATGCGCGCGATCCGCGCGTGGGAGAAGGCTCAGGGCCGGATGCCGACGCCGATGCTTGCCGTGTCCGCCAACGCCACGGACGAGCATGTGATCGAGGCGAAGGAAGCTGGCGCCGACGATCACGTCGCAAAACCGATCGTGCGCGAAATCCTGTTCGAAGCCATCGCACGCCACGCGCGTCCCTCGCGCGCACATGAAGCATCCACGAAGCTGAACGATGACGATTTCGACCTGGATGCGTTCGACGTCGCGGTATGACGCCGGGGCTATCGCGGATCGGCTTCGACGCCCGCCAAACCAGCCGAATCATTCTCGGCCCTTGTGCCGAGAATCCCGGTTGGTTCTGCGGAGGAACCCAATCCATCGCCTCGGAGCTGACAACCGAGGGTCTCGGGTTGCGCCTTCGGCTTGCCTGAGAATGACGCCGTGGAGGTCAGCCCGTGAAGGTGCGGCGGAAGAATTCGCCGACGGTGCCGGGGGCGTAGACGCCGAACATGATGAGGCCGAGCGTGAGGACGTGGAGCGCGGTGATCAGGGCGGTGATCGTCACGAAGCCGGGCTTGTAGGTCTTGTGCCTGAGGACATGCTGGGCAAGCAGGCCGCCAACGATGCCGAAGGTCAGGTCAGCCAGGTGGAGACGGCGTTCGGGCGCACGCCATTCGAGCTTTTCCGCGGCGCGCTTGTCGGCCTGGTAGAACAGGAAGGTGACGATGCTGCCGATGATGTAGAGCAGGCCGACCCATTCCGGAACGTGGTCGAGCATGACGTTGTTGCCGACGATGACGATGATGGTCGCGGCAGCAGCCGTGCGCATCGAGATGTGGCGCATGCCGGGGCGGGGCTCGCGGCGGGGTTTTCTGGCGGACTGCGTTGTTGCGGATGCGGTAGCTTGTGGTGTTGATGGCGCCGCGCCTTGTGAAGCGCTGCCAGCCGGGAGGTTGGCCGCGGCGGTCCTTGAGGTCTCGGACTTGATGCGCACGGCGAGCGCGGCGGGGCGGCCGTTGGCGCCCTGACCGACTTCGTAGGTGAGCTTGTCGCCTGGCTTCGGGCGTTCGGTGCTCTTACCGATCGCCTTCATGTGCACATAAATCTTGCCCAAGGCGCCGGGGCGGCGGATGAAGCCGAAACCCCGGGCGTCGTGCCAGTCTTCAAGTATGCCGTTTTCGCGCGCCACCCGCTCTGGGTAACCCTATTTGTTTGCGCGGTTCCTAACGAGATCGTCGACAACTGCCGGGTCTGCCAAAGTTGACGTGTCGCCGAGGTTGGAAAAGTCGTTTTCCGCGATTTTCCGCAGGATCCGCCGCATGATTTTTCCGGAGCGCGTTTTTGGCAGGCCGGGTGCGAATTGTATGACATCGGGCGAGGCGATGGGGCCGATCTCCTGGCGGACCCAGTTCACCAGCTCCTTGCGGAGATCGTCGGTCGGCGGCTCGCCAGCCATCAACGAGACATAGGCGTAGATGCCCTGGCCCTTGATGTGGTGCGGGTAACCGACGACGGCGGCCTCAGCCACTTTCGGATGCGCAACGAGTGCGCTCTCGACTTCGGCGGTGCCGAGGCGATGGCCGGAGACGTTGATGACGTCGTCGACGCGCCCGGTGATCCAGTAATAGCCGTCAGCGTCGCGGCGGCAGCCGTCGCCGGTGAAATACTTGCCGGGGTATGTCTTGAAGTAGGTGTCGACGAACCGCGCGTGGTCTCCGTAGACGGTCCGCATCTGGCCGGGCCATGAGTCGAGAATGCAGAGATTGCCGGAGGTCGCGCCTTCGAGGACTTCGCCCTTGTCGTCGACGAGTTGCGGGCGGATCGCGAAGAAGGGTTTGGCGGCGGAGCCGGGCTTCAGGGCATGAGCGCCGGGGAGCGGCGTCATCAGCGTTGCGCCGGTTTCGGTCTGCCACCAGGTGTCGACGATGGGGCAGCGCATCTCGCCGACGGTGCGGTAGTACCACTCCCACGCTTCCGGGTTGATGGGCTCGCCGACGGAGCCCATGAGGCGAAGGGATTTGCGCGAGGACGATGTGACGAAGTCGTCGCCTGCGCCCATGAGTGCGCGAAGGGCAGTGGGGGCGGTGTAGAAGATCGTTACCTTGTGCTTGTCGATCGTTTTCCAGAAGCGCGAGGCGTCGGGCCAGGTGGGAATGCCTTCGAACATCACGCTGGTCGCAGCGTTCGAGAGAGGGCCATAGACGACGTAGGAATGACCGGTGACCCAGCCGACATCGGCGGTGCACCAGAAGACGTCGCCGGGCTTGTAGTCGAAGACGATCTCGTGGGTCATCGAGGCCCAGACGAGATAGCCGCCGGTGGTATGGAGCACGCCTTTCGGCTTTCCGGTCGAGCCAGAGGTGTAGAGGATGAAGAGCGGATCCTCAGCACTCATCTCCTCCGGCTCGCAGTCGTCGATCTCGTTCTTGGCAAGGACGGAGTAGTAGTGGTCGCGGCCGTGCTGGAGCTTGATGTCGCCGCCCGTGCGCTTGACCACGATCACGGACTTGACTGTCGACTGTGCCCCGAGCTTGTCGAGCGCTTCATCGACATTGGCTTTCAGCGGGATCGGTTTGCCGCCGCGCACGCCTTCGTCGGCGGTGATGATGCAGGTGGAGGTGCAATCCTCGACCCGGCCGGCGAGTGCTTCAGGGGAGAAACCGCCGAAGACGACGGAGTGGATGGCGCCGATGCGGGCGCAGGCGAGCATCGCGTAGGCCGCTTCCGGGATCATCGGCATGTAGATCGTGACGCGGTCGCCCTTTTTGACGCCTTGGGTCTTCAGCACGTTGGCGAAGCGGCAGACCTCGGAATAGAGCTCGGCATAGGTGATGTGCCGGGAGACGGACGGGTCATCGCCCTCGAAGATGAAGGCGGTGGTGTCGGCCTTGTGGGGCAGGTGGCGGTCGATGCAGTTGACCGAGACGTTGAGCGTACCGTCCTCGAACCATTTGACTTGGAGGTCGCTGGGGTCGTTGGTCTTCGAGATGTCCCAGTTGACGTTCTTGACCTTGGTATAGGGCCGCATCCACCGGAGGCGCTTGCCGTGCTCGCGCCAGAAGGCTTCCGGGTCGGCAATGGAGGCGGCATACATCGAGGCGTATTTTTCGGCGTTCACATGGGCCTTGGCCGCGAAGTCGGGCGGGACTGGATAGACAGCGGATTCGGACATCAGGCGGCTCCCGTCAGGGCGTCTCGCGCGCCCCAGGCGGACTAGATCGCGCATTTCGCGTCGGGGGTGAAGGCGCAAGATGGGCGCATGCCCCGGAATGATCTGCATTTGACGCTGCGCAAGGGATGGCGTCCGGGCGCGCGCTCTGGTGTGATTGGCGAGACGCCGAGCATCAGGACCGATCCATGACCGCAGCTGCAGCGAAGAAGCCTTCGAAGGTTGAACATTTCGACGTTCTGATCGTCGGGGCCGGGATATCGGGCGTGGGGGCGGCCTATCACCTGAAGACGCAGCTGCCGGGGACAAGCTTCGTCGCGCTGGAGACGCAGGAGACGTTCGGCGGCACGTGGATCACGCACAAGTATCCGGGCATCCGGTCAGACAGCGACCTGCACACGTTCGGCTATCGCTTCAAGCCGTGGGTGGGCCCGCCGATCGCGGCGGCGTCCGAGATCCTGAAATACATGGGCGAGGTTATTTCCGAGAATGATCTCGGGAAACACATCCGATTTGGACATACGATCCGTCGCGCCGCGTGGTCGGGCAAGACAAACCTGTGGACGCTGGAGGTGCAGCGCAAGTCTGACGGTGCGACGCTGACGATCACGTGCGGCTTCCTGTGGATGTGCCAAGGCTATTATCGGCACGAGAAGGGCTACACGCCGGAATGGGCGGGGATGGAGACGTTCAAGGGAACGATCGTCCATCCCCAGACATGGCCAACCGATCTCGACTACAAGGGCAAGCGGATGATCGTCATCGGCTCGGGCGCGACGGCGGCGACGCTGGTGCCGGCGGTGGCGAACGACACGGCGCATGTGACGATGCTGCAGCGGTCGCCGACCTGGTTCATTCCGGGACGCAATGCGATCGAGATTGCCGAGCAGCTTCGGGCGCTGGATGTGCCGGAGGACTGGATCCACGAGATCACGCGGCGGCAGATCCTGAAGATGCAGGACGACTTCACCAGGCGTGCGCGCGAAGAGCCGGAGGCGGTAAAGGCGGAGCTGCTGGGTGCGGTGAAGCTGTTCCTCGGGGAGGACTACGACATCGCAACACACTTCACGCCGAGCTATCGGCCGTGGCGGCAGCGCGTCGCCTTCATCCCCGACGGCGACCTGTTCCAGGGCATTGCGTCGGGCAAGGCGTCGGTGGTTACGGACGAGATCGAGCGGTTCACCGAGAAGGGCATCCTGTTGAAGTCTGGCAAGGAGCTGGAGGCGGACATCATCGTGACGGCGACGGGGTTCGACCTGCTGCCGCTGGGCGACATCGATTTCCAGATCGACGGCAAGCCGCTGAAGTTCGGCGACACAGTCACGTATCGCGGCATGATGTTCACGGGCGTACCGAACATGGCGTGGGTGTTCGGCTATTTCCGCGCGAGCTGGACACTGCGCGTGGACATCATGGCGGACTTCATCGTGCGGCTGCTGAAGCACATGAGGGCCAAGGCTGCGTCGCGCGTCGACGTCGCGATCCCGGATTCACTGAAGGACATGAAGCTGTCGAGCTGGATCGATCCGGAGGACTTCAACCCGGGCTACATCATGCGCGGCATGCACCTGCTGCCCAGGCGCGGGGACACGCGCGACTGGAGCCACACGCAGGACTACTGGGGCGAGAAGGACGAGCTGCCGAAGATCGACCTTGATGGGGCGGAGTTTGTGTATGGCGGGGTGAAGGTGGAGGCCTAACCCACAAACGCCTTCTCGATGACGAACTCCGCCGGATGCGCGTTCGAGCCTTCCTTGAAGCCGGCGTTTTCGGTGAGGGCCTTGATGTCGTTGATCATGTCCATCGAGCCGCAGACCATGACGCGGTCGACGGCCGGGTCTAGGGGTGGGACGCCAAGGTCGGAATAGAGCTGGCCGTCTTCCATGCACGTCGTGATGCGCTTCTGGTTGTGCCATGGCTCGCGCGTGACGGTGGTGTAGTGGACGAGGCGGTGGGCGTGCTCGCCGACCAGCGGATCGTCGGGTAGTGCGGCGACCAGCTCCTGGCCATACTTCAGCTCGCCGACTTCGCGGCAGGTGTGGGTGAGGATGACCTGCTCGAAACGTTCATAGGTATCGGGGTCGCGGATGATCGAGGCGAAGGGGGCGATGCCGGTGCCGGTTGAGAAGAGGTAGAGGCGCCTGCCGGGGGTGAGCGCGTCGTGGACCAGCGTGCCGGTCGACTTGCGGCCGAGAAGGACGGTGTCGCCCGGCTGGATCGACTGGAGCTTCGAGGTGAGTGGGCCGTCGGGGACCTTGATGGAGAAGAATTCCAGTTCCTCGTCCCAGCTCGGGCTGGCGATGGAGTAGGCGCGCAGGAGCGGCTTTCCGGTAGGGCCTTCGAGGCCGATCATCACGAACTCGCCCGAGCGGAAGCGGAAGGCGCCGGGCCGCGTGATCCGGAAGGCGAACATGCGGTCGGTGTAATGCTTTACCGACAGAACGGTCTCGTCGGTTGGCGCGTTCGGGGACTTCTGGGCGGGCTTGTCGGCGGCTTGCGTCATGGCGTGCTGGGAGCGTCCTCGGAGGGTCCTTGCGGGCCCCGTCCGGACCCTCGCGCGCTTGTGCGGCGCAGGGTGTGGACCTAGGGGGTTGGACCGCGAAATGCAACTAATGCCAATGTTTAGCAGCCAAAAGGCGGCGCAGACTGCTCGGCGGGAAACCTCCGCCATAATCTCGCCCGCCACGGCTTTTTGATACCGTGGCGGCAGGAACGCTCATAGTATAACCGGCTGGGCATGGCGCACCGTCTGCCGCGCCCCTCTGGAGGTTGAACAAGACTTTGCCCCGGCTCTTTACCATCCTGCTCGGCGCGATCGTGCTGATCGCGGCCGTGGTCGGCATCCGCTCGCTGATGTCGGGCGGTGATACTGTCGCGCGTGTCCAGGCGAGCACGATACCGACGCTGGACAAGGCGCTGCCGGGAACGGCGGAGGGGCATGGCGGTACGGTGGTGTTCATCCGCTCACGGGCGGTGCAGCGGACACTCTATCTTTCGCTTGGCGGTAGAAGCGAGGCCGAGATCGCGCCCGTCGCCTTCGGCGCGCCGGGGAAGGTATCCAGCCTGCCGGTGGAGGAAGGCGCGATCGTTGCGGCGGGCGACCTGCTGTGCGGGCTCGAGGGTGATGGCTCCAATGCGCGCGTCCGCCAGGCGGAAGCCGTGGTGGCGCGTGCGCGTGAACAGCACAGCAGCGACCAGAAGCGGCTGGCCGACGGCTGGGTCTCGCCTGCGCGTGTGAGAGCATCGCGTGCGGAACTGGACGAGGCGCTGGCGACGCTTGAGGTCGCGCGCAGCGCTGCATCCGAGCGGCGGGCGGTGGCGCCGTTCCGCGGCGTGTTCGAGAAGCGCAATGCAACCCTCGGCCAGTTCGTGGCGCTGGGCGCTTCGTGCGGCGCCGTGGTGCGGCTTGATCCGATCACGTTTGTGGCCGGCGCGTCCGAGAAGCAGGCGCTGAAGATAAAGGCCAGTGCGCCGGTGCGGGTGAGGCTGCCCGATGGCAAGGAGGTTGAAGGCGAGGTCGAGAAGCTTGCGAGCGTCGCCGATCCGCGGACGCGGAATTTCGAGGTGAAGGTGAAGACGCCAAACGCGGACAATGCGATCCCGGTGGGGCGTACAGCCGAGATCAAGATCAATATCGGGCTCGGCAAGGCGCACAAAATCAATCCGGGGCTGCTGAAGACCGACAGCCAGGGACGAATCGGTGTGTTCTATCTCGACGTCGGCGGCGTTGTCGGCTTTGCGCCAGCGGATATCGTCGATGAGAGCAAGGATTCGGTCTGGGTCACCGGGCTGCCGGACGACGCCCAGCTGGTCGCCGAGGCGCAGGATCATGTCGCTGCGGGGATGCGCGTGACGCCGGTGGTGCGCGAGGCGAACGCCAGCGGCGGTTGAAGCTCGCCTGCCACGATCTGGCCGTCTTGAGAATCCAGCAAGTCCGCTTCCATTCGGTTGCGGCCGAGCACGGAACGTGAGCCTGAGCTTGAAGACGTTCGCAGTCGCGTGAAGCATCTTGAAGCTCGCCTCAGGAAGCCCATCGGACATCCCGTAACGTCAGCCGAGATGGCCTTGCTGATCGAACTTCAGAACCAGGAATTGCGGCTGTTGCGCACCGACAATCAGGACAAGCGCCAGGCGCCGGCCATCGTGCAGACCGACCTATTCCTCGGTCAGCTTGTCCATTTCCGCTTCGAACTCCGGGGTTCGCGGGGCCTGGGCGTAGCCGGACGCCAGGTACAGCTTGAAGCGGCGGTTGCGCTTGGCTGTCAGCGGAATGTCGACATAGCCAAGCTCGGTCATCGACTTGAAGTCGGCGCGGATCTTGGGGCGAAGGTCCGGGGTCTGGCTGGCGATCAGCACCGCCGTGTCTTCACCGGGGCGGATCATGCCTTCCTCTTCGGCGTGGCTGCGGGGCGTGGGGCCGCGCTGCCAGACACGCACGGGAGGCATGGCGAGGTTGCGGCCGTAATAGTCGAGGCCGTGCCAGAGTTCGCGGTCATCGACCATGATGGCGCTGGCGTTGTTGGCTTGCGCAGCAGCGAGAAGTTCCGTCGTGGTCTGCTTCCAGCCGCGGACGCCTTTCATGCCGGCCGAGGCGCCGGTGGCGTCGGCGATGTCGGACGACACCCAGGTCAACGTGAAGAGCAGTCCGACAATGACGTTGATCGCAAGGCCGGCTTTCAGAATTGGCCCGGCCTTGAAGCGGCTGGTGGAGCGGCCGAAGACACGGTCGATCCAGGCGGCCACGAGCACGCATGCTGCCGGATAGGCGCACGCCGCCCAATTGGCGTGTGCGCGCGACATGATCTCCTGCGCCATGATCACAAGCAGGGGCGGGACGATGAAGCAGGCGAGCCAGAGTTCGCGGGTCGTGGTGTCCTTGTCCTTGCGGCCCACAATGAAGGCAAGCCCGGCGAGAAGCAGGAGGAAGGTGATCGGACCGAAGACGGCAGCCTGATCCGAGAGGTAGCTCAGGATGCGCGAGAGGTCGAACCCCGCCTCGGAGAGATTGGCGTTGTCGGCGGTGTGGCTGACGGTCGCGAAGTCGTTGGCGGCGTTCCAGGCGAGGTTGGGGCCAAGCACGACGAGCGAGGCGATGAGCACAGTTGCGCCGGGCAGGGAGAGCATCGCCTTGCGCGTGTCGCGGTCGATCAACATGGCGAGAACGGCGCCGCCATAGAGATAAAGGGCCGCGTACTTCGCGAGCATGGCGAGGCCGATGCAGGCGCCGGCGAGGGTGGCATTGCCGAAGGTGGGCGCATCGCGGAATCGCCAGAGCAGGTAGAGCGCGGCGGATACGGCCGGCAGGAGCACTGCGTCCGTCGACATGATGGCGGAGGACAGCCAGATGCCTGGCATCAGCAGATAGATGGCGGCCGCCCATGCGCCGATGCGCGCATCGAAGGCGCGCCTGCCCAGCAGGAAGAGAAAGAATGCGGCGATACCGTGGAGCACGGGCGCAAAGAAGCGGATCGCCCATTCGCCATCGCCGAAAACGGCCGTCGATGCGGCGATCACCCAGGCGATCAGCGGCGGCTTTGAATAATAGCCGAAGTCCAGTTTTTCCGACCAGCGCCAGTACTGCGCCTCGTCAGGCCCGATCTCCGGCGGGGCGATGATCACGACGGCGATGCGCAGCGCCACGACCAGCGCGATGAGGAGCGCCGCGCAAGCCGGCGGATTGCGTCGCCAGAGATCAGTGAAGGCATTCATCGGGGAGGGCGCTCTAAGGATTCGGGAGCAGCCTACAGGCTCATGCGCCCTGCCAGAAGCCCACGCGATTCGAGCCGCCGCGGAATTCCCCTGTACGCTGCGTCACTCGGCGGGATCCGCGTGTCTGTGGCGCCACACCCGGAGGAGAAAGGTGAACGGTTTACAAGCTTCGGAGTCTGAATCTCAGGCGCCCCGGTGCGTTGGTGGGACTGTTGCTCGGAAACACTTTTTGCGAGCCCGTCATTCCCCCGCTAAGGGCCCTCGCCTGGCTCGCGATGCCGCACTGCGGAATTATCTTCAAATTTCAAGGGCGCGGATGCGGCGTGCGTGTTTTCCACTGGCTGTGGACAAATACCGCCGTATCCCCAATTCGGGGCATGCCCTTACACAATGCGGAACAAACGGCGGTATGAATGGGTGTCAGACCGTCAAGAAACATTCACACGGCGGTCATTGAGCGCCCGCGGCCGACAGGCTATCGGCGCGATTAATTGCAAGGGGCAGAGGCGCCCCTGTCTCGGTGGCCAAGGGGTGACAATGATCGGTTTCAAACGACTTGCTGGCGGTGTTGCGCTCGTCGCGATGTCCGCAGCGTTCGCGCCAATCGCTATCGCACAGGCGACATCGTCGGGGGTGCAGGGCACGATTTCCAAGGCGGATGGATCTCCGGCAGGCGATGCGACCGTCACCATCGAGGACACCCGCACGGGCCTCACCCGTTCGGTGGTTTCGACCCCCACGGGCTCGTTCGATATTCGCGGCCTGAACGTCGGCGGACCCTACAAGATCACGGTGTCGGCCGCGGGCGAGCAGTCCACCCAGGTTACTGACATATTCCTCGATCTCGGCTCCACCACTGACGTCAACCTGGAGTTCTCGGGTGCGGACACCGGAGACACGATCGTCGTCACCGCGTCCCAGGCCGGCGCGGCGCCGATCGCCATTGGTCCCGCCTCGGTGTTCTCGGCTGAAGACCTTGCTGAAAGGCCAGCGATCAACCGGGACATCAAGGACATCATCCGCAACGACCCGCGCATCTATCTCGACCAGACCGCAGGCGGACCGGTTGGCACGGACGGCGTGCAGTGCGCCGGCGCGAGCCCGCGCTTCAACTCGGTGTCGGTTGACGGCATCGGCCTCAATGACGGGTTCGGCCTCAACAGCAACGGCTACCCGACGGAGCGCCTGCCGTTCCCGTTCGACGCGATCAACCAGGTGTCTGTGGAACTCGCCCCGTTCGATCCGCAATACGGCGGCTTCACGGGTTGCACGATCAACATGGTGTCGAAGTCGGGCACCAACGAGTTCTCCGGCTCGGTGTTCTACGATTACACCAGCAACGACCTGCGCGGCGACACGATCGACGGACGCACGGTGTTCGTGCCTGAGTTTGACGAGAAGCGTTACGGCGTTTCGCTCGGCGGCCCGATCATTCCGGACACCCTGTTCTTCTTTGGCGCGTATGAGCGCTTCGAGGGTGTCAACCTGTTCAGCCGCGGCCCCGTGGGCTCGGGCGTCACGACGGAAGTTTCCGGCTTCACGCAGGCCGAATATGACCAGATCGTGGGCCTCGCCAACTCGGTCTATGGAATCAGCGACCTCGGTGGCACAACGCTGTCCGATCCGTCGGTCGACGAGAAGTATCTCGCGCGCCTCGACTGGAACATCAACGACCGCCATCGCGCGGCGCTGACCTACAACTACAACAAGGGCCTGAACCTCACCGAGTCGGACACGGGTTCGACGAACTTCGAGTTCGGCAACCACCTGTATGACCGCGGCGCCGAGCTGAAGGCCTATTCCGGCCAGCTGTACTCCGACTGGACCGACGAGTTCTCGACCCAGCTGCGCGTCTCGTACAATGATGTGAACGCCACAGCGGCCTGCCGCGACGGCGCGATCATCGGCGAAGTGCGCATCATCGTCGATCCGGGCCGCAACGCCTATTTCGGCTGCGACGACAGCCGGCACTTCAACGATCTTGATTACACCGTGCTGACCATCAAGGCCGCAGCGACCTATCAGGCGGGCGATCACACGCTGGGCTTCGGCGCCGAGCGCCAGACCTTTGACATCTTCAACGCCTTCACCCAGCACGTTGAAGGCGAGTTCGTGTTCAACTCTATCGCGGACTTCGCGGCTGGCCTGCCCAACCAGATCTTCTACGGCAACGCCGCCGGCACGAACAATCCGGACGATACGGCCGCCTCGTTCAAGTACGACATCAACACGATCTATGTGCAGGACGAGTTCCCGCTGGGCGATTCCGCCGACATCACGCTCGGCCTGCGCTATGACTGGTACACGAACGACGACCAGCCGCGGAACAACCCGTTCTTCCTGGCCCGCAACGGCTTCGCAAACACCGAGAACCTCGACTCCAAGGGTATCCTCCAGCCGCGCTTCGGCTTCAGCTGGAATATCCTCGACGACCTCACGCTGCGCGGCGGCGCCGGCCTCTTCGCGGGCGGCAACCCGAACGTCTGGGTGTCGAACTCCTACTCGAACGACGGCATCACCGCCGTTCAGCTCCAGTATGGTCCTGGCGCTCTGCCGGGCATGCCGTTGGGCTACAACATCCTGACCAACCCGAATGGCCAGTCCGAACGGCCCACCGGCCAGACGGTGAACCCGAACAACGCGCTGTGGGGCGTCCCGCAGGCGATGATCACCAATGTGGGCACCCAGGCGCCGAACTCCGCGGTTGCCGCGATCGACCCCGACTTCCAGCCGGCTTCGGAATGGAAGTTCTCGCTCGGCGCCACCTATGAACTCGACGCCGCAAACATTGGCCTCGGCTTCCTCGGCGACGGCTATCGTTTCGACCTCGACTACATTCGCGGCGTGACGAACAATGCGGCGACCATCACCAATGCCGGCCTGGTTCGTGTCGGCACGGCGCCGGACGGCTCGCCGCTCTACAAGCGCGCCGACCTGTCGGATCCCGACTGCCGCGACGGGGCGACGGCAGGGACCGCCGCCTGCGCCACGCGCACGGCGGACGACCTGCTGCTCTCCAATGCGGGCGCTGGCGGTGAAACCAACGTCTACTCGATCGCCCTGTCGAACGGCATCGAGGACTGGGGCATCGACTGGTCGCTGGCGTATGCGCACATCAACGCCAAGGACACGCGCTCGATGAGCTCGTCGGTCGCGGGTTCGAACTTCGGCTCGATCGCGGTCAGCGACATCAACAATCCGGAACAGGCGAAGACCAACTTCCTGATCCCGAACCGCTTCACCACGAGCATCTCGTGGGAGAATGAATGGTTCACCGACTTCACCACGCGTGTCTCGCTGTTCGGCGAGCACTATCAGGCGCGGCCGTACTCCTACACCTTCGCGGGCGGCGGCACGGTCGATACGTGGGGCGACAACAACGAAGGCCTGCACCTCCTCTACGTGCCGACCGGTCCGACCGATCCCAACGTGGTCTTCTGCTCGAACACCAACGCTGCCGACAACACGCTCTGCGGCGGTGCTGCGACGAACTTCAACACCGCGGACTTCTTTGCCTGGGCGGACGCTGTCGGCCTCGCGCGCGGCCAGCAGACCAAGCGCAACGACTTCGAGGGCGGCTGGAACAACAAGTTCGACCTCAAGGTCGAGCAGGAATTCCCCACCGGTTTTGGCAAGGGTACGGCTTTCGCCGTGATCGAAAACCTTGGCAATCTGATCAACGACGAGTGGGGCGTGCTTTACGAAACCCCGTTCCCGCAGCGTGTCGGCGTGGTCGAGATCGACCGCGACGTCGCCACCAACCGCTTCATCTACCGCCGCCTCGCTCAGCCGAACATCGATGATCCGGTGGATGGCGTCTCGTTCTGGACCGTCAGGGTCGGCGCAAGCTGGGGCTTCTAGTCTCTGGACATCTGTCGAAGACAAGGAGAGAGGCGGCCTTTGCGGGCCGCCTCTTTTCTTTTGGCCGCGCGGCGCCATATGCCCACGCGTGCGCCCGGCCCTTGTACCGCGGGCTGCACCTGATAGAGCGCACCCATGATCAAGATCGATCTCCATCCTCCTGCCGAATGGGCGCCGCACAGCGCGATCTGGACCGCGTGGCCCGCGGACGAGGAGTTGTGGCTGGACGACCTGTCGCCTGCGCAGGCTGAGGTCGCCGCGATGGTGCGCGCGCTTGTGGCGCCGGGGCCTGACGGCAAGCCGGGCGACAAGGTGCGCGTTCTGGTCAACGGGCCAACAGCCATGTTGTCGGCGGAGAAGGCCATCGGCGAGATCGCCGAGCTGATCGACGCACAGTATGGCGACATCTGGCTGCGCGACACCGGGCCTGTGTTCTATTCGGCGGACCGGTGTGCGCTGTTCACCTTCAATGGCTGGGGCGGCAAGTACGTGCTCGACCATGACGATACGGTCGGCGCGTTCGTCGCCATCGAGGCGGGCGCGGATGCGACGCGCTGGCATCGTGTGCTGGAGGGCGGAGCGATCGACTGGGATGGCGAAGGCACGATCCTCACGACCAAGGAATGCCTGCTTAACCCGAACCGCAATCCGCTGATGACGCCCGATGACGTGCGCGGCCTGCTGGGCGATGCGCTCGGCGCCCGCGCCGTAATCTGGATCGAGCGCGGGCTGCTGAACGATCACACGGACGGACATGTTGACAACATCGCGCGCTTCGTGGCGCCCGGCGTCGTGGTGTGCCAGGCGCCGGCGGATGCGGACGATCCGCACGCCGAGCGACTGAACGAGATTGCGGCGTTCCTGAAGGGCCAGCGCGATGCGCGCGGGCGGCTGCTGCAGGTGATCCAGATACCCTCGCCCGGCCGCGTCGAGGACGAGGATGGCGACGTGGTTCCGGCGAGCCACATGAACTTCATCATCGGCAATGCGACGGTGGTGGTGCCGACCTACGGTACGGCGAGCGCGCAGGCAGCTGTCGATGCGCTGAAGCCGCTTTTCCCGGGGCGTAATGTAGTTGGCCTGCTGTCGAACCATATCCTGACAGGCGGAGGCTCGTTCCACTGCATCACGCAACAGCAGCCAGCCTAGGAGGCGATCATGGCGCGCAAGATCACGCTTGCTGTCCTGCAGGCGGCGCTGAGCGACGACGCGGACAAGAACATCCGGCGCGTGAGCGAGCTGGTGCGGGAGGCCGCAGCCCGGGGCGCAGACGTGATCCTGCCGTCCGAGCTTTTCGAGGGGCACTATTTCTGCACGTCGCAGGAAGAGTCGAACTTCGCGCGCGCCCATGCGTGGCGTGATAGCCCGGCCGTCAAGGCGATGGCGAAGCTGGCGGGCGAGCTTGGCGTGGTGATCCCGGTCTCGATCTTCGAGAAGGCGGGGCCGGCCTATTTCAACTCGGTCGCGATGGCGGATGCCGATGGATCGCTGCTTGGCGTCTACCGCAAGTCGCACATTCCGGACGGGCCGGGATATCAGGAGAAATACTATTTCCGGCCGGGCGACACGGGCTTCAAGGTCTGGAAGACCAAGAAGGGCGTGATCGGCGTCGGCATCTGCTGGGACCAGTGGTTTCCGGAGACCGCGCGCGCCATGGCGCTGATGGGCGCAGACGTGCTGCTGTATCCGACAGCCATTGGATCCGAGCCGCATGACTCATCTCTGGATACCGCTGCGCGCTGGCGCCGGGCGATGCTCGGCCATGCCGTCTCCAACGTGACGCCGGTGGCGGCGGCCAACCGGGTGGGGACGGAGAATGGGCAGGTGTTCTACGGCACGTCGTTCATCGCCGACCACACGGGGGAGATCATGGGCGACCTCGACCGGAAGGAAGAGGGCGTCGTGGTTGCCACAGTCGACATGGATGAAGTCGATCGCGCGCGTGCGGCGTGGGGATTCTTCCGCGACCGGCGGACGGATCTGTACGGCGCGCTTACCGGACCGCTGCCGGATGGCGGCTGAGGCATGACGCGCGCGCTGGTGTTCGATTCTGGCGTGGGCGGGCTCACCATTGCTGACGCGTTGCGCAAGGCGGCGCCCGACTGGATCGTGGACTACGCAGCCGACAGCGGGTTCTTTCCCTATGGGGTGAAGTCGGACGAGGAGCTGCGCAACCGGCTTCCGCGACTCTGCGCGACGCTGGTCGAGCACGCCAAACCGGACGTTCTGGTTATCGCGTGCAATACCGCCTCGACGCTGTCGCTCGCGGAAATCCGCGAGCGTGTGCCTGTGCCGGTGGTCGGCACAGTTCCAGCGATCAAGCCAGCGGCGGAGCAGACGCAGACGGGCGTGATCGGAATCCTCGCGACGCCGGGGACAGTGCGCCGCGCATATCTCGATGATCTCGAACGGCAGTTCGCGGCGGGCAAGACGGTGATCCGGCGCGGGTCGGCGGGGCTGGTCGATATCGCGGAGCGCGCGGTACGCGGGCAGGCGATCGAACAGGAGCAGGTGGCCTATGCGGTGAAGCCGATGTTCGATCCGCCGGACGGGCCACGCATCGACATCGTGGTGCTGGCTTGCACCCACTTTCCGCTGATCCGAGAGGCGATTGCGGCAGCCTGTCCGCCCGGCGTTCGGCTGATCGATACAGGCGAGGCGGTGGCCCGTCAGGCGGTTCGGGTGGCGCCGCAGACGCCGCGATCTGGTGGAGGGGCCATCGCCTACGTGACCGGTGGAGCGGCCAACAAGGCCGCCATGACCCCTGCGTTCGCGCGGTTTGGCTTCGCGCACATTGAGGTGGTTGATGTCTGAATTCCGGACGGGCCCACAGTGGCGGCGAGTGCGATCGAGAAGCTCGGCTCGCGCCTGCTCAAGCGCCTGGTCGAGGGCCAGCTGCGCGGGATGATCCGCCGCCAGCTTGGGCCGTCCGGTGTGACATGCACGATCGAGATACCCCTCGGCGAGCGCGTGACGGCAACGGCGCAGCGCGACTGACCTAGAGAAAATCGATCTCGCGTGGATCGCCGCCTTCCCATGCGCGCTGAATTTCGGCTGCCAGGAAGAGACCGCCGAGGGCAAGCACAGACAGGCCATCGCGTTGGGCGCGCTCGCGCGCCATGGTGGCTGCGGTTGCGGTATCGGGCGCCAACGCCACGTCCTGTGCGTGACGGCGGAAGATCGCCTCGAACAGGTTCGTGTCGGCGCCGGATTTGGTGGCGCGCGTCAGGATGAAGTGGTCGAAGTGGCTGGCGACGATCTCGGAAATCGCCACGACTTCCTTCGAGGACGAGACGCCGAAGACGACGAGCGTGCGGTCGCGCGGCGAGAAGTCGAGGAAGGTGCGTGTGACGGCGTCGAGCGCGCGGGGCGTGTGGCCGACATCAATCCAGAGATCGGGCGAGGTGGATACCTTTTCAAGTCGCCCCGGCCAGCGCGTGCGGCCGAGGGCGGCTAGCATGGCGAAGTGACGCTCCGCATTCTCCTCCGGCTTGAGGCCGAGCCAGACTTCGGCGGCGCGAAGGGCTGTGATGGCGTTGTGGACCTGGTGCGCGCCGCTGAGCTTGAGACGAACGGATTGATCTGCTTCCGGGGGAACGGCAGTAAAACCATAGTTGAAGCGAGCGCCTTTGTGCGTGTTGGTGACGCCGGTGATGCGGCGGCTGGCGAGGGCGGGCAGGGTCGCCTTGCCGGCAAGACCGGCATAGGCGGCGATGCGGTGGGCGAGGGCTTCCGGGATCGAGGGCGACAGCACGACGCAGCCGCCGGGGGCGAGGGCGTCGACCTTGTCGTACGCGATGAGTTCTTCCGTCGCACCGAGAAGCTCGGTGTGTTCGAGTTCGATCGAGGTCAGCACCGAGACGCTTGCGCGAACGGTGCGGACGGGATCGTAGCGACCGCCTATGCCGGCCTCCCAGACGATGGCGTCGGGCTTCTGTTCCTGGAACCAGAGGATTGCGAGCAGGAAAAGGAATTCGAACGCGCCGATACGGTCGCCTTCCGGCAGGGACGCGTTGAAGCTGAGGACGGCGGCCGCGTGGCGGTCGAAGTCCTGCTGCGAGATCGGCGTGTCGCCGATCGTGAAGCGTTCGCGGACGTCGAACAGGTGGGGCGAGGTGAAGCAGCCGACTTTCAGTCCGGCGGCCTCGATGGCCGATGTCATGAAACGGGCGGTGGAGCCCTTGCCGTTGGTGCCGGTGACAGCGATCGAGCGGCGCGCAAGGCCGGCCCGGTCGATGTGGTGGTTCTGGTAGAATCGCTCGAGCCGGTGAAGCCCGATGCCGTCGCCGAACTTCGGAAGGCCAAACATCAGCTGCCCAGGCACGCGTTCAACATGGAAACCCAGATAGCACGGATCAGGTCGGTCCGCCCTGCAAGTTCCAGTGTGCGCAGGCCAGGATTGCCGTTCACTTCGATGACCACAGGATCGGAGAAATCGCGGGCGGTGGAAAGGTCAAACATGTCGACCGCGCCGATATCGAGGCCGAGCGCCAGAACCGCCATTACTGCGAGGCGCGCGAGGGCGGGCGGCGGCTGGTCGCTGACCTGCTCGATGGCGCCCGCGGCGCTGAGGTTGCGGCGGCCGGGCAGGACGAGGCGGGCGCCAGCGCGGAGGATTTCGGCCGGGTCGCGACCGCTGAGGACCGAGAGCGGAAGCGGCGAGACGCCTTCGCGGACGATAGCAGCGTTGAGTGTGGTCAGCAGTTCGAAGAGCGTCGAGCGCCCATCGCCGTGGAGAGATGGGCTCGCCTTGGTGGAATGGAAGATTGCCCGGCCGTCCTGGACGAGGATGCGGTGTTCGTCGCCGGCGACGACGGGCTCTATCAGGAAGGATTCGAACTCGACCGCGACGCGCCGGGCGTAGTCGTCGAGGCCTGCTGCATCGCCGACGACCTCGGCGAATGTGCCGCGCGAGCCGTGGTTGGGTTTCGCGAAGACTGGGTAACCTATGTTAGCGGCAAAGCGGTGCGCGTCGGGTAGTTCACGCCCCGGGGAACGAAGAGCGATGCGGCGGGTATGCGCAAAGAACAGTTCGCCCGGAATGACGGGCAGGCCAGCTGCCGCGATCACTGCTTTTGTGTGCTGCTTGTCGCGCGAGATGGTGTAGGCCGTCGCGCTGTTCGTCGGATAGGCGCAGACATTGCCTCCGCCGCCGAGCAGGAACCTCTCTCCGTTGGAGATGCGGAAGAGATAGCCCTCGCCCCGGTCGAGATCCTCGAAGCGGGCGCCGATCGCCTCTGCGGCGTCGCGTGCATAGCGGGCGGAATCCGGGATCGGCATGAACCGGGATTTAGCAGGGTCGTCGCGCTGGCGATACGGTCAGGTGGGGCGCGACGGATGGCCACAATCGCGGGCGAGGGACGCGCCCCACAAATCCGCGCTTTCGAGCGCACAGGAGTCTCATGAACGGTGAAAAATCCTACCTGGTTTCGCTTCCTCCGATCGCAGACGGCTCGTCGACGTCGCGGTTGGCCGACGAGCTGGCGCTGGCGATTCATCTTGGCCGCCTCGCGCCTGGAGCGCCGCTGCGCGAGGTCGAGATCGCTGATGCGAACAGTGTGAGCCGCACGATCGTGCGCGCCGCTCTGCAGCGGCTGGAAGCGCAGGGGCTGGCGGAGATCACGCTCAACAAGGGCGCGCGCGTGCGGCAGCCGGACGCGGTGGCGGCTGAAGACATGATCGAGCTGCATGTGCAGCTGGCAGCGCTGGCCGCGCGAAATGCGGCGCGGCGGGCGAGTGCTGAGCAGGTCGAGACGATGGCCAAGTTTGTCGCGCTGATGGAACAGGTGGCCGCGGATGGCGGAGAGCCGGACGCGTTTCAGCATCTGAGGATCGGCTTTGCGCGTGCGCTGTTTGCGGCGGCGGGTCCGGTGCTGGCGGAGCGGCTGCAGACGGCGGCGCCGGCGACGCCCTACCATTCGCGGGCAATGGACGATTTGCGCACGCGCGAGGCACAAGCGGAGGTTGCGGTGCATGCGCGCCACGTGCTGAAGGCGATCGAGAGCCGTTCAGAGGATGCGGCCGCTGTGGCAGCCGAGATGATGCTTCGCCGGCATGCGGAGCGGACGATCGTCGGGAAGATGCGGCAGCCGGAGTAGGCGCGTCGAGGCGGGCTTGCCTGTGCGTTGGTGAGCACGCCCTCGTCCTTCGAGACGATCGCCATGAGGGAGTTCCGTCGTTGACGTAGCGTGCCTGCGATCCCGCAGGATGAGCGCTCCTCCAAGGCCGCGGCATTTCTGAGACCTCATCCTGAGGAGCGCCTGCAAGGCGCGTCTCGAAGGACGAGGGCGGGCGTCCCGGCGGTCCTGAGAGCGCTACCAGATCCGCACGCGCTGATTCGGCGCGAGGTACAGCCGGTCGCCGGGCTTGATGTCGAAGGCGGCGTACCAGGCATCCATGTTGCGGACGACGCCGTTAACGCGGTAGCGGCTGGGCGCGTGGTTGTCGCTGTCGAGCATGGCGCGGACGAGTTCCTCGCGGACCTTGTCGCGATAGGTGCGGGCGTAGGCGATGAAGAAGCGCTGGTCGCCGGTGAGACCACCGATCACGGGCGCTTCTGTTTCGCCGAGCGACATGCGGTAAGCGGCGTAGGCGATTTCGAGGCCGGCGAGATCGCCGATGTTTTCGCCGAGCGTGCCGAGGCCGTTCACGCAGGCGCCGAACCATGGGCAGTAGCCGTCATACTGCTCGATCAGTCGATAGGATTTGGCGCGGAAGCGTTCGTCGGTTTCTTCGGTCCACCAGTTGCGCGTGCGGCCGGCGGCGTCCGACTGGCGGCCTTCATCGTCGAAGCCGTGGCTCATCTCGTGGCCGATGACGGCGCCGATGCCGCCATAGTTTTCAGCGGCGTCCGCGTCGGGACTGAAATAGGGCGGCTGAAGGATACCGGCGGGCAGGACGAAGCTGTTGGCGAGCGGATTGTAGAAGGCATTGACGACATGCGCGGGGGCGATCCAGCGCTTGCGGTCGACGGGGCGGTGAAGATCAAGCTGCTGTTCGCGCCAGTAGAATTCGTAGCTGGCGTAAACGGCTTCGACGAGCTTGCCGGGTTCGACGGTGTAGCCGGAATAGTCGCGCCAGGTTTCGGGGTGGCCGATCATGCCCTGCAGTGCGGCGAGTTTTTCCAGTGCGGCGTTGCGCGTCTCGTTATCCATCCAGTCGAGGCCGCGGATGCGCGTCTCGAACGCCAGCCTGATGTTGCGAACGAGCCCGTCGATCCGCGTCTTGTGTTCCGGCGGAAAGTAGCGCGCCACGTAGAGCTGGGCTACGGCTTCGCCGAGCTGTTCCTCGACCACGGCGACGGCGAATTTCCAGCGTTCGGGTTCTTCGGTGACGCCGTAGAGCTGGCGCGAGAAGAAGTCGAATGTGGTCTCGCGGAAAGCTTTCGGGAGATAGGGCGAGAAGTCGCTGGCGAAGTGGTATTCCAGCCAGAGCCTCCAGTCGGCGACGGAAATCCTGCGGACAAGCTTTGCGAGGTCTGTCACCGCGGTCTGGTCGGTGATGACGAAGCTGTCGGCGCCAGCGAAGCCGGTGGAGTCGAGGAAGATGTCCCAGTCGAAGCCGGGCGCGAACGCCTTGAGTTCTGCGTAGGTCATGGGTCGCATCGCGTCGGCGATGCTGATCGAGCGGTCCTCGTAGGTGTGCGCCTCGGCGAGGCGGCGTTCGAGTGCGTAGATGCGCTTGGCGCCTTCCTCGGGATCGGGATTGCCGAGAAGCTTGAGGATGGTGGCGACGTGTTTGCGATAGGCGGCCTGGAGCGGAAGCGCTTCGATCCCGCCATCTATGTAGTAGCCGTGGTTCGGCATGCCGAGACCCGCCTGTGAAATCCACACGGCGTTCGAGCCCGGATCATCAGGCGAGGCGTCGACGCCGATACCGAAGGGCGCGTTGTAGCCGATGACGCCCATCAGGCGGACGATGTCCTCGTAGGTCTGGGCGGCGCGCATGCGGTCGAGGTGCGGGCGCAGGGGTGCGATGCCGCGCGCCTCGATGGCGGCCTCGTCCAGCGCTGCGGTGTAGATGTCGGCGATCTTCTGGTCGACTGTTCCCGGCGCCGGTTTCGACGCCGCGATCTCCTCGATCATGCGGCGGACATTCGCCTCGACGGCTTCGGTGAGCTCCTCGGTGGCGCCGGAGGAGGATTTGTCGGCGGGGAGTTTGTAGGTCGACAGCCAGTCGTGATTGACATGGCCGTAGAAATCGTCGCCGAAGGCTGGCCGCTCGGCGGAGGTTGTCTCTTCGCCGATCAGCTTCGGTGCGACGGCGATGCCGGGCGGCAGGGCGGGGGCCGTGGGGGCGGCGCAGGCGGCAAGGGCCAGCGACGCCGCGGCGGCCATCAGGCCAAGGCGTTGCAGCAGGCTTGCGCTCAAGGATTTCCCCGTCGGTGGCTGGGTTCAGAGTCTTGACGGTAAGGCGGCCAAGTCAAGCGCCGCGATGCAGCGCCAAATGAAAAGCCCGCGATCTTTCGACCGCGGGCTTTCCATGATCGCGTTCGGAGGAACGCTTCTACCAGATGCGCACGCGCTTTTCGGGCGGGATGTACATCTTGTCGGTGGGTTGGATGTTGAAGGCGGTGTACCACTCGTCAATGTTCGGGACGACGCCATTGACGCGGAATTCCGGCGGCGAGTGCGGGTCGGTCGCGAGCTGGTTGCGGGTGTTGTCCTCGCGGCTCATCGCACGCCAGACCTGCGCCCACGCCATGAAGAAGCGCTGGTCGCCGGTAAGCCCGTCGAGCACAGGAGCTTCCTTGCCGCCGAGCGACTGCTTGTAGGCGGTGTAGGCCATGATCAGGCCGCCGAGGTCGCCGATGTTCTCGCCCGTGGTGAGCGCGCCGGAGATGCAGGCGTCGGGCAGCGGGCAGTACTTGTCGTACTGCGCGTTGAGGGCGGCGGTCTTGGTCAGGAACTTGGCCTTGGTGTCAGCCGTCCACCAGTCGCGCTGCACGCCGTTGGCGTCGAAGGCCGAGCCCTGGTCGTCGAAGCCATGGCCGATCTCGTGACCGATCACGCCGCCGATGGCGCCGTAATTGACCGCAGGATCAGCTTTCGGGTCGAAGAAGGGCGGCTGCAGGATGCCGGCCGGGAAGGTGATCTGGTTCATCAGCGGGTTGTAGTACGCGTTCACCGTCTGCGCATTCATGCCCCACTCTTCGCGGTCGACCGGGCCGCCGAGACGGGCGACCTGACGGTTCCACTCGAACTGGCGGGCGGCAAAGATGTTCTCGAACAGCTTGGTTTTGCCGATCTGCATGGCGGAGTAGTCGCGCCACTTGTTGGGATAGCCGACGCGCGGTTCGAAGTTGGCCAGCTTCTTGAGGGCTTCAGCGCGCGTGGGGTCATCCATCCACTCGAGCTTTTCGATACGGCCCTTGAGCGCCGAGTTCAGGTTCGCGACCAGCTCGTCCATCTTCGCCTTGCTCTCCGGCGGGAAGAACTTCGCGGCATAGGCCTCGCCAAGGGCTTCGCCCATGTTGCCGTCGAGCAGGGTCACGCCGCGCTTCCAGCGGTCGCGCTTGGCGGGCACGCCACGCAGGGTCTTCGAGTAGAACTCGAATGAGGCGTCGTCGAATGCCTTGGGCAGGTAGGCTGCGTTGTCCGACGCCATGTGGAAGGTGAGGTATTTCTTCCAGGCGGCGATCGGCTGCGAATCGACCAGCTTGGCGCCAGCGGTGACCGAGGTGTCGCCATAAGCCACGACGTTGGTGACGGCCGGGATGCCGGCGTCCTTGGCGAACTGTTCGAGATCGAAGTTCGGGGCGAGCTTCTTGAAGTCAGCAACTGACATGCCCTTGAAGGCCTTGTCGGGGACGCGGAGAGCTTCCTGCGTCCAGTGGCCCTTGGCGACTTCGGTCTCGAACTTGATCACCGTTTCGGCGGAGACGGCAGGCGTTGCATCGCCGATGAGTTCGAAGATCTTGGTGACGTAGGCTTTGTAGGCGGCGCGGTAGCCGTCGTACTTTTCGCTTTTCTCAAGATAGTAGTCGCGGTCCGGCATGCCGAGGCCGCCCTGAGCGGCCCAGACGGCATAGCGGGTCGGGTCGGCGACGTCGGCCTCGATGCCGACGCCGAAGGGCGAGGCGTAACCTACCTTGGCGATCACTTTAAGAAGGCTTGCCTTGTCGGTGATGCCGTTGATCTCGTCGAGATAGGGTTTCAGCGGCTCCGTTCCGCGCGATTCGATCGTCGCCTCGTCCATCCATGAAGCGTAGAAGTCCGCGGCCTTGGCGACGTTGGAGCCCGGGGCGGGCGGGTTTGCGGCGAAGCCGTCGATGATCGTCTTGACGTCATTCTCGGATTTCACGGCCAGCTCGTCGAAGGCGCCATAGCGGGCCTTGTCTTCGGGGAGCGTGAAGGTCGCGAGCCATTTGCCGTTGGCGTACCGGAAGAAGTCGTCGCCCGGCTTAACCGCCTCGTCGCGATTCGCCAGATCGACGCCCCACTCGCCGAGGACTGCCTTGACCGGCTCCGCCGCCACCGGGGCGGGCGCGGACTCGTTGGAGCAAGCAGCAACAAGCACAGCCGCAGACGCGGCGAGGAGCAGGGACATTCGCATGAAGGACACCTCTGGAGAGAATACTGGCCGGCCTGACCGACGGTTGGCACGATTTCTCCCGCCGATTTGTCGCTGTCAACGGAATTTATCGTAAATCAATATGTCTCATTCCGGCTGCCCACGAAAATCACGACAAAACAGGCGGATCGCCCTAGGTATCGCCATATGATCGATGGACCGCCAACCTCCGCCCCGCAGGCTGCAGACAAGGATCGTACGCCCCGCTCGCGGCTTAGCGATTTCCGGACGATCGTCGGTGTGTGCGTCGGCGTGATCCTGATCCTGGCGTTGCTGGGCCAGGCAAACTGGCTTGGCGCGAGCCTTGGGGTGATGGCGCTCATCCTTTTTTCGACGGTCTGGTATTTCGGCACGGTCGATCCTGCGACCGAGGCGAAGGACGACGTCGATGCAGCGATGCTGGAGTCGCGCAGGAAGGCTGCCGAGGAGAAGGCGTTCCGCACATCGCTGATCGAGGCGCTGCCGGAGCCGGCGCTCTACATCGACGCGCAGGGCAGGGTGGAGGCGGCCAATCCGGCGGCGCGACAGACCTTCCGCTTTGTCGGCGCCGAGCCGCAGCTGACAGCCGTGGTGCGCAAGCCTGAGTTGCTGGATGCGGTGGCCAATGTGCGGCAGAGCAGGGAAGCGCAGCGCTTCGAGTTCGTGGAGCGTGACGAAACGGACCGGCACTTCGCTTGCGTGGCGGCGCCGTTGGGCCCGGGCATTCTTGTCAGCATGCACGACTTCACAGACATAAAGCGTGTCGAGCTGGCGCGTGTCGATTTTCTTGCCAATGCCAGCCATGAGCTGCGCACGCCGCTGACATCCCTGTCGGGATTCATCGAAACGCTGCGCGGTCCCGCGCGTGACGACGCGGAGGCGCGCGAGCGTTTCCTCGAGATCATGCAGGGTCAGGCTGACAGGATGAAGCGGTTGATCAGCGATCTCATGTCGCTGTCGCGCATCGAGCTGGTCGAGCATCGGTCGCCCGAGGGCGAGACCGACCTTGCCGACGTGGTGAAGGAAGTCGCGGCGGCGCTGGCGCCTGTGGCGGCGACGCGCGGCGTCACGGTGCGCGTGACGGGGGCGGACAAGCCGATCCCGGTCACGGGGGTTCGCGACGAGCTGGCGCAGGTGGTGCAGAACCTGATCGATAACGCCGTGAAGTATTCCGAAGCGCAGGGCGTGGTCGAGGTGGAGCTGACGTCTCAGTTGAGCGACGACCAGGCGGCGGCCCGTGCGGGCCGCTTGTGGGACAGCGCGGGGCACATGTCGATCGTGTCGGCTGTGGGACGGGGACCGTGCGTGGCGCTACGCGTTACGGATGCGGGGCCGGGGATCGAGCGGCAATACCTGCCGCGATTGTCCGAGCGGTTTTATCGCGTTGATCCGGGCCGGGGCTTGCGGCCGGGCACGGGGCTGGGGCTCGCGATCGTGAAGCATGTGGTGCAGCGGCATCGCGGGAGCTTCCTGGTGGAGAGCGAGCCGGGGCGTGGGTCTGCGTTCGGCGTGGTGCTGCCGATGCGGCGTGCGGGCAGCGCCTAGGGCTGAACTTCGAGCGTCAGTGACGTCGTGTAGCTGCGGATGGGCGTTGCGGCGCCGGCTGGGGCGTCGCCGGAGATGCGGGTCCAGATGAGGTAGACCCCCGGCTTGTCGAAAGTTGCCTTCACGGCGCCGTCGGCGGCGGAGGTCAGAAGCGTGCGATAGGCGGGCTCTTCGTAGGCGCCGCCTTCGCGCCAGATTTCGACCTGCTGGTTGGCGACGGGCTTGCCGTTGAGCAGGACGCGGAAGGCGAAGCCGGTGTCGAGATAGACGTCGTTGGGGTGGGTGACGGGTTTGAGTTCGAGCATCCCGATGCGGGCCTCGACTGGCGCCGTGGTTGGCGCGCCACGCGTGACATAGACGTCGGCGACAGTGGCGGTCTGGCTCTTGCGGGTCTGTGTGCCAGGCGGGATTTCGCGGCCGGGCGCGAAGGGCTGCCATGCCCCATCGACGAGGACTTGCTGTCCGATGCGGCCGAGGCGCTCGCCGGTGGAGAGGCGGTAGGTGCCTGATGATTTCGTGTCGGCTTCGAGGGCGGTGAGCTGGCTGAGTTCGACCTTCGTCTTGAAGACGCCCCTCGCGCCATCGGGGTCGATCACTGTCCAAGCTTCGGACTTCACACCGATCGCAGGATTCGAGAAGCTCTCGGTGAAAGAGGATTGCGCGGTTACGAGATCGTCAGTGGCGGTGGTGAACCAGTTGGGCCGAAGATAGGACGTGTCGGCGGTTGCCGGTGTTGTCGCGATCGCAGCGGATGCCAGCAGGACGAGGCTGGTTGCTGCGCGCCGGGCGAATGTCGAAAGGTTTCGCGTCATCGATGGCGCCTCTTGCCGAGCGGGTCGTATCCGGGATTCAATATGCAGTTGCAAGTCATTTGCAAGCGGAATAGCTCTCCCTAGGGGGCGTTGGAAAAGGCCACGAACGCATGATGTCGTCAGGATTGCTTCGAAGCGCGGCGCTGGCGGTTCTGCTTGCCGGCGGGCTGGCGATGCAGGGCTGCACCAGCACCGGCGGCGCGGCCTATACGCCAGGCGTGATGGGCGAGGTCGAGCGCGCGAAGTACGAGCAGGATCGCGAGGCGATCCTGGCGCAGCAGGGCGATTATCGCGTCCGCTTCGACTTCATCGAGACGGTGGGGTTCACGGCCGATTACAAGGTGCGCGAGCCGGATCGTTCGGGTGGCTATGAAGTGGTGCGCGTGATCGAGGATCGCGGCGACTTCATCAGCATCCAGCATATCCTCGTCATCGAGGCGGGCGACGAGAAGTTTCCGATCAAGCACTGGCGGCAGGACTGGCGCTACGAGCCTGCGAGCGTGCTGGTGTTCGTCGGCGGCAATGCCTGGGAGAACCGGGTGATCGCGCCTGCCGAGCGTGAAGGGAAGTGGTCGCAGCAGGTCTATCAGGTTGAAGACTCGCCGCGCTATGGCGCGCTCGGGACGTGGACGCATGAATACGGCGTGTCGGCGTGGACGCCGCCGGCCGAGCTGCGGCCGCTGCCGCGGCGCGAGTCGACGACGCGGAAGGATTACTATGCTGTGCTGGCGGTGAACCGGCATGCGCTGACCAGCGATGGCTGGGTGCATGAGCAGGACAATTCCAAGCTCGGCATGGTGGGCGGCAAGCCGCAGATCATCGCGCGCGAGCAGGGCGTGAACACGTATCGGCCCAACACGCAGTTCGACGCCTCGGTGGCGACGGATTACTGGGCCGCGACCAAGGGTTTCTGGGCCGAGGTCCGCAAGGAATGGGACAAGCTTGAAATTGCGGGCACGAGCTTTGGCCTGACGGTGCAGGGCGAGCCTGAGCCCGTGTACGAGCCGCTGCTCGAGCTGGCGGACAAGATCGATGCGGGCGAGACGACGACGGCTGAAGCTGTCGTGAAGGCGCGCCAGGTGATCGCGAAGTTCACGACGCGCGATATCGGCACGCTGGAGCAGCGGCTGGCGAAGGCCGGGGTGGACGGCGCGGTGAAGACGGCGGCAGCAGTCGACCGGGGGCAATAGTCCCTTCTGGACTTGTGTGATTTCTGGCGGAATTATTCCGAATCCGGAACGTTGGTGCGCGTTGTTCTGCCTGTTTATCAACAGTTGGGCAGACTGCCGCAGGGACATGCGGCGGTGGTTCGCAGGACTGTCACAATGGGCCCGTACAGGACTCGGGAACAAGCGGGCGTCGGGTAGTTCATGGCCATCCAGTTCGTCTCCACGAAGGCCGGCAAGGCAGCGGGGACTGAATTGATTCGTGAAATCAGGCCGGTCGTCATGTGGAGAGGGCGATGAGCCGGATGGAGCCCATCGTCCCACAGCTTCGCGTCGATCCTCGGCAGAGTGCGGCCAAGGCAGCGGTCCCGCCGACCAAGGTTGCCGCGCGCGCGGTGTCGGTCTTCTACGGCGACAAGCAGGCGCTGTTCGATGTTTCCCTTGATATGCCCGAGAAGTCGGTGACGGCCCTGATCGGGCCGTCGGGCTGCGGGAAATCGACTTTCCTGCGTTCGATCAACCGGATGAACGACACCATTCCGAACTGCCGCGTGACGGGCGAGATCCTGATCGACGGGCAGGACGTGAACACGCGTGACGTGGACCCTGTCTTGCTGCGGGCGCAGGTGGGCATGGTGTTCCAGAAGGCGAACCCGTTTCCCAAGTCGATCTTCGAGAATGTCGCCTATGGCGTGCGCCTGCATGGCCTCGCTGCGTCGCGGACCGAGATGCAGCAGATCGTCGAGACATCGCTACAGAAGGCCGGGCTGTGGGACGAGGTGAAGGATCGCCTCAACGCGCCGGGCATGAGCCTGTCGGGCGGTCAGCAGCAGCGCCTCGTCATCGCCCGCGCGATCGCGGTGAGCCCGGAAATCATCCTGATGGACGAGCCATGTTCAGCGCTTGACCCCATCGCCACGGCGAAGGTGGAAGAGTTGATCGACGAGCTGAAGTCAAACTACTGTATCGTCATCGTGACGCACTCGATGGCCCAGGCGGCGCGTGTCTCGCAGCTGACGGCGTTCTTCCATCTCGGGAAGCTGGTGGAAACCGGGCCGACAGAGACGATCTTCACCAATCCTCGGGAATCGCGGACGCAAGACTATATCACCGGCCGTTTCGGATAGGCTCGCCCTTTATGTATAGGACGGCGGTGAAAGGACCACGCACATGACCGAACATACAGTCAGGTCGTTCTCGCAGGATCTGGAGGAACTCTCCGGGGATCTCGCCCGCATGGGCGGCCTTGCCGAGGACATGCTGTCGGACGCCATCCAGGCGATCGCCTCGCGCGACCTCGTGCTGGCGGAGACTGTGGTCTCGCGCGATCCGCAGATCGACAACCTGCAGGTCGAGGTCGAGAAAAAGATCCTGCGGCTGCTTGCCTTGCGCCAACCGCTTGCGCGCGACCTCCGCCACGTGATCTCGGCGCTGAAGATCGCGACCGAGCTGGAGCGCATCGGCGATCTCGGCAAGAGCATCGCCAAGCGCGTGAAGCTGGTCGACAATGTCGGCGCCGATAGCGCGCTGAAAGGCGTGGCGCGCATGGGCCGGCTGGTGACGGCGCAGCTGAAACGCGTACTGGACGCCTATACGGCGCTGGAGACGGACGCGGCCAACAAGGTGTGGGCGCGCGACGAGGAAGTCGACGAGCACTACCAGTCGCTGTTCCGCGAAGTCGTCACCTACATGATCGAGGACCCGCGGACCATTTCGGCCTGCGCGCATCTTCTGTTTGTCGCAAAGAATCTGGAACGGATCGGCGACCATTGCACCAACATCGCCGAGGAGATCCATTTCCTGGTTACCGGCGAACAGCTTCCTACTGAAAGGCCGAAGGTCGATGCACTCAACAGTAACTGAGATCGAACGTCCGATGATGCGCCCGGCCGCCGCCACGCGCCCTTACGCGCTGATCGTCGAAGACGAGTCGGCGCTGGTCGAACTGATCCGCTACAACCTGATCAAGGAAGGCTATGAGGTCGCGATCGCGATGGATGGCGAGGACGCGCTGCTGCAGATCGCCGAGCGCCAGCCAGACATCGTGCTGTTGGACTGGATGCTCCCGAAACTCGCAGGCATTGAAGTCGCGCGGCGGTTGCGGTCGCAGCAGACCACGCGCAACCTGCCGATCATCATGCTGACGGCCCGCACTGAGGAGAGTGACCGCATCCGCGGGCTCGATATCGGCGCCGACGACTACATGACCAAGCCCTTCTCGATGTCGGAGCTGACCGCGCGCATCCGCGCCGTGATGCGGCGCATCCGTCCGGCGCTGGCCGATGATATCGTGGTGGTGGGCGACATCTCGATGGACCGAGCTGCGCACAAGGTGACGCGTGCAGGCGCGGAGGTTCATCTCGGGCCGACGGAGTTCCGTCTGCTCGACTATTTCATCCAGCACCCCGGCCGCGTGTTCAGCCGCGAGCAGCTGCTGGATGCGGTGTGGGGTTCGGACGTCTATGTCGAGACGCGGACGGTGGATGTCCACATCGGTCGCCTGCGCAAGGCGCTGAGCAAGGGCGGCGGCGATGATCCGATCCGCACCGTGCGTTCGGCGGGCTACGCGCTGAACGTCTAGTCGAAGTCGAGTGCGAACATCGCGATTGAGTCGTGCATGAAGCGCTGCGCGGCGTAGAAGCCTTTCGCGCCGTCATTGTCGATTTCGGTCGCGACCCACGCGTAGGTGCAACCCTGCGTCTTTCCCCAGGCGATGAGCGCGTCCATCAGGCGTGCGGCGATACCGCGCCTCTGGTGGCTGGGTGCGGTGCCCAGATTGTCGATGTATAGATCCGGCGCGCGGTCCGGCTGCAGGTGGACGTTGCCGCGGATATGGCTCACGACCGCGCCGTTCTCGACGGCGACGAACAGGCCGTGGCGCGGATCAGCCACGTAGGCGGCGAGGTACCGCTGGTCGATGGCGTGGTCGAACACGTCCGGATTGATATTGTCGAGCAGCGCGGTGTTCGCTGCCGTGATGTGGTGGATCGAAGCTGGCATCTTGCGTTCCTGTCAGACCCGGGCCCGTCCGCTCGTCTATGAGGGCGACAGGTGGGGGTCTGGCAAGAGCGATCAGAGATGACAACTGCGCCCATTGGCGCTTAAAGCCTCGGCAGACCTGCCGGAGCCTGTCCCATGATTCCTCGTTACGCCCGCCCCGAAATGGTTGCGATCTGGGAGCCGGAGCAGCGCTATGCGATCTGGCTCGAGATCGAGACATTGGCCGCCGAGGCGATGGCCGAGCTGGGGATGATCCCGACCGGGGTTCCCGAGGCAGTGCGGGCGCGGGGCGGTTTCAACGTACCGCGCATCGACGAGATCGAGCGCGAGGTGAAGCACGACGTGATCGCGTTCCTTACGTCGGTGGCGGAGCATGTGGGCGACGAGGCGCGGTTCCTCCATCTTGGGATGACGTCCTCGGACGTGCTGGACACCTGCCTTGCGGTGCAGCTGCAGCGGGCGAGCGATATCCTGCTAAAGGACATGGACCGGGTGCTGGCGGCGCTGAAGAAGCGGGCGATCGAGCACAAGCGCACGCCGACGATCGGACGCAGCCACGGCATCCACGCCGAGCCGACGACGTTTGGCCTGAAGCTGGCTGGATTCCACGCCGAGTTTGCGCGCGGGAAGAAGCGGCTCGAGGCGGCGCGCGAGGAGATTTCGACCTGCGCGATTTCCGGCGCCGTGGGGACGTTTGCCAACATCGATCCGCGCATCGAGGAGATGGTGGCGGCAAAGCTGGGACTGGCCGTGGAGCCGGTGTCGACACAAGTGATCCCGCGCGACCGGCATGCCGCGTTCTTCGCGGCGCTCGGTGTTATCGCATCGAGCGTCGAGCGGCTGGCGACAGAGATCCGGCATCTGCAGCGCACGGAAGTGCTGGAGGCGGAGGAGTTCTTCTCGGAAGGGCAGAAGGGTTCGTCGGCGATGCCGCACAAGCGCAATCCTGTGCTGACGGAAAATCTCACGGGGCTGGCGCGACTGGTGCGGTCTGCTGTCGTGCCGGCGATGGAGAATGTCGCGCTGTGGCACGAGCGGGATATTTCGCATTCGTCCGTCGAACGCGGCATCGGGCCGGATGCGACCATCCATCTGGATTTTGCGCTGAACCGGCTGGCGGGCGTGATCGAGAACCTGCTGGTCTATCCCGACAACATGCTGGCGAACCTCAACCGGCTTGGCGGGCTGCACAATTCGCAGCGCGTTCTCCTGGCGCTGGTCGAGGCGGGGGCGAGCCGCGAGGACGCCTACCGCATGGTCCAGCGCAACGCGATGAAGGTGTGGCGCGATGCGAACCGCAAGGATGGCGATTTCCTCGCCAACCTTGAAGGCGATCCGGATGTGGCGAAGCTGCTGAGCAAGGCAGAGCTCGGCGCAATGTTCGACCTTGAGTATCACTTCAAGGGCGTGGACGTGATCTTCGCGCGGGTGTTCGGGGATAGCTGAAAACAAAAGGGCCGGAGCTCCTCCCGAGCTCCGGCCCAAGGCCATGATGGCGGAGCAGGAAGGCGCGAGGATTGCGCCGCTGCTCCAACCGGATCGATAGCGCCCGAGGGGGACAAAGGCGCACGCCGCCGGGGGAGGCGGGAATCCGGTCGGGCCAGACTGTCGGGGGCCAGTCTTGAGCGACCAGCCTGGCGCCGGGGGCTTTGCAATTTCCTGATCCGCGCTGCGCGACTTTTGGGCCGGCTGTTGACCAACAAAATTGTGGAGCGTTTCGCGACGGGACTCCCGCGCGCAAAAACCCCGCCGCGCCGTGGTTTCGGGCGCGGCGGGGCGGATGGCTTGGTAAACTGACGGCCCGGGCCGGCCGCTATTTTTTCTCGGATTTGACCTGTTCGATGGCGGTTTCCATCAGCTCGGTCATCTGGCGCTGGAGCTGGTGGTCGGTGATCGCGACGCCGCCGGCGTCCAGATCGCCCTTCACCTTCCGGAACACGTCTTCATCGCCGGGGGCCTCGAAGTCGGATTTCACGACTTCGGTGGCGTAGGCCGCCGCTGCTTCGCCGGATTTGCCAAGCTTTTCAGCGGCCCACAGGCCCAGCAGCTTGTTTCGGCGGGCATTTGCCTTGAACCGCAGTTCCTGATCGAGGGCGTACTTTCCCTCTTCCGCCCCTGCACGTTTGTCGAAACTGCTCAAAACCGTCTCCCTGTGATCGCTTGCGTCCGCTCTCTCACATGCCGATATAGCCCCTGGGAAGGGCCAAAAACACCCCCGCGACGATGCCAGACGCGACGTCCATCCCGGGATGGGCTAGGAAACCTTTTCCTGTACGAGTCGCGAGGGCTGGCACGCCTTCCGGTCCTGGAGATGCGACATGGCCAAGCGCCGCAAGATCTACGAAGGCAAGGCGAAGATCCTCTATGAGGGGCCTGAGCCCGGCACGCTGATCCAGTATTTCAAGGACGATGCGACTGCGTTCAACAACGAGAAGCGCGCCGTGCTGGACGGCAAGGGCGTACTCAACAATCGCATCAGCGAATTCGTGATGACGCAGCTGAACGGCATCGGCATCCCGACGCATTTCCTGAAGCGCATCAACATGCGCGAGCAGCTGATCCGCGAGGTCGAGATCATCCCGCTGGAAGTGATCTGCCGGAATGTGGCGGCGGGCTCTCTGTCCAAGAAGCTCGGCATCGAGGAAGGCACGCCGCTGCCGCGGTCGATCATCGAGTTCTGCTACAAGAAGGACGAACTCGGCGACCCACTGGTCACCGAGGAGCACATCACGGCGTTCAACTGGGCGACGCACCAGGAGCTCGACGACATCATCGCGATGACGCTGCGCATCAACGATTTCCTGACCGGGCTGTTCGCCGGCGCGCGGATCAAGCTGGTGGATTTCAAGGTGGAATACGGACGGCTGTACGAGGGCGAGATGGTGCGCACTGTGCTGGCCGACGAGATCAGCCCGGATTCGTGCCGCCTGTGGGACATGGACACCGGCGAGAAGATGGACAAGGACCGCTTCCGCCGCGACCTGGGCGGCGTCACCGAGGCCTATGCCGAGGTTGCGCGGCGGCTTGGAATCATCAAGGAAGCGGGCGGGGCGGAAATCCTGTCGTTTAACGGAAAGTAGCCAATCGATGCGCGCGAAGGTTCATGTCTCGCTGAAGGCCGGCGTGCTCGATCCGCAGGGCAAGGCGGTGGGCGATGCGCTCGGCCGGCTCGGCTTTGGCGAGGTTGAGGCCGTGCGCTGCGGCAAGACGATCGAGCTTGAGCTTGCCGACGGCCTGTCGAAGGCTGACGCGGAAAAGCGCGTCAAGGAAATGTGCGAGAAGCTGCTCGCGAACACGGTCGTCGAGCGGTATTCGATCGAGATCGCGTAGGACGCGCCTACTTCGCGTCCTCAGCCGTCTTGGCGACGACGTCGCCAACGGCGCCGACGTCCTTGCCAAGGCCGGCGATGGTGTTGCAGGCAGACGCCAGCAGCGGCGCGGCCAAGATCACGGCGATGAGCAGTTTACGCATGAGGTTTACCCCTGACTGAAGTCCCGTGCCGGAAAGATGGCCTCTTGCGGCGCTTTCCGCAAGTTGGGGCCGGGCGCGCTAGGTGGGATCCGGACAGCCGTCGAGCACAAGGCCGTTGGCGTCCGGCCGGCAGGATGAAGGCGGGGCGACTGTCGAGCCAGGCGCTGGCGTTGCGGCGTTCTGGACGCCTGTGGCCGTGCCCGTCATGACGCCGCCGATTGTCTGAAGGTCGCGGCCTATCCCCTCGACCGTATTGCAGCCGGCCAGCGCCAGGAGGGCGCCGGCTGCCAGAAGCTTGTTCATCGCGTCCTCCATCATCGAATTGACCGTGCCTGAGGCTGGACCCAGAATCTGTCCAAAATCGGGTGAGCATTTCCAGAGGAATTCATGACGCCAGCACACTGGACGCCGATCGTCCTGTTGATCGGGTCCAACCTGTTCATGACGGTGGCGTGGTACGGGCATCTGAAATTCAAGGAATCGCCGCTGCCGCTGGTGATCCTTGCGAGCTGGGCGATCGCGTTCGTCGAATACTGTCTCGCGGTTCCGGCTAACCGGATCGGCCACGCTGTCTATTCCGCGGCCGAGCTGAAGACGATGCAGGAGGTGATCACGCTGGTCATGTTCGCGGGCTTTTCCGTATGGGTGCTGGGCGAACCGCTGACGTGGAAACATGCGATCGGGTTCACGTTGATCGCGGTGGGGGCGGGGGTCATTTTCTACAAATAGCCGAGGCGCGGACCGCCCTCGCGACTCGTGGCGAAAGCTGCTAGATGCCCGCGAAACGGGTGCTTCCCAAGGACAGGTCATGAAATCCGCTGTCATCGTTTTTCCCGGCTCCAACTGCGATCGCGACGCGCAGACGGCCTTGCGCCAGGTGACGGGGCAGGAGCCAGCGATGGTCTGGCACAAGGATGGCGCGCTGCCGGACGGGCTGGACCTGATCGTCTTGCCGGGCGGGTTTTCGTATGGCGACTATCTCCGCTCCGGCGCGATGGCGGCGGCGTCGCCGATCGGGGATGCAATCCGTGGCCATGCCGAGCGCGGCGGGTATGTGCTGGCGATCTGCAACGGCTTCCAGGTGGCGACCGAGATGGGGCTGCTGCCCGGCGCGCTGCTGCGCAATGCGTCGCTGAACTTCGTCTGCCGTCCCCAGCCGCTGGCGATCGCGAGCAACTCTTCGGCGTTCACGGCGGGCTACAAGGATCAGCGCGAAGTCTCGTTCCCGGTCGCGCACCATGACGGCAACTTCTTCGCGGACGATGCAACGCTCGACCGGCTTGAAGGCGAGGGCCGCGTGGCGTTCCGCTATGTCGGCAATCCCAACGGGTCGGCGCGGGACATCGCCGGTATCCTGTCCGAAAATGGCCGCGTGCTCGGCATGATGCCCCACCCGGAGCGGGCGATGGCGGGGCAGGAGGGCGGAAATGACGGGTTCAAGCTGTTCGAAAGCCTTATGGCTGCGGCGTAGGGCTCGCGCTCAACCCTCGCGGGTACGTCATTGAAGTCTGGTCCGTTGATGTTCGAGACGCAGTACAATGGCCTATGGTTGTCGATGGACCTGATCGCGGAGCGCATCCGCTCGCTCAGCGGCTATGCGCCGGTGGGCGAGCAGATCGGCGCCAAGTCCCAGCTGCCGGCCGACAAGGGCGTTCCGGACGCCGAGACGATGATCACGAATCTGGGGACTGGAAACGAGCTTCTCGCGCGCTCGGCGCGGACGGCGCTGAAGGCGGCCGAAGAGGCTGGAGATCAGGCGTCGGCAGATCTGATAACGCAACGCGTTGCAGTGGCCGAGAAGACGGCGTGGATGCTGCGCGCGATGGCGAAGTAGCTAGTCGACCGGCTTGAACTGCCAGGTCTGGGTTGTCTTTGCGCCATCGGCGCCGACGCGATCGACCTGTGCGTTGACGCCGGTTGCGCCATCGTCGGCATAGCTGATCGTCAGTTTTCCATCGGCGGACTGGAAAGTGATCTTGTTCGGTGTGATGGCCTTCAGAGGGGTGAAGTTCCACTTCATCCCGCCGCGCGTGTTGGCGACATCGAGGCCGTAGACGCCGTCGGCATTGGGGCCGATGCGGT
>Ga0315902_10001193_pt1 | contig 42047 bp, 35 predicted proteins | sample LakEriMetagenome_9_FD_203523 | JGI IMG/M metagenome (GOLD analysis project Ga0315902, IMG submission 203523) | Freshwater fungal communities from buoy surface, Lake Erie, Ohio, United States - Buoy 12 MA117 | ecosystem: Environmental > Aquatic > Freshwater > Lake > Lake biofilm | place: USA...
CCCAGATTCCGCGAAGCATTGATGGCCAAGGTCTATCAATTACTAAGTATCCGCCGCCGCCATTACCAACTTCTTTTGCTTCATTATCAATAACTTTCACGCTAATTCCAGGAAGTGATCTCATTGCAGATCCTGGCTTTGTCGCTGTAATTCCTGGAAGAGGCGAGATCATGATCGCGCCAGTCTCGGTCTGCCACCAGGTATCAACTATTGGGCAGTTATCTGAGCCAATAACCTTTCGATACCAGATCCATGCCTCTGGATTTATTGGCTCGCCAACAGAGCCAAGAAGTCTTAAGGATTTTAAGTTAAATCTATTTGGATGCTCATCGCCCCATTTCATCCAAGTTCTAATAAGAGTGGGCGCGGTATAAAGAATTGTCACTTTATATTTTTCAATAATTTCAAAGATTCGCCCCTTATGTGGAGTATCTGGGGTTCCTTCATAGATAACCTGCGTTGCGCCATTAATTAGCGGTCCATAGACCACATATGAATGGCCAGTAATCCAGCCAACATCTGCTGTGCACCAATAGATATCTTTCTCAGGCTTTAGATCAAAGACCATTTTGTGAGTAAAGGCGGCCTGGGTGAGATATCCCCCAGTGGTATGGGCAATGCCTTTAGGTTTTGCAGTAGTTCCTGAGGTGTAGAGAATAAAGAGCGGATGCTCGCTATCAAAAGCCTCGGCTTCATGGTCACTTCTTTGTTTTTCAACTAACTCATGCCACCAGATATCTCGATTCGTAAAAGAAACCTCTTGCCCAGTTCTCTTTACTACCAGGACATTCTTAACATTAGTTTCTCCCTTTAGAGCTTCATCAACAATTGATTTCAGGGCAAAGGCGCTGCCTTTTCTAAAACCACCATCTGCAGTAATCACCAAGCTGGCATCAGCATCTTGAATTCTTGCAAGAAGTGAATCCGCAGAAAATCCTCCAAAGACCACGCTATGGGCAGCGCCAACTCTTGCGCAGGCAAGCATTGCAATAGCTGCCTCTGGAATCATCGGCATATAGATTGCGACTCGATCACCACTTTTAATTCCAAGAGATGTGAGCGCATTAGCGCACTTTTTAACTTCAGCAAGAAGCTGGCTATAGGTAATCTGCTTACTATCTCCAGGTTCACCTTCAAAGAGAAAAGCAATTCGATCCCCACGTCCTTCCAAAACATGGCGATCAAGTGCGTTATACGAAGCGTTGAGCTTTCCACCAATAAACCATTTTGCAAAAGGGCTCTGCCAATCTAAAACCTGACCCCACTTCTTATGCCAATAAAGATTGTTTGCTTGTTCTTCCCAGAATGCTAAATAATCTTTATCTGCTCTTTCATAGATTTCCTGTTTAGCATTTGCTTGAGAAGCAAATGCCTCTGTTGGAGGAAATGTTCTATTTTCATGTCCGAGGTTTGATAGGGCTTCACTCATATTGTCAGATTACCAGCGTTGAGTTTTCCCCACTACGGCCCAATGAGAGGAATTATTTATAATCTTATTGGGCATATTGCCTGCCTTCGCAAGATGCGAAAAATAGACCAGAACAAGAAAGCAAGGGCAGCATGTATCTACTAACTTCAGCAATGGGCCTCTTTGGCACCAATATCTATGACTTCCTCCTTAGAGTGCTGGGCTCTGAGATTTTAAGGACGATAGCCTCTTTCATCATTAGAAGCGCGCTAACGCGTATCGGGCTATAGATGGGGCTGGCAGCTCCTAGCGATTTCTCCTATCTGGCCAAATGTGTGAAAATTACCCGTAATCCTCATAGGTAGGAGAAAATCGCGTGCCAGCCATTGTTTTACTTGGTGCTCAATGGGGCGATGAGGGCAAGGGAAAAGCCACAGATCTTCTTGGTGATCGAGTCAAATATGTAGTCCGCTATCAAGGCGGCAATAACGCAGGCCATACCGTTGTAATTGGCGATCAGAAGTATGCACTTCATCTTCTTCCGTCAGGAATTCTCACCCCATCCTGTATTCCAGTTATTGGAAATGGCGTTGTCATAGATCCGGCGGTATTACTTGAAGAGATTGCTGGACTCAATGAGCGCGGGGTTGATACCTCAAATCTAAAGATTTCAACTAATGCTCATCTAATTACTCCTTATCACCGCACGATAGATAAGGTTTCTGAGAGATTTTTAGGAAAATCAAAGATTGGCACAACTGGGCGAGGAATTGGCCCGGCATATGCCGATAAAATAAATCGGATTGGAATTAGAGTTCAAGATCTCTTTGATACCTCAATTCTTAGACAGAAAATTGAAGGCGCTCTAAGGGATAAGAATCAGGTTTTGATCAAAGTCTTTAATCGCAAAGGCTTAGAAGTTGATGAAGTTTTAAACGAGTATCTCCAATTTGCTGAGATTCTAAAACCATACGTTACCGATACCTCGCTTCTATTAAATCAAGCACTTGATAGGGCAGAGAATGTTTTATTAGAGGGCTCGCAGGGAACTCTTCTTGATGTTGATCATGGAACCTATCCTTTTGTTACCTCATCTAATCCAACTGCGGGAGGAGCTTCAACTGGCTCTGGAATTGGACCAACGCGTATCTCAAGAGTGATTGGAATTGTTAAGGCCTACACAACTCGCGTTGGCTCTGGCCCTTTTCCAACTGAGCTCTTAGATGAAAATGGCGAGAAACTACGCTCAATTGGCGGCGAATTTGGCACAACCACTGGGCGCTCAAGAAGGTGCGGATGGTATGACGCTCCAATTGCAAGATATGCAGTTCGTATCAATGGCATTACAGACTTCTTCTTAACAAAGCTAGATGTATTAACTGGCTGGGAGAAGATTCCAGTATGTGTGGCCTATGAAATAGATGGGAAAAGAGTTGAAGAACTTCCTGCATCACAGAGCGATTTTCATCATTCAAAACCAATCTATGAATACCTTCCAGGCTGGAGCGAAGACATCTCTAAAGCACGCGAGATATCCGATCTACCTAAAAACGCTCAGAGCTATATCAAGTTTCTAGAAGAAATCTCAGGTGCTCCTATGAGCGCTATAGGGGTAGGACCTGGACGAGATGAAACAATCTCTATAAGGGAGTTGATCTAATTGAAGAAGATTTTGGTTGTCGGTGGCGCCGGATATATCGGCGCTCATGTTGCTTATCTTCTTCAAGAAAATGGCTACGGGGTAAGAATCTATGATGATTTTTCAAATGGCCTTAAATCTCGAATTGAAGGCAATTTTAGCGATGTAGTAATTGGCGATGTTTTAGATAGACAGGCGCTAATAAGCGCCTGCGAAGGAATTGATGCAGTAATTCACCTTGCTGCTAAAAAGGCAGTAGGAGAATCTGTTGATAACCCTTTAAAGTATTATGAAAACAATGTTGGTGGAACCCTAAATCTTCTTGCAGCTATGAGTCTAAAAGGTGTGAAGAAAATAGTTTTCTCATCCACAGCCGCTGTCTATGCGCCAAGTGAGAAGTTATCAATTACAGAGAGTGATTTAACTGAGCCACTCTCGCCCTATGGCCAGACAAAGCTTCTCTCTGAGAAGCTAATAAGCGCCGTTGCTAAAGCTGAAGACTTATCATCTATATCTCTTAGGTATTTCAACGTTGTAGGGGCGATTAGAGATGAATTTGCTGATAACTCCAAAGACAACCTCGTTCCTAAGGTCTTTGCCGCTCTAAAGGCAGGGAAAAACCCTGAGATATATGGCAGTGATTACCCCACAAAAGATGGAAGTTGCATCAGGGATTACATTCACGTATCAGATTTAGCCACGGCTCATCTAGTGGCTCTAGAGAAAGTCTTTACATCAAGTGTTGATGAGGTCTATAACGTTGGCTCTGGAACTGGATACTCAGTTACTGAAATGATTAATCAGATTGCAGAGAGTATTGGCAAGGCTATTACTCCAACGCTAGGTCCCAGAAGGCCAGGAGATACTGCTCAACTAATAGCATCGATTGCAAAAATAGAGAGAGATCTAGGCTGGAAGCCAGAGCGAAGCTTAAAAGAGATGATTGACTCTGCCTGGCAGGCAGAGTCAAAGGTGAGCTAATGAGCATTGTTGGAAGGCGTTATGCAAGCTCTCAGATGCAGAATATCTGGTCTGCAGAGACAAAAGTGTTAAAAGAGCGTGAGCTATGGATTGCAGTAATGAGAGCCCAAGCAAAACTAGGACTAGTTATCTCAAGTGAGGTAATTGTTGCCTATGAGAGCGTAAAGACAAAAATAGATTTAGGAAGTATTGAAAGACGGGAAGCCGAGCTAAAACACGATGTCAAGGCGCGGATAGAGGAATTTAACGCTCTTGCAGGCCATCAAAAGATTCACTTAGGACTAACCAGTAGAGATGTCACAGAAAATATAGAAGGCTGGCAGATAAAAACATCACTAGAACTCACTCTTTCATCCTCTGCGCAACTACTTGAAGAGCTAGCTAAAAAGATTGAGAGCTACTCAGCTCTTGCAATTGTGGGAAGAACCCATAATGTCCCTGCTCAATTAACCACTCTGGGAAGGCGTTTTGCCTCTTGGAGCGAGGAGTTTCTAATCGCTCTTGAAAACCTAGAGACTCTCCAGACAAACTATCGAGTTAAGGGCATCAAGGGAGCTATTGGAACCGGATCTGATCTAAAAGCTCTTCATAGCGATAATTGGCTTGAAGTTGAGAGAGCTGTTGCAAATGGGTTAGGGATAGAAAAGACTCTAATTGCCCCATCTCAGATCTCTCCAAGATCTTTAGACTTTCAAGTGGTTGCAAGTCTTTATCAACTAGCTGCTCCCATTGCTTCAATAGCTACAAACATTCGCCTAATGGCAGGCCTTGGTCTTCTTAGTGAAGGCAAGGCAAGTGGCCAGGTGGGATCATCCGCTATGCCCCATAAAAATAACCCAAGACTTAGTGAGCGCGTTGGTGGGCTCTTCATACTGCTTAAGGGATATCTAACAATGGTTAGTGAGATCTCCGGTAATCAATGGAATGAAGGAGATGTTTCAGAGAGCGTTGTTAGAAGAGTAGCTCTTGCTGACTCTTTCTACAGTATCGATGCCATCTTAAGAAGTATGATGAAAATACTCTCAGAGCTTCAAGTCAATGAGGGCGCTATATCAAGAGAGCTAGATAGGGAACTTGAGTATCTTCTTAGTAGCAAAGTTCTTCTAAAGGCAGTTGAAAAGGGAGTAGGCAGAGAATCTGCCCATAGCCTGATTCTTGAATCTGCAACAGAATCAAGATCTAGCTCATCTGAGACCTTCTTTGAACTCCTAGCCAAAAGTAAAGAACTAGGTTTATCTCTCTCTGAGCTAGAAGCTCTTAAGACCAATCCAGGTGAGCATCTAGGTGATGCTTCAAAGCAGGCCCAACAAGTCCTTGCGCTAGTAAGAACTCAAATTTTTGCCCTTAAAAAGTTTGGAAATCAGAGCCTTGATGAAATCTCCAATTAGAGTTGGGCTATGACGAAGAAGAAGGTAGCTCCATCAAGGCTAGCTAGAGAGCGAAAGGCTCAGGTAAGAGGGCTCTTAGCATTCTCTCTAACAGTCTTTTTTATAAAGATTATGTGGCTCTCCTCTAAAGAGGGCAGAGGCCTACTTGGAGCAGATGGCGAGAATTATCTTCAAGGACTAGAGGGTCTTCTATCTGGAGGCTTCTTTTCAAGCGCTGAGAAACTCTCTTACTGGCCTGCTGGATATCCAATATTGATGTGGCCGATAGCAGCTATAACTGAAAACAATTTGGCATTTATCGTTGGAATTATTCAATCACTTATCTTTGCTTTAGCGATCTGGTTCTTTGCTATCGAGTTAAGCGCAACCTCACTAAAGCGCTTTGCTTGGCCAGCTGCCATCATTCTTAGCCTCTCGCCAACTCTCTCGCTTAATTCAGTAGTAATTGGCTATGAAGTTACTTCAGCAAGTTTATTTCTTCTAGCTATCTCGTTATTTCTAAGGCAGGTTAGATTAAGTAAGAGCCCAGTACTTAATTGGGAGAATTCACTCGCAGCTTTTGCTATCGCAATCTCATGCTTTATGCAGCCAAGAATTCTGCTTTTAGCACTCGGAATCATTATTCCTTTTGCCATCTATCACTGCCGAGGAAGAGCAATTCCTATATTTCTTGCCTTCTCTCTTTCGATAGTAGCGATTGCTCCTGCGATTATGATTCTTCGAAATATTGAGGCAAATGGTTATGCGGCAATCTCAACAAATCTTGGAACTACTATGAACATTGGTGCAGGGCCAGAATCAACAGGTGGTTATACAAGTAAAGCAACTGGAGTGCCATGCGAGGCAGTAGAGGGAAATGCTGCTGAGCAAGATAGCCATAAGGTTGGTTGCGTCCTTAAGTGGTATTTAGAGAATCCTGGAAAGTCTGCCAAATTATTTGTTAATAAGTTTCTCTATCACTGGTCACCCTGGTTTGGACCGCTAGCAAATGGCACAATGGCAAGAAATCCTTGGCTTCAATTCCATCCCTTTGCAGAGAGCGCAAAAACTCAAGAAGGCTTTGAGATAGTTAATGGCGGCGTTGGTAAGGCGATCTCTTGGGCCTGGGTTTTGGGATCGCTTACTCTTCTTATCTATGGCTTTATCGCCCTTAGAAGGCGGGGCGGGGTCTCAACTCTTCTTGCCTGGTGCCTCTTTATCCCAGTTCTACTTAACACGGGCTCCTCTATGGGAACCATCGGAGATCACCGCTTCCGAATCCCGACTTTGACCTTAAGTATCCTTCTCCAGCTCTTTGGCCTCTATGCCATCTTTGAGAGAAGATCATTTAAAAGGGGGCTAGATGGCAAGGTCAGGCTTGCCCAGGGCTTAAATTGGAAGGGCAGGGGGCAAGGAGATAATCTGCAGCCCTGACAGATAAAGAAACAAGTTAAGGAGGTCTCGCTATGGGGCGTGGCCGTTCAAAGGCAAAACAGACAAAAGTAGCTAGAGATTTGAAATATAGCTCGCAAGATATTGATATCGAGAGATTATCTAAAGAGCTTCATGGCGAGGTTGATAAGGGCGATGATGATGACTTTGATCCCTACGCTGAAGGCAATTACATTCCACGTAAATAAGCCGGCTTAAGTGAGACCAACTCCTTATGTTGCATCACTACGTGTCTATGAACCGTTAAGCAGTTTTCCTGCTGCTGATCAACTCCGTTGGTCAAGTATTCCAATTCAGAGCCATACCGGACGTGATGAAGAGTTAAGAGCGCTTGCGCGCACGATAATTCTAGAGCCGCCATCACTAAAGGCTGATGGAGCTCACATCATTGTTCATGGCGATAAGCGCTATGTCTCACCTTGGTCTACTGCAAGAAGATGCTGGGCAGCACTTGAGGAGTTTAGAAATTCTCTGCCAAGTAGCGTAATTCCTTTCTTTCTCTCTGATGAATTTGCAGAGAAGCTTAATGAAGATGGAGCTCTAGTTGATCAGAGAATTCCACATATTATTTCTGAGACTTGGATTATCCCTCCAAGATGGTTCTCACTTTTTTCTCCTGAGGAGAGACTTAGAGGAGAAAATAGTGATGGGGTATTTACTTTGATGAGAACTGATATCTCATCTGCTAAAAAGAGATGCCAACAAGCACATCAGATTGTCTATAAAGCATTTGGCTCAGGGCCAGTTGAAGATGATCTTGCGCAGCTACTTAATTGGCTCAACGTCTTTCATCCAGAATCAATCCTGGAATGTGATTATGGCGGCCTTGCTGGATATATGGAGAAATCGCTACAAGATCAAGGATTTGATGGCCTTGAAGCCGATACATCGATTGAAGATCTTCTTCTCTCCCTTCAAGGGCTAGATCTTGGCGATGGAGCGCTAGCAGGCAAGGGATATGAATCACTAACTAAGAGATGGCGCAGGGTGGCATCTTTTGAGCAGGCGATGTGAGGCCTGCTTTTATGAATGAGTATTAACTGCTATTTTTCACCTTATATCGGGTGAAAAGGGACAAGAAGCGCTATGAGTATGTATCGTCCAGCAGAGCAAGAGGTTCTGCTTACCCCGGCAGAGGTTGCCAAGTTATTTAGAGTTGATCCAAAAACAGTAACAAGATGGGCAAAAGCTGGAAAGCTAACAGCGATTAGAACTCTTGGCGGCCATCGCCGCTATAGACAATCTGAGGTGCAAAACCTCCTAAATGCAAAACCCCAGAACTAGGAGTAAAAGAGATGAGCACATCAGATAATTCAGATGATATCAAAGCTAAGTTTCGAGAGGCGCTAGCAAAGAAGAAGAGCGGCGGTTCAAAGAAAGGCGAAGCAGCTGGGGAGAAATCAAAGATTAGAGATGTAGATGCTCATGGCAATACCCCAAAGATGTTCCGAAGAAAATCTGGATCTGCTTAGAGCAAGATAGAAAAAAAGACTCTCCTAGCCTCTCATGCGCTCTCTATCTCTTAACGACTATCTCCTTCTAGGAGCGCTCTCACTTATTACTGTAAGTCTTCTAACTCCAATCATGAGATATGTTGCAAGGCGCTATGGAGTAGTTGATGCTCCATCTGAGAGCCATAAGACCCATAAAAACCCTGTCCCTTATCTAGGTGGGGTGGCAATTGCACTTGGGGTGGTGATAGTTACCTACATCGCTTCATTAACTTCAGATTTTTCTAGGGAGACATTCTTTCTTGCCTCAAGTGTTTTAATCCCGGCAATCATTATGGGAATAGTAGGTCTAGTAGATGACCTTAGAAGACTAAGTCCATGGCCAAGATTTATTATTCAGAGCTTATTTGGTATTGCTATTTCAGCGCTTTTGGTTGTTACTAATACCTTAGGAAGTCCCTTTGGAAATAATTGGATAGATATTCCAATCACTACCCTTTTTATCGTGGGAATCACCAATTCCATTAATTTCTTTGACAATATCGATGGGGGAGCATCTGGAGCACTTGCAATAGCGGCGGTATTTCTCTTTATTCTTTCGTTCCAAGGTGGCCAATTTCTTATTGCAGCTCTCTCTATAGTTCTAGTAGGGGCAACTCTGGGATTTTTACTATGGAATAAACCACCAGCTCGAATCTATATGGGAGATGCTGGAGCTTTATTTCTTGGAATCTTGATTGCATCTCTTGCAATTAGATTTGATCCAAACCCAATAGATCGAATTGCAAGCTTTTCTATTCCCTTACTCCTTCTTGCAATACCAATCCTTGATACAAGCGTTGCCGTTGCATCAAGGATTAAGAGAAGAATTTCTCCTTTTCAAGGAGGAAGGGATCACCTCTCTCATCGGCTAATGAGAATGGGCTTTAACAAGAGACAATCTGTTTTAATTCTCTGGATTGGATCAATTCTCTTTGCATCACTTGCTATAGCAATATCAAACACCAGCTACCCACTAGAGCGGCTAGTGACCATATTTGCAGGAGCTATTTGGCTGATGCTCTTTATTGGCTTCTTCAGAACTGCGGATAACTAAAAGAAGTGTTCTGGTGGCTGGGGACGGGATCGAACCGTCGACCTCACGATTTTCAGTCGCACGCTCGTACCAACTGAGCTACCCAGCCGAAAAATACATCGCGACCCAGACGGGACTTGAACCCGCGACCTCCGCCGTGACAGGGCGGCGCGCTAACCAACTGCGCTACTGGGCCAACATGTATATACAGGCGAGAAAGAAAATCTCTTCTCTTTTTCACCTGGCGTCCCCAACGGGATTTGAACCCGTGTTACCGCCGTGAAAGGGCGATGTCCTAGGCCCCTAGACGATGGGGACTAGAGGAGTGAGAATCTTAGCGTGAATTTTCATAAGTCTTTTTGGCGGTAGGCTTTGCCCGCTAAACAAGAAATCCTTTAAAAAAAGCACATTTTTGGGGCCTTTAGCTCAGTCGGTAGAGCAACGGACTTTTAATCCGTGGGTCGTCGGTTCGATCCCGACAGGGCCCACGGTAATGTGAATTTTTGAACTCGGTGGGAGCGTTAGCTGGTGCTTTAAATTGATATTTCTCTATTCTTAATAAGTGCAATGTCTTTAGATAGTTCAGATCTAAAGTTTCAATGGAATTCAGTATCTACATCGAAGAGTGGACTTCAAAGCTTCTGAATAAATGAATTTACGAAGTTTGCCCTCTTGTCATACAAGGACCTATTTCTGCGAAAGTGAGTTTGCTGATCAGGAATATATGCAGAGGAGTAGTGCTTCAAGTCAGAGAAATCTTCAAATAATTCGACATTCGGCATAAGCTCCGAGTCATAAAAGTCAGCAAAGTCCAGCCATTGATTGTAGAAAATAGGAGAATTGTAATTATTCAAATTATCGTTAGACAGACCTTCCGTGGGCAGGCCATGTACTTGAAAGTAGGATAATTCAGATAAAACACCCGGAACCTTTTGAGCAAGATCTTTGAGCAAGTTAATTTCTGGAATCAGAACTCTTTTTCCTAAAGTTGCCATTTCAAAGAGAAACATTGTACTGACATTTTGAGGTAGAACTATAAGCGATGATGCTTGGGTAATTTCCTCGTATGACACGTATCTTCCATAGGTTGTTTTGAATTGACCACCTGTTGTCTTCTCAATATACTCTTGAAAATTAGCAGATCTACAAAAAATTAGCCCCGCTGAAGACTCTGATTCTCGCCCTCTACTCAAATAGTCACACACCGAGGGGACATAGAAACTAGTTATTGAAGTGTTTCTAAACAGATATTCTTGGTCGCCTTTATTGTTTGAACCAACATGCAGCAATTTGGATGCACTTAGTTCTCGAAGAGACTCATTTAGGGAGCTCCACTGATTTAAGTCATTCGAGTAAGGAGCCTCGTACCGAGTAGAATTCAAGAGCAGAATTGGCTTGCTCAAAGATTCAAAAAGTTGAATAAAACTTGGCGTGTGAGTGACTATGAAACCATCAAATTTTTGCAAAAATCTACCATATTCCGCAATAAATTTTTTCCGAAGCTCTGGATTGAAATTCGACCAAGTTTTGTGATTTACATATCTAACAGGGTCAGGGATATTTAGGTAATTTCGGATTAGTCCATTGTGCCTTGAAATTGACCACGAAACTAGATCAATATTTGCATGATTAGTCAATTCTTGTTTTAGATCTTTGATAACTCCAATGTGTAAATCGAGATTGAATAACCGCAATTTGGCTCCGGAATTAAAATAAGTGGTCTTAAGAATATCTCTCTGCATCCCAATTTTTCTGATACTTCGCTTTAAGAACTTTTGGAGAAATTTACGAATATTACTTGATGCTTTGCATAAAAGTAGATAGACGCTAAAGCGTTCGTATTCAGACATTTAAAAAGACTTTGGAAAAAATTGCAAAACCGTTTCGTTGCTTTCCGCTTCTGACTAAATTAAAGCTAGGGTCTTTCAATAATTCGGAAAAAACTCTACGATTTTTTCTAACTAATGTATCGTCAAGAATAATCCAACCTTCAATTCTTGAGTAGAGCAACTTAAATTCTGAGTACGAGGAAAATTCTCCCCCATCAAGAATTAACAAATCTATCTTTTCTGGTATTTTGCTGATTACATTAGGGCAATTTTGAAGTGACATTACATCATTCTTAAACCATTCGATTTCTAGTGGATTCAAATCTTGATTATCAAGTTGGCTGACGCCCACTATGGAACCCCAAATCACTGAATAATTCTGAAATCTTCTTAAATTTCTTTTTGCCTGTTTGTACATTTTGATATTTGATTCTAAGCCAACTACTTTTTTGTCTAAATACTTAATTGATAATTTACCTCCCTCAATAATTCTTCGAGAGGATCCTTTGCCATTCCAACAACCAATTTCCACAATATTAACAACTTCATCAATAGAAGATATCAACTGTATCCATCGACCTAGCTCTGATTTAGGACTAATCTGGCCAAATCTGTTTCGCCACAAGTTAGTCAAGTAGGTTTTAAAAGAACTCACAATGATATTCTAATCTATGATGACGATATTGACGCATCTAACACTTGAAACTTCGCACGATGGAACAGAGGCAAGCAATTGAATTCGGTGCTAAGCCATGAGAGTAAGGAAAAGTCAATTACAATGTTGGCCATTGCGTCTTTTGTGTTTATTTTTAGTCTTCGCGACCAATCGGGTAGTGATATAGAGATTGGCAGGAATCACTTAATCGACGGTTCCGGAAATAATTTATTAGGTGCTTGGGCTTCATGGTTCTACTCGATTTTTCCAAGCACATTCATTCCTTGGGGTGTTTATCTCTCCTTTTTACAAGTCTCTCTCTCGGCATTAGGCGTATTTCTAGTTATTAATGCTATTAAAACTACGATTCCCTTCAGATATAGGGTTTTGTACTACTTGCTCACGTATTTAATTGTTGATTTTGCTAGTCAACAATCGAGAGATGGCTCGATGATGGCATTCCTGGTATTTTCTTTTGGGCTGTGGCGTTATGCAGTTAGCTCTAAAGATTTGGGAAATAGAGTGGCAATAATGCTCCTTTCTGTTTGCTCACTAATAATCGGGTTTTCCTTTCGACCCTGGCTTGTTTTTTCGCTTCTACCCATCTTTTGTTTTATTCTGAGAAGTACAAAAAATTCAGCAAATAGGGGAGTTTTACTTATAATGATTGTGGCATCACCATTGGTCGTCGAAAACATCACGTTTAAAGCACTAGATATGGAGAATTGGTTTCCTCAGCAAACTGTGATGATTCACGACCTTTCTGCTACATATTGTTGGAATTCTTCAGTAAACACAAGAGAAATCGCCTGGAAAGGCTTGAATCACCTTTCAACATCAAACATTTCAAAGAGAGAGATTTGCCAAGCATTTAAACCAAATACGTGGCAAGCAGTTGTAGCAGCAGGCACAAGCACAGATTCCGGTTTACCACCACTGCGCACTCTGGAGGCGGATAGTAATCTCGAATATGAGAAACTCAAAAATCAGTGGATAGCAGTGCTCATTTCAGATCCTTTTGGGTACATTCAGAATCATTTAATGTTCTCTACCCAAGTTCTTATTGCAGGAGAAATGCGAGAAATCTCATTGATTTCGCTTACAAAAGAAGACTTCTACTCGAATTTACGATCAATTTGGAAACTACCAAGCGAATTAGCCAAATCTCTTCATCTAACTTCCCCCGTAATTGCAATATTGTTTTACGCATACTCAAGAAGAAATTTGTTTGATAAAACTAAGTCGTATGGTGAATCCAATTTATTTGCTGCAATATTGATTGTATGGGTTGGGATAACATCGATTGGATATGTGAGTGATAATGGGCGCTATACATTGGTTCCAGTATTAATGTTGTATCTAAGCATCCTAACAAGCGTTAGTCGTCTTTACAGTTTGAAAACTGGAGCCCATCATGGAGCATAATTGGTTACCAGGTGTAACATGCATTATTCCTGCTAGAAACGAATTTGGACACATAGCATCTGTTGTTTCGCACGCCTTGTCAGTTCCTGAAATTTCAGAAGTTGTAGTAATCGAAGGTGGATCAACCGATGATACTTGGATGAAAATTAAAGAAATTGAAAAAGAAATGTCACCAGTTGTTAGGTGTTATCAACAAACAGGAATAGGAAAATTCAACGCAGTGTTAGAGGGAGCAGCACAGGCAAAATTTAAGTACTCTATAATTTGGGACGCGGATGGGACAGTTCCTCTCGAATGTACGAAAAGAATCTTGCTTCACGCCCTTTTAACTGGGAATTCCACGATGGGGGATCGGCTGCGTGGAACAATTGAACAGTCAGCGATGCAACCGGCGAATTTTTTTGGAAATTGGGTATTTGCAGTTCTTTGGTCACCAATAATTAGATCGAAACCAAGAGATATGCTTTGTGGAACAAAAGTGTTTGAAACAACGGTGTTCACCTCAATCCCAAGAGAATTGCAAGCCAGCGATCCATATGGAGATTTTGCCTTGGTGGCTACAGCGCGATTATTGAATAAACAAATAGACTCTGTTGTTGTTGATTATAAGGCAAGAACGTATGGCGAAACAAATATTCATCGATGGTCAGGTGGAATAAGTTTACTAAAAACTACTTTACTGGTTTATAGAATGCTAATTAAAAAGAGAATAATAGATGCCAATTCAAGATAATTATTCAAAGGAATTGGCGAGATTGAGACAAAATTCTCAAAGACCCGCACAGTATTACTATTATCAATGGTTGTATTCTAAAATTGAACAAAAGTTGCCAGATTATGGCAAGATTTTGGAAATTGGAGCTGGCTATGGGATGTCTGAAGATTTCATCCATTCAAAAAGAGTTTACAGAACAGAGTTTATGAAAAGTGTCCCCCCCGGTGTTCATGGAGGGGTAGACGCATCAAGATTGCCCTTTGAGGACGATTCATTTTCCTCGTCGTTTGCTGTCGATGCAATTCACCATATACCAGATAGTTTAAAAGCTATTAAAGAGTTATTGAGAGTAACCAAAGATGGAGGATTTGTTATTTTGATAGAACCTTATGTTTCCTTATTATCTTATCCAATTTATAAAGTGTTTCACAAAGAAAAAACCTCTGCTAAACTTGATTTGCACTCATGTAATACATGGGTATCTGAAGCGCCGCAAGATGGTAATCAGGGAGTAATGCAAAATCTTCTAAAAATTCTTGCCAGGCAAGACAAAGAAATGAGGTTCAAATCAATTCAAGTAACTTATCTAAGCCCCCTATCGTTTTTTGCTACTGGGGGGTTATCAAGACCAATTCCAGTAGCAAAGAGTGTAATACGAGCAATAGTAAGTCTAGAAAAATACATACCTTCCAAGATATTGAAAATCACAGGATCAAGAATTCTAGTCATTTTCGAAAAATAAATTTTATAAAGTAACGAATCTTAAGTAATCCTTTTTTGGTTTTGCTTGGAGCAAATGAGGATTTAAAGTTTCGGTAGAAAGACAAGTCGCGTGAGATTATGAAAACCTGTCCATAATTTACAAGAATCTCGCTACAGAACAACCCATCTTCACCTTTTTGGAGCTCTGAATACATCATTAGATCCCTTAGACCCGTTCTGACCGTTGCATGGCCGTGATGAATATTTAGTTTCTCTCCGTAATAACCCTTTGCTGACAAGTTAAAATAACCAGGAATCAGCTGCCTCTCACTTTGATTCTTCACCTCGGCACTTAAAGAAGTGCGAATTGAACCGCTCGGAATAATATCTGAAACCTGCAGTGGTAAATGGTTGTTATTCAATTTACTGAAACTATAAAGATGCAAAATTAAATTGGCATAAGGGTAGTCTTGAAGTAATTCCGCAATAGTCCTTAATCTTTGTCGGTGATAAACATCGTCTGCATCCAAGAAAGCTGTGAATTGAAAACGAGCTTTCCGCCAGCCATTATTCCTATTCTGGCCAGCAGTTTGCTGTTCTACATATGTTAGAACTTTGATATCAAAGTCAAGCCTAAGAAATATTCTTATCAAATGAAAAAATAATCTATATCCCCCCCCAAAGATTGACTTTAAACCACTCCGTACAATTATTGCTTCTCCAATAAAGCGGCTTTCATTTCGCAAATTAAACAGAAGTTTTGGTAAATATTTGTCATGGCGGCCCACAGTGGGCACAACTACTGAAAAAAGAGCTTGCTTCATGAAGTTAGAATAATGTTTATGCGTTAAGAACGCAGATCTTCTGTATATGAGCGTTTTGCCGATAACATGTCCCCGTGGAGTGGCACTTTTTGACTGTAGGTGTTGGAGCTTCAAATTATGAACGTGCTGCGAAACGTCTGTCAAAAGAGGCTCAAAACTCTCAATATTTCAGCAGTGTTATTTCCGAGACAAATGCAACGCTAACGCTCCACCACAGGCTGTTTCTCGATGAGCATGGGAAGTTCATAAGTGAAAATGAAAATCTAGGTCATGGAAATTTTTTATGGAAATCCTACTTGGTTAAGTACTGGCTAAACAAAATTCCAGCAGGAGATGGCCTGCTTTATCTAGATTCAGGGTGCAGCTTTAATTTCAAGACCCAAGAAGCAAAAGTGAAGTTTGAAAATTATCTAGACACGGCCTACAAGAAAGGTTCACTTCTAACACAATTAACAAGTGGACAATTTGGCATTGACGATTTATCAGAGAAGTCTTGGTCGACGCCAGAGCTGATCGAATTAATGGAGCTTTCAGCTGAAAATAAGGATTCCAATCAAATACAGGCTGGAGTTTTGTTCTTAATCAATAATTTAAAAAATAGAGAAATAATAAGGAACTGGTGGGAGACGTGTATTGTTGACGACTATTACTACCTCCGACATTCGAACTTTAAGAACCATAGAAATATTCTTTGCCAGAATCGTCACGATCAGTCGATATTCAGCTGCCTGGCTAAGAAGAACAATATGCACGCAATAGCGGATGAAACCTATTTTTATCCAGATTGGTATAAGTTTGGAAAGAATTATCCAATTTGGGCAATGAGAAACCGAAGTGGGATATCAATAAATGCTCCTTACGTCAAACACGTTCCAGCTCGACTATTAAATTTCATCATCAAAATACAAAACCTACTTTTAAGATATTCAAATGACTAGTTACCTTTATAATCCTTGGACCAATATCAAGCATGGACACGCGCGAAGTGAATTAATCATGGCTAAGAAACTATTGATTGAAAATGATTATTCATGTGAAATTCTTTCCACCTCGCTTGAATTTGGTGATAGTCAGATAAATATTAATAACAACCGGAGCTTTGATATACCTAAATGGTTACAGAGAGGACCGATATTTAGATTTTCAAACAAAAGATATAAAAAGCAAGAGGCTAAAAGCCTTTTAGATTATCTCAAATTAAATTCAGGCAACATGCCCTATCAAGTTGTTATAACTTCAGCGAGAAGCGACTTGCTAAGCCTAGTAAAAGAAGATGGGCTTGGTAAAGTGGATTTCAAGATCCGCTTGATTGAGCTGCCGAAGAGCAAAGAATCGATATTTGAATTACGAGATATAGCAGATTTACCAAATGTTTTGCTGGCAATTGAAACAAGTGATGCGAGCGCCGCACTTGAGAAACTGGGTATAAGGAATGTTTTAACGGTTCCGCCTATTCAAGGGTTAATTCCAGAAGACTCTAGGACATTAGGCAAGCGAGTTGGATTACTTTGGCCTGTTTCATACGAAGAAACGGAGTATGACTTTAGATTGTTAATGGATTCAATTAGGGACTTTGAGGCTATCGTCAGGCTTCCTGGCAACTTTGAAGGGAAAGCAACGAGAAATAGATACCGGGGTCACGTGTACATTGATCGAGGGATTTCAGAACAAGAATTCAATGCCTATATATCTCAAATTCGCATCGCTATCCTCCCACACCGAAATTATATTTTTAGAGGTTCTGGCTTAGCAGCAATATTAGCTGGCTCAGGTGCCACAATACTTGCCTTCAAGTCTAACTCTTTTTTTAAGGATATAGCTAGTTATTCAATTATTGACGAACTAGATAAATTGTTCACAACAAGAAATGCTATCTCCTCAAGACTTGATCAAGAATTATCGGCTCCAGTGATCAGAAGTAATTATAAGTCTTGGACTCAGAAGCGCTGGGAAGAGTTTTTGTTTTATGAAAAATAGTAATTTTGACATATTCCATCTGGTAGGTTCGGGAGAACTGATTGCTAGTGACAAGTATAAGAAATTTGCGACCCTGAACGACGACTTTATCTACACTCATCGTGATTTTCTTTACAGGAAGGCAGAGTGGAGAGGCAGTACTCAAGATCGATTAATTAAACACCCTTCCAAATTCAGAGGGAAAACAATAATCGTGGGTCACTCTGACTGGGGGACCTCGCCGAGGCAAGCTTTAGCCTTCAAATTTATGGGCGCAAAAGCTCTTTGTGGAATAAATGTGTGCCCTTGGAAAAATTTTTCCTTTCCGCTACCTATAGGCTTAACTAACGATTGCGACGATAGCCCCGTTCATAGAATACTGGGCAACGAAAATCACTTTCTATCAGCTTATGAGATCTCTGAACCTGTACAAGATTTTGATGGGTCCATTTACGCAAATTTTACTGTCCGAAATTATGTTAAAGAAAGACTCCCGTTACAGAGATTGTTAATGAAATTGCCAAACGTTTCACATTCGGAAGTTGACATGACCGACAAAGGTCGAATTTCCTATTTAGCCAACTTAAGGAAGGCAAGCCTGATACCTTGCCCGAGAGGAAATGGGGTTGATACCCATCGACTCTGGGAAACACTTTATATGGGAGGAACTCCAGTTCTAATAAGGCACCCGATGATGGAAACTCTCGTGTCAGGGCTTCCAGTCATTCTATTGGACGACTGGAATCACTTAGCAGATCAAAAAAGAATAGAAAAATTATGGCAAGAGGCGAAAAGTAAAGATAATTTCAATAAGTTGAATCTATCATTTTGGTTGAAAAAACTAGAAGCCCTAAATGAAATATTATAAAATTATTAATGGGAGGTTGGAAATCAAGTGATAAGAAATCCACGAATTCTCAGGTGGATGATGTTAGTTTCACCTTCAACCGTATTACACGTTGGTGCTCATTATGGGCAAGACCGTCGAAGCTACCTGTTGCTTGGAGTGAAAGAAATCATTTGGGGAGAGGCTTCGAAGGCAGCTGCCGCTAAGCTAAGGGCCCACTTTCCTGAAGATAAAGTAGTAGAGGGAATCTTTTGGGATAAATCTGGCTTGCAGATAAATTTCTTTGAGTCAGTAGAAACACAAAATAGTAGTGCAATAAAGCCCATTAACTTTGAATCCTTTAGCCTAACAAGTGGACTAACAGTCACAGTAGACGAAGTTATGTCACAGAAATCTTCGAGTGAGATGATTTTGATTGTGCTCGATGTCCAAGGTGCAGAGATGAATGTCCTAAAAGGAGCAACGGAAACGCTGAAGAGAGCAGAGTACATTGTAATTGAGATTGCGCTACGGTCTCAAGGTTACGAAATAGCACCAACTGAGAAGCAATTTGATACATTCATGAAAAGCCAAGGTTTCACTAAAAGTATAGATCGGGTATCACACGACGGATCATATAAAGATCAACTTTACATAAAAAATAGAAATCAAAAGCGCCTTATTGAAGTGGTTGATTATATAACCAAAGTAGTTCGCAAACATATTCACGCAATTAGATTTTTTCACATTCCCACATCGCAATACAATTGTGAAATCTGTAATGCTGCTCGGTAAACTTTTAGTTGTAGGAACGGCCCGAGATTGCGAAGCAACTCTAGAAAAGAATGTAAATAGAATTGCTAGGGCTTGCAGAGATTTTGAAGAAGTTTCATTTTATATTGTAGAGTCTGATTCTAAAGATGCCACTAAAGAGATTCTTTTCAAACTACATAAAAAAATTCCAAATTTCAACTACACATCTTTGGGATTCCTTGATGATTTGATTCCTGAAAGAGTGGATCGAATTAGATTTTGCCGTAATAAATATATTCATTTTCTTAAAAACAGACAGAATTCAACCGAAAGATGCGATTTTGTATTGGTAGTTGACTTGGATCGCGTTAATTCAAAATTTTCAAGAAGATCTGTAATTTCGTGTTTTTCAACTAACCAGTGTTGGGATGCTTGCTTTGCCAATCAAAGGTTTGGCTACTACGACTTGTATGCTTTGAGGGCAGAAAATTGGATTACCTATGACATATTTAAGGAATTGCGCTCTGCGCTTTCAAAAGTTCCTGTCACAAATAGAAAATGGTCCAAAGTACGACGCTATTTTATAGAAGACAGGCTTCGAAAAGAAATTATTTATAATAATATGAGAAGGATTCCATCTAATCATTCATGGATTAAGGTTCAGTCGGCATTTGGTGGGGCAGCTATTTACAGAGCTGATGTTCTAAGTAAAGCTGATTACACGGCAATTGATACTGGCGATAAAATTTGTGAACATGTAGACCTAAACCTGAAGTTACACAACTTAGGAAAAGATCTCTGGATTAATCCCAGTTTTATCAATTGCAGATTCAACACATACAATTTAAATCGGCTTAAAGTCGTTAGATTTTTGAGAGCTCTTAAGAATTAGACTATATGGAAATTTGAATATTTGATATCCAACGGAATTGATTTCGAAACTTCCCTATAAAAAGTTGCTGGAATAAAATTGTTTGAATTATGGTCAAGATAGAGTCGAAAAATCACAGCCCACTGAGATATCTTTGAGTTAGTCCCAATGAAGAATTCATTCTCAGTAAGAACCACTATTGTTGACCACGCGTCAAAGCTTTTGCACTCAAGAGGTATTAGTCTATCGAGGATTATCTTTGCTGTTTCTGTAGAATCGGAGAGTAGCAAAAACCTTACTCCTGGGGCTTCAGTTTTTATAGACAGCGCGCGCCTAACAATCGAATCAGAGTTAATCGGGTTTTTGGAGGATAAATGAAGCAAATCCCCGAGTCTGTAATGAATCCCGACAACCCCATTCGACGAGGGGATTTTGGGTATGCACAAGCCACTCGATTCTGCTCTAGAAAATATTCGATCTATGGAATAACTAGAAATTACTCTGTGAGTGTAATGGCCCCTAACCGAGATAATCCAGGGTCTACACTTTTGGAAGTCATTATCAGAGTTCAAAGAACCGAAAAATCCAAGCAGGGAAACTAACTTCTTCAAGAGTAATCGTATCCTTCTCCATATTGAAGACTCTTCTAAATCTAGGTGAGCTAAGTGTTGCGTAAAATTGGATCTTCTAAAGTCATTTTTTATAACGAATTTGAATCCAAAGAGAAGTGGCGCAATTTCCAACTTCCTGTAAGTGACTCCGCCTGTGTGGAATACCAGTCTCAAATTTCGTAGAGGGAACTTGTGCGCAAGATCCTCAGCCAAAGCCAAAGCAAAAAGTTGCGAGCCTAATCCCCCCCACACATGAATTTTAATTGGCAAAGGTAGATAGAATCGCATTATGAAAGGGAATGATACAGCAACAGACATACTGTTCCTATCTTGGCTCGAACCGAGCTATTCAAGAAGTGCTGTGATTCTAAATTCTCATTACCTGAGAAAATTCAACTATGAATTTCGAAAAGTTAAAACAGGATTCTCTCTCCCTATTTCGCTACTAAGTTTAGTTTGGGAATACCGCAGTAGGAAAGTCATATACTATGTTTGTTCACCGTGTCTAACCATAAGCGTATGGCTAAGGATATTTGGTCGAAAAAATATTTACTTGGATGCAGGGTGGCCACTAAGTGACAATACATTGAGTAAAAATTGTAAACTTTCGAATACATTGAAAAAAATGCGAATTGGTATCATCGAAAATCTTGCTTTTAAGGCTTCGAATCTAATTTTTTTGGAGTCTAAAGTTCAGGCAAAAGAAGTGAGTTTTAATTTTAGAATAGATTCGGAGAAACTTGTCGTTGGGTACACAGGAGTGAACGAAATTGAATTTGAAGTGGACGCGGTACAACCCCCAGAGTTGTTTCTAATACCTAAAAATTCAACCAAAACAATAGTATTATTTCGTGGAAAGATAAATGAGGAAGCTGGCCTCGAGCAGATAATAGACGCATTTTTGAATCTGAATAATACTATCCTTATATTATGTTCAAGCAACTTGCCCGACAATTATCCAGATCATAGTAATTTAGTCAAAATCGCTAGAACTGTAAGTTTTGCCGAAATGAAATATCTTTATGAAATTTGTGACGTTTCTATTGGACAACTGGGTGCATCAAAAAGACAATCTAGAACCATTCCCCATAAGGCATTTGAGTCTATGTATTTTGGAAGGGCTTATCTAAGTTTGAATCAAAATGCATTAAGCGAACTCTTTTGTGAAGATAATTCTGCGCTTCTCTTCTCAAATTTCAAAGAACTTTTGTCAGAGGTTCAAGATTGCTTGAATCAGCGCCAAAAGCTTCGACAAATTGGTCTAAATGCAAAGAGAATCTACTTTGAAAATTTCAGTCAAGAGAGACTGTCACAAAATAGAATTGAGACGATCATAAAAGCGAGTCAGTAACGCGGACGAGAAAATATACATCCTAGGCCGATGGCGACACTAGTAAAGTCATTACGTCGTTTATCTAATTATTCTGTGGAATTTTCTCAAGTTCTAAGGAAATTCCAAAAAGCACTTCGAGTGGAGCTTCTAACTGCACTTGAATTTAAGAGAGAGTGCCCTAGTTTATTTCACAAATAACCGGATGTATGTCAGAATATTTCAAACGGGACTTACTAGGCTGAATCAGCGAATAACATTCAACGCCTTGGTAGCCGCCTTCAAAAGTATTCTTAGAAATTAGTTTCCAACCTCTATTTGATATCTGCTGATAACAGCACAATTATTTGATGATTAGTAGATCTATTCTCTTACCAAATTAAAGTATGTTAAAGTTCGACCTATGCCTTAAGGTAGGGTTGTGGCAAAACTTGTTCACGGAGAACTTAGGGTCGTTTCTAGCTTATTTAGTTCTAAGGGTATTTCTTGATAAGAAAGTATTTTGGTGGGACCGTAGTCTATGACACTTCCCCCATAAATGGGAGCCAAGGTCTGAAGAAGAAGTTAGTTTACGCAAAGGAAATCTAAAATCCCTGTAAACTATTGCCATTTAATATTTTGCAATTGGAAACTTTTCACCAAAAAAGGAAAGCCACTGCTAAGATTCAGCGATAATGTCTATAGCCCAGAACGCCATACTCGGTTCGTGGCTTTTGATCAAAATTCTTTCCGAGTCAAATACTGGTAAGGTAGAGAGATATCACCTTTTGGCGAAAATCGTGCAAGTGCAATATGTTTTTTCTTACAAGAAAGAATTATGAGGATGTGATTGAATTATGAAAAGTAGAATCGAGGTTGAAAAAAATGAAAGAGATACTCTGGCCTCGGGTAATTTAAATGAAATTCTGGTGGTCGGCGGAGCCGGGCATATTGGACTTCCCCTATCGCTTTTTCTATTTTCGAAATCTAAAAAAGTTACTATTCTTGATATTTCAATAAGTGCAGTTTCTAAGATTAATAGTGGCAAAATGCCTTTTGTTGAACAAGGGTGTGACGAAATTTTGAAGCAAACTGTTAATTCCTCCAGTTTTGAAGCCTTGAGCGATTTAAAAGCATTTGAAGGAAGGTTTTGGCCAGTTGCAATAATCATAATTGGCACCCAGCTGATTGAAGACCAGCAGCCCGATAGAGAGGGGGTTTTCGAATGTGTAAGGTCCATTATTCACCACTTGTCAAAAGGCGCATTGCTTATATTGAGATCTACGATTTATCCAGGCACAACAAATCTTTTGGAAGAAAAACTTGATAAACTTGGCCGTTCAGACATTCGGGTAGTGTATGCACCAGAACGAATCGCAGAAGGTATTGCCCTGAAAGAATTGCAAGAATTGCCGCAAATAGTTGGCTCTAATAATAGAGCCGCATCTGACTTAGCGAAATTATTTTTCATGAGCCTTGGAAATGTAGTTTTGGAAACTTCTGCTAGTGAGGCTGAGATGGTAAAACTCTTAACTAACACCTATAGATTTACACATTTTGCAATAGCTAATGCCTTATATCTTACTGTCGAAAATCTTGGCTTTAATTATTCACGAATTTTTGATTTAATGACTTATCAATATCCTAGACTTGATAGCCTGCCTAAACCAGGGTACGTGGGTGGTCCCTGTTTGATAAAAGATTCTGTTCAACTCAATAGTTTCATGAACGGTGAAAGCGCTCTGATTAAATTTGCTCTCAGAGCAAACGAAAGTTTAGTTGATCATACATTTACAAAAGTAATTGCCTTTCGAAGGGACGCTCAAAGGTTTACAGTGGGTGTCATCGGAGTTGGGTTTAAGCCTGATATAGATGATTTTAGGGATAGCCCTATAGTGGAAGTGATGAGGAGGCTTAAAGAAATAGAAGTCAATGTTTTCTATAGTGATCCTTATGCATCAATTGAAGAATTTGATAAGCTAACAATCGAGGAACTTCAAGAAGTCTCCGATGTATTAGTCGTAGGCACTCCTCATTCTGCTTATAGAAGTTTACGATTGACAAAGCCGTGTATTTCTGTATGGATCTAGATAGCAAAGGATTTGCATGAAAATTGTAGTAACAGGTTCCCAAGGCTTTATCGGTGGGTATTTAGTAGAAGAACTATTGGCTAATGGCCATCAAGTTATTGGTATAGATAATTTTTCGAAGTATGGAAGATTAGATAAAGCACATGACAGTAACTCAAATTTCCTACTTTATGAGATGAACTTAGAGGAAATGGGCGATTTTTATGACATCCTAAAAGATGCTGATCATTTAATCGCCGGTGCCGCAAAAATTGGCGGTATTACATATTTTCATAAATTTGCTTACGATTTGTTGGCTAAAAATGAGCGGATTCTTGCGAACACATGCGATGCTGCAATCCAAGCACACCGACAAGGTAGATTACAAAAGGTGACCTATATATCGTCTTCTATGGTCTTTGAAAATGCGAATTCTTTTCCTTCAAAGGAAGGGGATGAAAAGGTTATTCCACCTCCAAGCTCAAGCTATGGATTCCAAAAACTTGCAACTGAGTACTTTGCAAGAGCTGCATGGGATCAGTACAAAATTCCATTTACCATTGTCCGGCCCTTTAATTGTATTGGAATTGGTGAAGGCCGAGCAATTAGCGAATCATACGAAAAATCGGGTAACGTCCAATTAGCAATGTCTCACGTTGTTCCAGACATTATTCAAAAAATTTTAAAGGGCCAAAATCCTTTAAGAATTTTAGGAGACGGTTCACAGGTGAGGCACTATACTTATGGCGGGGATTTAGCGAAGGGAATTTACTTGGCTATGATTTCACCAAAGGCATTGAACGAAGACTTTAATCTTTCAACTGAAATCTCGCACACTGTTAAAGAGCTTGTGACAGAAATTTATCAAAAGATTTATGGATCTTCGGAAGAATTACTCATTGAATCAGATGAGCCGTATGAGCATGATGTTAAGCGCCGTTCGCCATCTACATTAAAAGCAAAACAGTTATTGAATTTTCAAGCTACAACCTCTTTGTCGGAAGCTTTAGATGAGATTATTCCATGGGTAAAGAACGCAATAGCGAGCGGCGTGATTTAGAAAAAGTTAAAATTAACATAGTTTGTTGCACTAGCAGACGAATTTTTTCCGACAATCGTATCTCCTTTAAATCAACTTCATTTGTTCTTATCGTCTTTATCAGATAATTTATTTTAAGTAATCTCAAGAACTTAATTCTTAATCCCACATGTCTTTTAAAGTAAAGCGAATTCAATTTATGCGAGCTATCCATCCAAGAACTTGTCTCTCGATTTTGCAACCTGTCATTATGAAACTTACACATGAGGCCAATTGCGTGAATATTGATAATTGGAATCTTTTCTCTTAGACATGCCAAAATAATCAAATGGTCAAACATTCCCCAGCCTAAAAAACGATAACGACTAAAAAGTATTGAATTAATTAGTTTCTCTACCGCGTCACGCGAGAAAACAAAGGTATCTATTCCCGTTGGCTCGGTGATTTCATTAGTAGCGTTGACACCACCTTTAATACCTTTAGAGCGCGAGTAAGCTAGTTCTAGATATGGAAATGGAATTAAAATAGATCCAGCTAACAAATCAAGCTCAACCCTCTTGAAAAAAGCCTGAGTTAATTCCACATCACAGGTTGTGTAAATGATTACGTCACCATCGGCTCTTTTAAATCCTTCAGCCAAGACAGTGCTCAATGAGTAGCGATAGAAAGGTATTACTTCATCCAAATCTATTAAGATAAAATCAATGCCTGAATTCTCCAATGCTTCCTTAACACCACTCTCTTGCCATTGCGTAACGACTAAACCAATATCAAAAAAATCACTTAACTTTCTCAAACTCTCTAGAAAGTTTAGTTGAATGCGTGTATTCAAGGAATCCTTAGATTCAAAAGCTCGAAAACTAGTAACGATTCTAAACTTAATGGAGAGTCTACTTACTTTCCGATTCGCGTAATTCAGTTATCACTTCAAGGGCTCTTTTTCTTCCATCCAAGTAAATTGGAGTGAGTGACGGCAGACTCGCATCCGGGTATGCTTCCAAGCTTCCTGAATTCCTTAATGAGGCCAGAGGAGTACCTTCTATCTCGGCGGTTCCGGATTCTTGAACAGAATCAAATGGAAGCGATTTGATGTACTCCTTTGTCGTCCGCATGTTTTCGTATGTTTCTCCAGGCAAGCCATAAGTAAAAGTTCCGTGAACTGTCATTCCAATATCCTTTAAATGCCTTACAACTTCACCCGCATAGGTTAGATCTAGATGTTTATTGACAATACGATCCACTACGCCTTGGTCACCAGACTCAAAACCAAGTTTCACACCAAAACATCCTGCATCTCTCATCTCTTGCCAAATCTCCATTTTTATTGTGTCTGCCCTGCACATGGCAGACCAAGGAAGACCAACTCGTTTCATGACTTCACACATTTTTCTTACATGAGAAGTTCCTAGGTTGAAAGTGTCATCATCAAAATATATGGACTTGAACCCATATTTCTCTATCCCATGATTTATAAGGCTCTCGACGTATTCCGGAGAGTAATATCGAACAGTTCTTCTTGTTAAACCATCAGGATCATTTCCAGTCATAGTCGCTGGCCAAACACAAAATATACACTTGAAAGGGCATCCTCTTGAGGACCAAATTTGGAACTGTGGAAATTTCTGCCCGAGTGGGTTGTGGTCACAATAGAACGGCATAGCAAGATCGTCGAATGCGGGAAAAGGCGAGGCATTCATCTCTTCAATTGTTAGAAGATTATGCTCGATAATACCTTCCTCACCATTTACAAATTTGAGCGAGTTTTTTTCAAATTCACCTTTTAGAACTGCACTTACCGGAAGTTCATTTAGAATCCTTTGTCCCATTGCTGAGATAGGGCCTGCAACAGCAATTCTAGAATCACGGGAAATATTGTGAATTTTCTCAATTACTTGCTTATCGTGTTCCCATGAAGGTGAAGAACTCTCGATTATAATATGAGTAAATTTCTCACGCTCAATATAATTATAGAAGTCTTGATAAGACTCGGCTCTAGCAACTGAATCACGCAAGACTACTTCACTATCCTTGTTAACATTTCCTTTCACAAAACTAGCGGCGTATGAGAGAAAAAAAGGAAAAGGTAGATAGTCACTAAATACGGGAGAATTCGGAGAACTAGCTCCAACATACGTGTGTGGCCACCTCGAACCAGACCTTACCCCCCGTTCCCAGCGCTTATACCGAGTGGTATAGGGCCGGAATCGTTTTCTGTAAGATACTTCAACTTCATCTGCCCACCATGGTGGGTTGCAGAATAGAACTTTGTATGAAGACATATCATTCATCCTTTAGTTGGCTCATGCGCAACAATACCTAAAAAAGTAACGAATATAAAGCTTTTCTTTGATTTGTAGCCGTTAAGCTTGTCTTATCGCCTCACGTATCGGGCTCAATTTGAGAAAATTTGGTCATAGAGTCGTGCGAGGACCCGAGTACAGTCAAAATTATCAAAACTTCAGGCAATCTGGTAAACGAGATTTATAGCAGAGGCCATTTTTGACGCAGAGAATAACCCTAAACGTTTTTCCTGGTAGGAAAGGACTTCCTCCTTCTTATTGTTGACCCGAAACTTCTCAACTTTGTTGTAAAAATCTAGAGATGAACCGGTCTCTGCTAGCAACTCATGATCGTCCCCAAGTACTTCTGGAATTGCTGAGTTTCGCGAGGCGACGATGGGAACAGAATTTTTCATTGCTTCGAGGAGAACGAGGCCAAAGCCTTCATAAACACTTGTGAGAATAAATAGATCAAGTGTCTTTAAGTAATCATCTATGTCAAAAATCCGACCACGCCATGTGATTAAATGGTCAATCTGTAGGTCGCGAGAGAGTTGTTGCATTTCATGTAATAATGAGCCGTTTCCTACGATATACAATTTAGCATCAGGGAATCTTTTGCTAATCATCTGAAAGGCCATTAATAAAGTTGGGAAATCTTTCTGTTTATCAATTCGGGCAATCGTCCCAATTTTAAATTCTGGATTTGGACTAGTAGTACGATCGACAGCACTTCTGTCGGTGGATTCTGTTTTTTTCTGAATCTCTATGCCGTAATGAACTACTACAATTTTATCTGAATCTTTGGCTTCTCTTGAGTTTAGAAGGAATTCCCTTACGGCGAAAGATATCGCTATGACCTTTCTAGCCCTTAAAATTACAAATCGAGACATAAGCCTGGAAATTAGCCTATTCGCTCTTGGGAAGAACTGTTCGGCGTTGTGCCTTGAAGTGAAGAACGGATTTCTTAGGGAGGTTAATGAGGCAATTAATTCAGCTCGAGGAAGATGGGCATGCAGAGACAATTTCGCCACGTTAAACTTTCTAAGAAGGAGAACCAACTGAATCAAAAAAGGCTTATTTAATAGGGATAGGTCTACGTTTACCCCTATTTCCTCAAAATCTGACAAAAGTTCAGTCTTCCCTTTCAACGGTATGACCGACACGCTTAAGCCCATTTTAACTTGCTCCTTGGCGAGTATTAGAAGTTGTTTTTCAGCTCCTCCCCTTTCGATTGTTGTGATGAGATGGATTAGGAATGACATTTTAGATTCGAGTAGAAAAGAAAGTTGCAGTTTTTGTTATTCCTTCGAGCAATTCAATCTTAGGTTCCCAATCAAGCAGGTTTTTAGCTGCAGTGATGTCTGGCTTGCGTTGCCTTGGATCGTCGGACGGTAATTCTTTAAAAACCAGTTTTGAATTTGAATTAGTCACTTTTAAAATCACCTGGGCTAGTTCAAGCATAGTAAATTCATTTGGATTTCCTAAATTAATAGGCTTGCTAGGCCGGTCTTTTAAATCAATTAAGGAAACAATTCCTGTAACTAAATCATCCACAAAACAGAACGATCTAGTCTGTTTTCCGTCACCATAAATGGTGATATTTTCATTTCTCAATGCTTGGACAATAAAGTTACTTACAACACGGCCATCGCCGATTGCCATTCCGGGTCCATAAGTATTAAATATCCTGATAACTCTCGTGTCTACGTTGTACTGTCGGAAAAAGTCGAAGCAAAGGGTTTCGGCCGCTCGTTTTCCTTCGTCATAGCACGAACGCAATCCAATTGGATTCACATTTCCCCAGTAGCTCTCGGTTTGCGGTGATTCAAGTGGATCACCATAAATTTCACTCGTTGATGCTTGCAAAAGCTTAGCTCCTGATTCCCGAGCAAGATGAAGCATGTTTACGGCACCCAAGAAATTAGTTTCTATGGTCTTCACAGGATTAGCTTGATAGTGTGGTGGTGAAGCTGGGCATGCAAAATTTAGTATAAAGTCCACGTTAGCTTGAAATGGTTTACGGATGTCGTGTTCGATAAAAGTTATCGAACCTGCACCTAATAATGGCTCAAGATTGTCCAAACTCCCTGTCGATAAGTCATCAATAATTGTTAACTTATGCCCGAGTGAAGTTAGTCTTTGAGCTAGGTTCGACCCTAGAAATCCGGCGCCACCGGTCAATAAGATTTGCAACTAAACTCCCTCTAACTGACGATCCAATAAAATCGAGCCGACTCTATCACTCCACTGATCAAAACTATGATGTGATTTAACAATTTGCTGTCTACGCTCAAGCTCCAAGAGAAGTTTTGCTTTATCTAGAGAGGTCATGAATAAATACTCCCGTTCCAAATCGATATCATTTTCGGATTCTTGCCAAGAACCAAAAATGTGAAGATATTCTCGATTTATCGTTACGACAGGTATTCTCGCTGCGGTGGCTTCAAGAAGAGTTTTATCGAGGGACCCCGAAAAAGAATGAATAAAACATCCCGAAGCACTTAATATCTCTGGAATCTTGGCCCTCGAAACGTTTGGAGAGAAATTTACCCAAGAGCACCCTCTATACTTTTCTTGTAATTGTTTTGCGCTTTCCGCATAGAGCGAGTTTGACGGGCCACCCACTTGGCGAAATACAATACCAGGCGTCGCTGCGTGTAATTTTTCAACAACTTTTAGGATCGCTTCTAAATTCTTTGCGGGGTCAAATCTACCAATATGAATTAGCTTTGTGAGGGGTGGTAAAGCTAGTTCTTTGTGATTGAAGAATTTAGAACCGATTGCTTGCCCTACAACAAGCACTTTTGGGCCATCTATGGGGCAAGATCCTTTTGTAGAAGTAATAATCCCGTTCAACCAAAAATGACACCAAGACAAGTACTTTGACCTTGAGGCATGTGCGTACCAAAGAAAGTGTCGAATACGAAGCAGCTGTGTAAACGGAGCAATCAAGGCAGACTGCACTTCTGTCATATGAGAAAAAATAACGATTTTGCCATGGGCAATATTCTTAATTAGAACTTTGAAGAAAACAAAATAGAAAAAAATCGAATTTCGTAGATTTCTTCCTTCAACCCACCTAATTGAAAAAACTTTTATCGAGGTTAACTCATTTTTTTCATAGGGCTTAGAGGTAATCACAACGGTTTCGTCAAACTTTTGACTCAATTTCTGCGCAGCTTCTAGTTGATGAGAAAATATAGGATCCGTTGAATTCATAGAATAATTTAGGATAATCAAGACATTCTTTCTCACATTGCCCTCACAATTATTCAATGGCGCCTAGGTCAACGTATAATCATACTCCAAGCGTACATTTAAGATAGAGGGCCTATGAAAATACTAGTAACCGGTGCAGCTGGATTCATCGGAAGCAACCTAGTAAAGAGTCTGTCCAAAGAAGGCCATCAGTTAACAGCAATAGACTCGTACACTAATTACTATTCGATTGAGCTTAAAAAACTAAGAACTGATGAGATATCAAACAGACTTGGAATAGGTGTAGTCAATCTAGAATTAAGTGACAATTTACAAGTAATTGAGTTATTTAATAAAGAAAACTTTGATTGTGTAATCCATCTAGCAGCACAACCTGGTATCCGACTGCCGCTCAGAGATCATTTTAAGTATATTAGGGATAACTTGGTTGGTTTTTCTAATTTAGCAATTGGATCAAGCCTAGCTGGTGTAAAAAATTTTATTTACGCATCATCGTCAAGTGTTTATGGAAACTCATCTCAAGATGTATTGGCCGAAAATGAATTGAATCTTCAACCCATAAGCTTTTATGGGGCCACAAAACTTTCAAATGAAAAACTAGCTTTCGCACTCTCTAAGTCATCTGGAACTAAATTTCGGGGTCTTCGTTTTTTTACAGTGTACGGGCCTGGAGGCCGCCCTGATATGGCTTACTTCAGGTTGATCAACTCTGCTCTAAATTCCACAGAGTTTAAACTATTTGGAAATGGAAACAAGAAGAGAGATTTTACTTATATTGATGATGTTGTCTTGTGTATTGGTAAACTAATGCATGAGCTTGACGCGCGCAACCCTGGGTATGCAGATGTAGTCAATGTTGGCGGCGGTAAGCCAGTGAGCATGAACGAATTGATTAACTTCGTCACAAAAAGTTGCGGAACGGCTCCTAAGGTTATTGAAGAAGAAAACTATTTTGGAGATGTTGCATCGACCAATGCCAGTGTCCAATATCTTAAATCTCTCATACAGCATGAAGACTTTACCGATCTGGAATCTGGAGTAAATAAAACCGTCGATTGGGCACTAAAGTTAGATGACCGTAGGAGCTTGACTCGTTGGGTTAGGGCCTAAAATTAATTTTTTATAGCTAAGTTAAAACAAGGATATTCAACTAAGTTTTATACAAATGTCGACTTTCTTGTCAGAATTGATTTGAAATATCGATTGGGTATTCTGCATCAAGAAAGTAATTAATAGTTTCGACAGGCCGATTTAGATCTCAGTTAGAAATATCCCGATTGCCATAGGAGAAATTTGAAGTGTAATTCAAAGATGCTACACAAAGTAAATGAACAAAACTTGGTCCCTAGGCGTCTCTAAATATCGAGAGGGGTTACATGTGCGTATCAACGATGCTTCTGGCTTGATTGTTGCTTGAGCCGAAAAGGGTTGTCAAGACAAGAAGGCTATAATTTAGTCATGGCTAATCGAGCAAATAGAGTGAGTTCAATAATTACCATTAGGCGCTCCCTAAAGCTCTTGTCCAAAAACGAGCAAAGAAGGGTGCTCCTCGTAATTCTTTTGCAAATTATATTCAGCATTCTGGATTTAATTGCTATTGCAATTGTTGGAATTCTAGGATCATTGGCCATTACTGGGGTTGGATCAAGAGCACCGGGAAACCGGGTCGAGATGGTGCTTAATTTTCTCAATTTGCAGAATCAAAATTTACAAATACAAGCTGCAATTTTAGGAATTGCAGCAGGCACACTCTTTATTATGAAAACCATTTTTACGGTGATTTTTGCTAGAAAGACAATCTTTTTTTTAAGTAAGCGAAGTGCAATTATGTCCTCGAGATTGGTGGCGCGTGTACTTTCACAGTCACTTGTCCAGTTGCAGCAAAAATCTATGCAGCAGTCACTTTTTTCAGTTACAAACGGCGTTGATATTATAACGATGGGTATTCTAAATACTTCAATAGTTATGATTTCAGATATTGCATTGTTGATAATCTTAAGTGCCGGCCTATTTGTAGTTGATCCGTTAATAGCGATCTCCACGTTCTTCTACTTCGGAATCGTTGGTTTAATTCTTTATAGGTTAATGGAAGTTAGAGCAAGAGAAATAGGGATTGAACAAACTCAATTAGCAATAAAGAGTAATGAAAGAATTCTGGAAGTCTTAAACTCTTTTAGGGAAATTCTCGTTCGTGGAAGACGTGGATATTATGTTCAAGATATTGAACAGATACGACTTAGATTGGCGAATTTAACTGCTGAACGTGCATTTATGCCCAATATAAGCAAGTATGTAATTGAGATGACTTTAGTGGTTGGCTCACTATGTATTGGTGCACTTCAATTTGCAACCAATGACGCACCACGTGCTGTTGCCGTGCTAGCAGTTTTTTTAGCTGCAAGCACACGGATATCTCCAGCCGTACTTCGCCTGCAACAAGGAGCAATCGTGATTCGGTCCAGCATTGGCTCTTCCGGTCCAACTTTGGATTTGATTGAAAAACTCGATCAATTTTCTCCGGTAGAAAAAATGATTGAAGATAATGAAATAAGAACGAATCATGATGGGTTCAAATCTACCGTAGGCTTGAAGGAAGTTACTTTCACCTATCCAGGAAGCTCAAGAATTGCAGTAGATAATGCCTCTCTAACCATTAACGAAGGGGAAATTGTTGCAATTGTCGGACCATCGGGTGCTGGCAAAACGACTCTAGTAGACATCCTGCTTGGTGTTATTTCTCCGGATTCTGGCAGCGTTTTTATATCTGGGCTAGAACCACAATTATCAGTAGCCCAATGGCCCGGTGCGATTAGTTACGTGCCGCAAGATGTAGTAATCACGAATGGAACAATTAGAGAGAACGTAGCAATGGGCTACCCAAAATTATTGGTATCAGATGAATTGGTTTATAGAGCTTTAGAGACTGCTCAGCTAAAGAAAGTAGTTCAAAGTCTAGATCTAGGGCTCGAAAGTTACGTTGGTGATAGAGGAGCAAAACTAAGTGGTGGGCAGCGCCAGCGCTTGGGAGTTGCTCGCGCTTTACTAACCAATCCAAAATTATTGGTGCTTGATGAGGCGACTAGCGCGCTAGATGGAGAAACTGAAAATCAAATAGCTTCTGCATTAAATGAAATGAAAGGAAGTGTTACTGTAGTTTTAATTGCCCACAGGCTTTCCACAGTCAGAAGCGCGGATCATGTCATCTATATGCAAGATGGCAAAATTTTGGCGGAAGGTAGTTTTGAAGAAGTACGTGAAAGAGTTCCAAATTTTGATGAGCAAGCTCGGCTAATGGGTCTATGAGAAGAGCCTAGACTTTATAAAGACTGTTCATTAGTGTGTCGATGCAAAAATTGCCATTTAATTTATTCAAGTGTCTTTACCTGTGCTTTATAACTTTAAAGGGAGTAACGAGAAGGCAAATACGATCAGAAAATAAGTCGGTCAACTTAATTTTATGGCTTTAAGACTGCATCCAAACGCTACTAGAACCACCTTCTTAAGTGCAGCCTTAAATAGATCAATGCCACGATAAGACTCGAAAATAAGGGGCCATTTGGCTCACTTTGGGGAAAGTTCACCGATGCGAGGGTGGGTATTCGCGAGTGGGTTAAACTAAGTGAATTGTCCGTTTTGTCGCTTCTTCACTACAACTATGATGAAGTGTCGTAGAAGGGGGTAGAGGCGGCGACGGTCGACTCTGTAGTACAAACCGGTATAGAAATAAGGGGCTCTTTAAGTGTCACTTCGTAAGAAATCTGTCTCCGCAGGTCTGAAGGTCTGGACCGTAGCGGAGCTTGGTGCTTTCTACACAGAACACCGTAGTGAGCTAATCGCCCACGCCTCACGAATCCTAAAAGATAGAGCTAAAGCTGAAGAAGTAATTCAAGATGCCCTGATCAAGGTCATGCTCGCCGCCCCTGAGCTTGAATCAACTGATCACGCACTTGGCTACATGCATAGAACAATTGAGAACCTCTGTATCGATATCTTCCGCATGGAAGGTCGTCGTCCAAACCTTGTGGTTTTAGATGATGCCTCAGCAGAGCTTGAATCAACCTGGGTCGATAATGAAGATCATGTTGATGTAATTGCTGCTGCAGATGATGCTGCAATTGTTAGACAAGCACTTGCAATGCTCTCACCTGCAGAGCGAGCAGCTCTTGTGATGTGGGAGATGGAAGGAAGATCAACTTCAGAGATCGCTGCAGAGCTTGGTATTAAAGAATCTGCTGTTAGACATACTGTCTCTCGTGCAAGAGCATCGCTGCGCAAGGTAATGAGCGAGCTAATTGTTGATAAAGAGCGCGGTCTAACTGCCCTTGACATGCTCTCGACAACTTACAAGAAAGCAGCTAGCGTTGCTAAGAAATCAAGTAAAGCTGCTCTTTCACTAATTCTTGTTTTCTTTGCCTTCCTTGGATTTAATGCGATGCCAACAGATAGCGAATTTCCAGTTGTTACGACTCAGGAAACTATCTCTTCAAGTGAAGCTACAAACGAAGTTGAAGCAGCAGCACCTACTGCTGAAACATCAGCTACTCCTGTGATTACCCCAGCTGCAATTGCTAAAGCACAGGCTGCTGTTGAAAATGCCAAGGCAACTACTTTTAGCTTTACCGGTCTTGATAAGGCTGGAATCCCAACTGGATTTAGCGTTACTGATTCAACTGGCTCTCTAGGATCTCTCTATAGAACTAGCCGTCAGCCAGTTCTCTCAGAGACTGAGCTAGTCATCTCTCAGATCGTAAAGACTGATTCTGGGGCTGCCAATATCTTCCTAAATCAGCAGCTGGTAAGTGACTCCAGAGGCTTTTCCTACCTCCCCTCCCTCTCCTATGGCAGTAATGGAGCCTGGATTCCCCTAATTACCACCCTAACCATGCTTGATTCTGAGCGTCTTCTAAGTGGCGATTACCTAGTCACAGCCATTATTAAAGTAGAATCTGAGGTTGAAACCTCCATTGTGATCCCTGCGACCGCCTCCGGTCGGGATCTAGCTAAAGCTCCAAAGCAGGTAATAACCCGCTTGGTGCTTAACCCAGGAAAAACTGAGATTTTATCGCAAGCGATTTATGTAGTTGAAAAAGGAGCTAAGTAAGTTGAGCTCTTATTTTAAGTTTCTCCGCCGCGTCCGGATACACGGCAGAGAATGTGGTGCAGTAGCACGTGCATTGCGCCACGAGATAGAGGCAAACCCTCTATCAGCCGCAGATAAGAAAGTCTTATCTACGACAAATGAAAGGAAAGTAATGTCAAAAACGACATTCTTTAAACGTATTGCTTTAACAGCAATCGCTGCGTTGGGCTTCGGAATGCTTTCCGTTGCTCCATCACAGGCAACAGCGGGCACTCCAACGCTCACTGTAACTGCTGGATCAGCCTCTGTAACAGCCGGTGCGAATAACGAAACCACCACTGCTGCTACTGTTAATGTAACTGGTCTTTTTAGCGCGGATCACGATTCTTATAGCGTTAAGATGACACTTAAGAGTTCTACGGCGACAACTCCTGCAACGCAATTTTATATGGCGTTTATGGAAACCAGCACTCATGTTGCAACTGTGGTTTCGACAGATGCAATTGGAACAGCTCTGGCTTACAATAAGGCTGTAAATAGCGGTCTTTCAGGTCCAGGGACCTATGATTCCGCGGTTGTTGGAACTGATCGTTGGGTGACTCATACCGGTACTACCGGTTATGTTTCTGCAACATTTGGCCTGTTGCTTGATTCACACACTGCGAGAGTTGCTGCAAATGCGGGTACATATGTATACACCGCAATTGTTACGCCATACTCAAACAACGTTGCGGGAACTCCTGCAACAGCAGATCTCACCTTTACAATAAATGCACTTGCTGCGACCGTAGCTTTGGCATCTGGAACAATTGATGCATCAAAGACAACTGCGTTTCTTGGCTCAGCAACTGGTCCAACTGCAGACACTGCTAACCTCACTGCAGTATCTACTGCAGGAAATACCACTAGGGCTTTCCTGGCGGTAAACACCTTCACATCAACGTCTTTGCAAGCACCTGAGTCAATAACTGTAACAATCACTGGTGCTGGCATTGTTGGTACTGAAGCTACTGGAGTGTATGGTAAGAGCATTACTGTTGCAGGCGATGGAACAACAGAGTTCCTCATTCGCGGTGACGGAACAGCTGGAACATCCAGCATTGTTGTTTCTACGCCAACAAAGACATTCCCTGCCAAGACGATGCGTTTCTACGCTAAGGCTGCTTCAACTGTTACAGTCTCAGTGAATGTGCCTGTAATCGGTACTTCTGCATCAGAAGACACTATTCGCGCTACATTCCTAGATGCATCTGGAAATGTCTGGGCTGGAGCTGCTTATATTTATGCAGTTGCTGCCGCTGATGCTCTAATCGCAGGATCTGCGACTACGCCGGCTGCTTGTACATGGGACTCTACTGACAATCGCCATGAGTGCACACTCACTGGTAAGTCAGCTGGAACTGGAAACTACAAGGTAATTGATGCTGCAACAGTTGCTCTAGCAACTACAACATCGGATGCCGTAGCAGTACGTGTCTCACAAGGCACTGCTTCTTCAGTTAAGCTCTCATTCGATAAGGCAACTTATGCTCCAGGCGAGAAGGCACAACTTCGCGTATTGGTTCTAGATGAAGTTGGCCTACAAATGCCAGCAGGAGCCATATCCAATGTCTTTGCGGCTAACATAACAACCTCAAAGTCATTTGGCGCCAACAGCGCTGCTCTTACTTCTTCGACCACTGCTACCATTTCTGGATTCACCAGTGAAGCAGCGGATCTGAATGCAGGACATCAGACCTATGTTGTCTATATGCCTAACCAAGGTGGAGCCGTAACGGTCTCTGCAGTTGGTGGCACAGGATTAGCTGCAGCAGGTCGTGTAGCAGTTTCTGCCACAGCCACTGTTGTTGATACCTCCGATGCTGCAACTATTGCTGCAGCTGAGGCTGCAACAGATGCCGCTTCTGAGGCAATCGATGCAGCTAACGCTGCAACAGATGCTGCAAACCTTGCTGCTGAAGCAGCAGATGCCGCAACAGTTGCTGCTGAAGAGGCACGCGATGCCGCTGATGCTGCAACCGCAGCCGTTGAGGCTCTAGCTACCGAAGTTGCCACATTGATGGCCGCTTTGAAGGCTCAAATCACAACCTTGGCTAACACAGTTGCCAAGATTGCAAAGAAGGTCAAAGCGTAATTTGGATTAATTCCAGATAACGATTAAGGGTTGGGCCCGAATCTTTTAACGGATTCGGGCCCAATCTCTTTTTTGCCGCGAAATTAGAGCAAAGATTGTATGTGGCAAAGGCTGACTTAGTAGTATGCAGTTGTGGCGCAATTAGGGCTAACCCCAGTATTCAAATATGCTACATACTCAATTCCAGCAACCATTCTAATAATCGCACCAGGTCTTACAGATCCAATAAATATTCCCAAGCTATTGGCGCTACTGCCCTTTGCTATTACGGCCTTAATCTTGTCTATTGCACTCAGAAAACATAGCGATGTTAATAAGTTAACTGGCGTAGGTAAGACAATATTTGGACTTTATGGAGTTCTTGCCTTAAGTATGACAATTTCAGGATTTTTGGGGAGCGAAAATTACATTAGAGTTATTTTTGGAACGACTGGAAGAAATAACGGTCTGCTTTATTATCTTGCTGCAATAACTTTAGCGCTGCTCTTATTGCGTTTAGTAATAAGAGAGATGGAAGTAGATTATCTTGAGAAGGTTTTAATCTGGACCTCACTGCCCTTTGCGATCTACTGTGGAATTCAGTTTCTGGATTTAGATCCAGTAGATTGGGCTAATCCATATAGTAGGGTTATAGGAACCTTGGGCAATCCCAACTTCTCCGCCTCTGCCCTTGCCAGCTTTGCTGTCTTTTGGCTATATCTTTTCTTCAGGGCAAGGGCCCAAAGTTTTAATCAAAGAGTACTTTTCCTGATTCCAGCGCTGGCAATGTTATTTCTTTCATGGGCGACAGACTCACTTCAAGGTCTAATAGTCTTTGCATTAGGGGCGAGCTTAGTTATTTATATTGCTATTCGTGAGAGATACTCATCTGCGCTAATTCCCTACCTCTTCTTCATCGGTGGAGGATTTGCGTTACTTCTGCTCTTTGCCTCATTTCTGGGTTCGGGGCCTCTGGGTGGCGCTTTAGAGCAGTACACCCTAAAACTTAGAGCCTGGTACGCATCTTTTGGAATTCGGGCAATGCTTGAATCTCCCATTACTGGAGTGGGCGTTGATAACTATATAAGTGCCTTTAGATCCTTTAAGAGTGAAGAATTTGTATCTCAGTATGGCTCAGCCCTAAGTACAAATAACGCACACTCAACCCCTGCCCAAGTTGGGGCAACCTTTGGACTAGTTGTCTTTCTGATTTATACGATAATTCATATCTGGATTCTTTATAAAGCTCTAAAAGTTATTAGTTCTCGGGATATCAATGATTTCTACTTAAAGGGTATTTGCCTGGTATGGATTTTGATATTTGCTCAATCGCTATTGTCTATTGAGATAATTGGACTTGGAATAATGAATTGGGTGCTTGGCGCAGTTATATTGAGCGCAAGTACCAAAGTTGTTAAATTAGAAGATGGTATAGAAAAAGGCATAGGCAAAAAGCAGAAAACGAAGACTATTCCAGCTTGGACAGGTTCAGTAACTATCGCATCCTTGCTCGTAGGGGCGATCCCGTCGATTCAAGTAAGTAGAGAAGATAGGGTATTTCAAAATGTTTCCTATATCCAGATTGTGGATGAGAAGAGCAAAGATGTTTTCAGCCAAGAATTTGCAAAACTAAGCAATCTAACGCTCTTCTACCCAAATAATGTGGACCGCATTGCTGGTAATTTGTTTCAAGCTGATATGAGTTTGGAGTTACAGAGAGTAGTAGAAAACTTGTACCGAGTGGAATCTAAAGATGCTTATACCGCTGATTTAATTGCAACCTATTACAAAAATACCAATCAATTCTCCAAGGAGATAGAGATTCGAGAAAAACTGAGGTCTCTTGACCCATGGAATTTGAAGCTAGAGTTAGCGTTAGCACAGGCCTATTTGGCTATGAGCAATAAGAGCAAACTAGCGGAAAGTGTTAATAGGATAAAAAGTCTTGCTCCAGAAAGTCCGGAGTACCAAGAAGCATTACTGTTGTTGAAACCGGCTACAGACAGTCCGTAAACCCGCTGATTTATGGTAGATAGTCTCTAAGCCCCCACTGAGTAAGACTCACCTCTCATATATCATTGCCTAAATGCGAATCGCAATTATTGGTCAGGGATATGTTGGATTAACAATCTCTGCTGGATCCATATCTGCTGGATATGAAGTGATAGGGATAGATAAGAGCGAAAAGACCGTAGCTTCACTTAATAAAGGCATCTCTCACATCGAGGGGATTTCTAATAGCTTGATTAAGAGCGGAATTGATAGTGGAAAATATAGAGCAAGTAGTAATTTCTCAGAGATTCAAAGCGCACAAGTAGTAATCATTGCTGTACCGACTCCGTTAGATTCGGATGGAAAACCAGATATCTCTATTCTGAAAAGTGTGGTTGATTCAATTACTCCTCATTTATCCGAGGGTACCCTGGTCATTAATGAATCAACCTCATACATAGGAACTCTACGAGAGGTTATTGCAGAGCCGATAAATACAAAGAATCCTAAGGTTGAGGACTTTGCTGTATCTCCAGAGAGAGTTGACCCAGGTAATTTACATTTTGGTGTTAAAAACACACCAAGGTTGGTAGGGGGAATAAACGAAAGGGCTACCAATAGGGCTGCTGACTTTTATGAAAAGTTCTGTGATCATGTTGTAATGGTTTCATCTCCTGAAGTAGCTGAAGCTGCAAAACTATTAGAAAACACCTTTAGGTTTGTCAACATTGGCTTTATCAATGAATTCACTCAGATAATGAATGCATTACAGATTCCAGCCTCAGAGGTAATCTCGGCTGCTGCGACTAAGCCATATGGCTTCATGCCGTTCTTTCCAAATGTTGGAATAGGCGGACATTGCATCCCGGTAGATCCGGTCTATCTACAGAAAAATGCTCAAGATGTTAACAATTCAAGTAAATATATCGAGGCATCTGAAGCTCAAAACCACTTAATGCCCAAGTACTCTGTTGAGCGCCTAGAAAAATTCTTTGGCTCCCTTAAAGGGAAAAAAGTCCTAGTAGTGGGAATCTCATATAAACCAGATATTGCCGATACAAGAGAGAGTCCAGCTAAGGCAGTTATGGAGCACTTAAAGGCGAGCGGGGCAGAGGTATTTTGGCACGATCCATTGATAGCAAACTTTGAAGGACAGGGATCATCGCAGGTTTCAGGTGAATATGACCTTGCTCTGGTCTTAGTAAAACATCAGAGCTTAGATATGAGCGCATGGAGAGGTGGCCCCATCTACTGCGTCAATCCCATAGATTCGCATCGCGATTGGATTCCAATTCTTGGCAGTAGCGGAAAGTAAGTAAGGCAGATGAAAGTCCTTCATGTCATTGCTCGCATGAATGTGGGGGGCACTGCCACCTATCTTCTAAATCTTATTCAAGGGCTAGAAAGACAAGGAGTAGAGAGCCTTCTTGCTCTTGGAAAAGTGCCAAGTAATGAGAGTGAAGATAAACGGATAGTTTCAATAAAGCTTCATCGAATAGAGACGCTCTCTAGAGCGATATCTCCTATAAATGATCTAAAAGCAAGAAGAGAGCTAGATAAGCTCATCAAGGAATATAAACCAGATGTAATCCATACCCATACTTTTAAAGCAGGGCTTTTAATACGGAGCAAAAAGAGACAGATACCAATCATCCACACCTTCCATGGACATCACCTCTATGACCCTGATTATGGAAGGCTTGCTCGCTTAGTTCTAAATACCATTGAAAGAAAGCTTGCTAAGAAAAGTGCAAAGATTCTCACCATTGGATCAAGAGTAGGCGAAGAACTACTTGCAGCAGGGATAGGCGATCGAGAGCAATATCGCTCAATTGCTCCAGGAATTGCTCCAATCAATAAAGTGAATCGCGAAGTAATACTTGAAAAATTTTTGCTACCAAAGGCAGCTCTAAATGTGTTATGGATGGGTCGATTAACTAGAGTGAAAAGAGCTGATCGAGTAATTGAACTTGCAAAGCGCTTTCCTGGCGTTAACTTTATTATTGCCGGAGATGGCGAGCTTCGAGCCTTACTTGAAAAGCAGGCTCCAAGTAATCTCTACTTCCTAGGGATTCAGAGCCCAGATGAGCTCTTTTCTATCACAGATATCGTCTTACTCACCTCAGATAGTGAGGGGATGCCGCTTACTCTCATTGAAGCGCAGATGGCCGCTCTGCCCTGCCTTGCAAGTGATGTTGGCTCTGTATCAGAGATCATTGAAGATGGAGTAACTGGCTTTATATCGCCAAATGATATTGATCAATTAGCTTTGAGTTTAGCTAAGTTAATAGATGACAGTATGCTCCGCAGTACTATGGCTAAGGCGGCAGCAATTCGCGCAAAAGAAATCTTCTCAGTTGAGAAGATGGTTGCATCCCATATCCAGAGCTATCAGCAGGTAATT